>Ga0228535_1000070_pt1 | contig 301044 bp, 285 predicted proteins | sample SJ1metagenome_FD_168457 | JGI IMG/M metagenome (GOLD analysis project Ga0228535, IMG submission 168457) | Enriched culture of PCE-dechlorinating microbial communities from Ithaca, New York, USA - SJ1 | ecosystem: Engineered > Modeled > Simulated communities (microbial... > Unclassified...
CTTGTGCAATTGACCCATGCTGACCTCCTTTTTTGAGAAATCTATCATGGATCAGAAGTTCACTTTTGATATGCTAACGGTTCACTTTTCAACTGAAAACAGTTCACTTTTCAGTTTCAAATAACAGTGAAAAAAAGTCACTTGAAAATATAAAAGCAAGTATTATAATTTAACTTCCCCTTTATTCGTACAACAAATTATAGGTGAAGGTCAACAATACCGTGTTTTGTATGGTGTCTTCCTATCATTTCAACAAATAGGAAGACTAAATAAACAAGGAGAGGGAAATGAAAAACATTAAATTTCTTTTTGTCTTGCTTCTATGTATGCTTTTTGTAGGTTCATCACCGATACCTGTAAAAGCGGATTCATCAATACCCGCTGATAATGAACCGAAAGTTCCATTGGATTGCGGAGTTTGGGCTTATGAGCGCTCCGGTTCATATGTCAATGGAACAGGAGAAATATCTTGCGCGACAGTACATTCGAGTCTGAAAGTGGTTGTAGGGCTGAAAGATTGGACCAATCGTTATACAAGTACTACGAAAACCTGCTATAGCTCAAGCTACTGTTCAACAACTGCTTCACTATCATACTCACCAGGTAGACAATGGATAACTGATGTTTCGGGATATATGGGATCATACTGGCAGGCATATGATGTTTCTAGTTGGGTTTCAATTCCATGAAAATTGACAACTGTGGTAGCGATATAAAATAAAAAACACTATCGCTACCACACGTAATGGTGAAACAATGAATAAAAGAATTTTTATAATCCTATTTACTCTTGTGGTCATTTCTGGTTGTACAACTTCAAGTCAACTATCGCAAGTAGCGGTACAAACTGCACAGGTTACGCAGTTTGCTCCCACGCAACACCACACGGTAGTTGAATTGCAATCAGCGAGTGCCAGTTCTGATAAACTCACCTTTGTTATCTCAATTTCAGGTTTGGATTTGGTTAAGAATTATTCCGACCTTGATAACGTCATTTGCCAACCCTACTTGAGAACCGATGAGCATATCCAGTTTTCATCCTATTATCAGGAAAGCAGCATTCCGACTGACCCAGGCGATCCTATTTTGATTGCTTATGAATATGGAATGCAATATTCTGATGTGGAACAACTACACGTGCATGTGGATCTGACGATAGGACCTTGCGGACCCGATCTGCAGGAGATGTTGGTCACTCCTTCCCCAAAGATTGACCTGATCGCAAATTACAGTTTTTCCTTCGTTGTGGCGGTAGACAAATAGATCCGTCTTGGCCGATCGGACGATTTTCAAAAATCCAGAAACCTCCTGTCGTCCTGGTATTAATAAGAATCAGAAATGGATGCAACCCTATGTAGAAGTCGAGGTCAGTAGACGGTCATTCGGAGGGAGCTCAGCGCTCGAAGATACAAGCATCACTCCATGTATTAGTTCATACGATTGGGAAAATCGCCATGGGGTGAACCAATCGATAAACCAGTCTCGCAGGAAATGAAAAAAGTGAAAGCACAAATACAAAAGTTTTTGGTGCTTTTAGAAACGCATACAATTGGAAAACCAAACACTCTCATATGCCAAGCAGTGTGCTCAGAGAGCATCGCCAACATTGCTTTAAAAACTGTGGAAAATTCGATGAAGTGATATTTAATAAATTTTCTTCACATTTACTCGTTGGAAAAATAACCCCAGCAATGGAAGAACAATAAATAAGACATATTCATAAAAATGCCAGTCACTGTAACCCCGTATTCCAGGCAAGAGTAAGAGGAAAATTACCAATAGTACATCAATCTTCTTAAGTAATTTCTTTTCGTGCGCCATCTCGTTCATCACTCACCTCTATACTACATAATTATAACGAAAAACCAGAGCCCGACGGACTCTGGTTCATGCTTAGTAGCGGGGGTTGGATTCGAACCAACGACCTCCAGGTTATGAGCCTGACGAGCTGCCACTGCTCTACCCCGCAACGTGAGAAGCTAGTTTACCACGGGCGGCGTTATGAGTCAAGCGAGCTCTTAGGGATGGTCTTTCTGGCAGAATTGTGGCACGAACTTTCGAGTGAGTTCTTTCCCGACACGCTGGGTAGTCGCATGTTTTCGCCCCTATCATCAACAATCCGATTCAGCCTTTGTTCTCATGAATTGCATGATCTGATCGCTCAACCCAGGAAGTTCCTCATGCCCAAAATCAGGGAAGATCGCCATCCTTTTTTGAGAAAGGATCTTATTGTAGGCAGCAAACTGGCTGGATGGAGGACACACCGTATCCATGAGACCAATGCCCCACAGCACATCGGCTCGAATGCGCGGCGCCAGGTTCTGGATATCGATATATCCCAACTGCTCGAAGATGGCATCTTCGCGAGCATGCTGCGCATCAAAACGGCGAAAATATTCCTGCAGTTCAACATACGCATCTTTGGCATAATCCATCATCCACACCCGCTTGTAATCACTCAAAAATGGATAGATGGGAGCAATGCGCTTAATGCGCGGCTCCAACGCAGCGCATGCCACGCTCAATGCGCCTCCCTGGCTCGCTCCTGTGGCAAAGACCCGCTCTGCATCTACTTCGGGCATGTCCAGGACGATCTTCGCCAGTTGCGCCGTATCCAGAAAGATGTTCCGAAAAAGCAGTTTTTCGGGTCTGCCCAGCAGCGCATCCTCCAGACCGCGGATGATGTGCCCATGCAGTGTATTTCCCTGCACCCCTCCGCGATCTTCCGACAACCCTCCCTGCCCGCGGCAGTCGAGCGCAGCCACCACGTATCCCATAGATACATAGTTCAGTTTCGTCGACCAGTCACTCGAATTGTTGGAATAGCCATGGAATAAAAGAATGGCAGGGCAAGGTGAGGAAATCTGTCGCGGGTGGAGAAATTTGGCATGCACCCGTGCCCCATCTACCCCGCTGAAATACAGGTGTGAGCATTCAACGCCCGGCACCTGAAATGCTGCCGGGGTGAGCGCAACTTGCGCATCCATCCCCCGCATTTCTGCCAACCCTTTATCCCAGAACTGATCGAAATCGTCAGGGCGAGGGCTGATCCCCAGGTATGACTTAAGCTGTTCAAATGGAAAATCAAATGTGAGCGGCATGCTACCCTTCCTTGACAGTATTTTAATATCAGAACGGAAAAACACACAGAACGAATATCGATGTTCTGCTGAAACAATGCAGCACAGTTCAAAATTCACTGGGATAATTTTTGTTTATTGCGTTCCAGATTAAAAAGCACCGCCCGATTTCCCACATCCGCCAGCAGCACTCCGCCAATGGCAAAGATGGACATAAACAGTACCACGCCCACCAAAACGGTAAGGATCAGTTCGAGAGTATATGCAATGGAAAAGGGCAAATTCTTAGCCAGCATGAGGAAGGAATTGCGAAAGGCGGTTTTCAATAACGGCTGTTCTTGCTCGAGCAGAAACGTCAACACATAAGGCTGCAGCAGCAGCCACACCGCCAGCAAGGCGATATAAAAGCTCTGCACGTAAGGGTATGCAGAGGCACCCATGTTCTTCTGGTTACTCAATACAACATCCCCTACAAGAACAGCGCATACCAGCAGATTCACCGCCCCCCATCGCCAGGCAGTTCCCCATGATCCTTTGAATCCTTTAAAAAAATCTTTCACATCCACAGTCTCGCCATGCGCCATACGATTGGCGTACTGAAAAAGAGCCAACGTGGCGGGAGGGCCGGGGATGATGGTGAGGACGCACAGGGTCCACACCAGGTTGATGACCAGCACAGACCAGATGTCTTCCCAGATATCGCGCAAGGATATCTTAATGATGCGGAATACCGCATGAAATTCCTGCAGCAACGAAGGGCGGTCTGTGCTGGCTGGCTGCATGGATAACTTAACCTTTCACGCCCGTATAAGCAACGCCCTCAATATAGTAGCGGCTGAAGATAAAGAAGAGGATGAGAACCGGAATGGCATTGAACATGGCGCCCACCAGCGTCAAATTCCATTGGGCTTTATATTGCTGCTTGAAAATGCTGAGAGCCACATTCAACACATACATATCAGGAGAGTTTTCATACAAGAGAGGTTGCAAGAAAGCATTCCACATACCCTGGAATTGAAGGATGAAAACGGTCAGCAGTGACGGTCTTGCCAGCGGCAGGATCACGCTCGAGAACACTTTCATGTGGCTGGCACCATCGATCACCGCAGCTTCCTCCAGATCTACCGGGATGGATTTAAAGAACTGCGTCAGCATAAAAATACCGCTCGCTCCCACAGCGCCAGGAATGATCAACGCCCAGTATGTATTGATGAGATGTAATTTAGACATGAGAACATATGCCGGAATCAGGGTCACCGCTCCGGGGATCATCATGGTAGCCAGCATGAAATTGAATGTTGCGTTCTTCCCCGGAAAATCCAGTCTGGCGAAGGCATAGGCAGCCATGGAACAGCAGATCACTTGCAAAGATGCCACCGTAACCGACAGAAAAGCAGTGTTGAACAACCAGCGGGGGAAGGTTCCGCCACTGCCAATGTCCGTATTCCACACTTTCGACCAGTTCTCCCACAGCCATTTTTCTGGAAAGACCTTCGGTGGAAATGCGATGATCTCAGCATTGGTTTTGAATGTCCCCATAGTTGCCAGAAAGAATGGCATGACAGCTATAGCGGCGATCAACAGCAAGATTAAATATTTCAAGATCGACGAAAGATAATACCCGGGAGTTCTCTGTGCTTTTCTCTTTTTAACTGTTTCATGAGCCATTTCTACCTCCTAGTACCGCTCCGTGCCATGTTCCAGAACGCGTCGCTGAATGAAAGTAAGCAGAAAAACGATGACCGCCAGGATGAACGCCAGCGCCGCGGCATATCCCATATTGATCGGTCCCTGCGAACCCATCGCTTCACGGTAGATCAAATAGACCGGGGTGAGGGATGTGCCCAGCGGACCTCCTTGGGTTGCCAGGTAAACCTGATCAAACACCTGCAAGGTACCGATGGTCCCCAGTACAACAACCAGCAGAATGATCGGTCGCAACAGCGGTAGCGTGATCTTTGTGAACTGCTGCCAACTGCTTGCCCCATCGATCGAAGCAGCCTCATACAAAACAGGGTTAATATCTTGCAGCGCAGCCAGGAACATGATCATGAAGGTGGGCGCGGTGGTGAAAATATTTTGAACCATAATAGCCATCCAGGCGATGCTGGGTCCTCTGAGATACCATTGGGCAGATTTGATCTCAAACCCAAACAATTGAAAAAGCCCTCGCGGATCCCCCAGCCAGTTGATCGGATCATAGGTAACGCCAAGAGGGGTTAGAATAGCGCTGATCAAGCCATTGAGGAAGCCTCCCTTTAGATAAAGCCAGACAAAGATCAACGTAATCACAACAGAAGAAGTTACGCTGGGCGCATACAAGATCGTCCTGAAAAAATTCTGCATGCGAATGCGCGAATTCAACAGAACAGCCAGTGCGATTGCCAGAGCCGTTTGTGTGGGAACAACAATGAGCGAATACCAACCCACATTGTACAATGCCTGCAAAAAATCTTTCTGGGTTGAATCCGTAAAACCTGCAAAAGCTTTTTTGTAATTGTCAAAACCGATCCAGACCGGTTCGGTGAAAATGTCATATTTCATGAACGAAATATACAAAGCAAAGAGAATCACACCCACCGTAAAAATCGCGGTAATGATCAGATATGGAGCCAAAAACGAATAGGCAGTAAATAAAGTTTTTCTGTTTTTTTCTATTCGCCAGGTACGATACACCGTTATGGCAGCTATCACTCCCATAACCGCCGCCAGTCCACCCACAATGATAAGAAAAGGTACGGCTGTTCGCTTTACCTCAGCCAAATAGGTTTGCATGGTTTCCATAACCCTTGGACCACCTTTGGTTGGGGCATTGAGAATAGCCACAATCATGATCACCAAAAAAATGCACAAAAAAGTGAGAATTCCAGCCAGAATTCTTTTCCCCTTTTTAGGGGTTTCAACAGGAGATCGCATGGTACACCTCCTTGCCTCACACAGATACGTTATAATCAAGAAAGGTGATCTGGCGGGTACTCTAGGGTACCCGCCAGACCCGGGAGAAAAATGGGGTTACTGTCCGCTCAGGGCAGTGTCGGCTTCAGCTTGCGCTTGCGCAAAAGCTTCATCCACAGTCTGTTCACCTAACCAAATCCGTTCAAGAGCCTTTGATACAGCGTCATTCACCTTGCTGGTATAAGGACCCCAGTAGGCAACGAGTGTGTCGGGCAAAAGACCACCCTCGGCGATGGTTTTATCATTCACGTTGCTGATCAGGTCAATCTGTTCAGGATGGGTGCTGTAGGCAAAGCCCGTCTTTACAATCTCACCCTGGTTTTCGCTGCCCGTAACGTAAATTGCAAAAGCGGCAGCAGCCATAGGGTATTCTGTGGCAGCGTTCACGCCAAGTCCATTGGTGAAGATCACATCCGCACGGGTTACGGGTCCGTTCGGAATCAAGGCTGTTTTCCATTCTACGTCAGGATAGGTCAGATTCATGGAATTCACCATCCAACCGCCTTCCAAAGTCATCGCAACCAATTCCTTCCCAATCGCTTCACCGCACCAGCTTGCGCTGATATCGGCAGGGCGAACCAGGCTTCCTTCATTGAACATATCCGTTACAAAGGTAGCCATTTCCTTGATGGCTGGCGTATCCAAGGCGGCAGTGGTGTAATCATCCGAAGCATATTTCCCCCCATTCGAGAAGGCAAACGGTGCAAAGCGCGCCCAGTCAGTTGCCATGCAGTATCCGGCATAGGTGCCCTTTTCAGCGATGATTTGTGCCGCTTCGCGCATGTCGTCCCATGTCCAGTCAGAAGTTGGCTCTTCAATGCCTGCATCAGCAAATGCCGCAGGCAGGTAGACCAAACCTAATGTGCCCCAATCTTTCGGTAGGGCATAGGTTTTCCCATCCAGGGTGAAGATGGTCAACAAGGCAGGGATGAAATCATCGCGACTGACACCGGCTTGCGCCATCACATCATCCAATGCCATCAATTGACCAGAAGAGGCAAAAGCGGTCATCAACTGGTCATCCACATAGAACACATCCGGAGCCGTGCCACCAGCCATCTGCGCTTTCAATTTGTTCTGGAATTCATCCGGAACCGGTTGATACTCCACAGTAACGGATGGGCAAACGGTTTTGAACCGCTCGATGGAATCCCTGTAGATCTGCTGTTCCGAATCATCGCCCCATCCGGAGAAGACGATGGTCGCTCCTTCTTCTACTGGTAATGGGCACGTGCCTTCTTCTACAGGTTGTGCTGCAGTTTCTGCTTCTGGTTCGCTGACGGGTTCCGCTGTTGCTTCTTGGGAACCACATGCAGTTAGAACCATGGCGCTCACGATCAAGCAGCTAAGCATAATGAGCATCTTGCTTTTCATGTATCTCTCCTTTTTTAACAATTTTTAAACCACATAGTTTGTCAAGACTTTCTTTTCGTCCTTTCTATATATCCACCTCCTTTCTTTCACTTCCTTCATCCTTTTTATTCACCCGCTTATACAGGTTCGCTATATGTTCTTTTGCGTTTTTTCCATTTGATCCATAAAGGTTCCCCAATTCAAACCTTTGAAATCAGAAATCACCAGATGCGCAGCATGTAGCCGCTCCTGCGGACCAACGCCCACTGCCCAAAAATTTCCATCCAGGGCTGCCTTGATCCCGGCTTCTGCATCTTCAAATACAATACAATGTTCAGGTTCAACCTGGAGTTGGTCAGCAGCATGCAAGAACAAATCGGGAGCAGGCTTCACATGCACCACACTGAATCCGTCTGCAATCGCATCAAAAAGGTCGCGTATTCCCAACTTTTCAAGCACAAGTTGCGTGTTTTTGCTCGCTGAACCCACTGCCAGTTTGACCTCTTGCCGCTTTGCATCTTTCATGAAATCCAGAACGCCGGGCAGCAGATCTGCTTCAGTGAGGCTATTCAGATAATCCAGATAGTAGCCATTTTTCCGTTCCATCATGGCTTGCATTTGTTCTTCAGATACCGTACGATCACCCAAGATCTTCTGCAGCGATTCTCGCCTTGAAACGCCCCGCAGCGCATCGTTCTGGCTCCGGTCAAAAGGAATTCCCTCTTCTTCTGCCAGCCGCTTCCAGGCAAGGTAGTGGAATTCGGAAGTATCTGTGATCACCCCATCCAGATCAAATATCGCCCCAGAAATACCCATGGCTGATTTTTGTTTCTCATCAGAGGGCACTTTTTTACCCGGCAGCACTGGCTGTTCTGACCCCGCGTGCAGGTCGAACGTATAGCCTACCCCACGGTATTGAATCTCAAACTGAAGGCGCTTCCAACCAGTAGGAAGATGAGGGGAAGCCACAGGACCATCCGCAGTGAACCTCACACCGCCAAAACCAAAGACGCAGGTTTGCCAGAGCCCCCCGTGGGTAGCAGCATGAATACCTTCGGCTGTATTGCCCCGCTTATCTTCCAGGTCGGTCCCGGCTGCCAGCATGAACAGACGGTATGCTTCTTCAATATCCCCCACCCGCGTAGCCATGATGGATTGAATGGCAGGTCCGAGGGAAGATCCATACGTGAGGTCGGTTTGAGGGGCATAGTAATCCCAGTTTGCCTTTAGAAGGCTCTCATCATACTCGTGGTTAAGGAGATACAGCATCATCAGCACATCGGGTTGTTTGATCACCTGCACCTTCTGGGTTTCCTCGATTCCCAAAATGGATTGAACCGATCTCGTGCGCGGTTCAAGCGACGTTAAATCCAGAGGTTTAAGCTGATAATAGCCCGTAAATTGTTCAAACAAACCTGTCTGCTGGTCAAATCCGCTGTAGATCTTCTCGATAATGCTTTTCCATGCGCTTAAGTGTGCAGAAGTTATCCCCAATCGCTTCTCCAGCTCAGCGGCTTTTTCAGGTGCAGCGTTTTGGATCCATCGAAGAACTTCTATGCCTTTTTGCAGGTTCCAGCGCACCAGGTTGTTGGTGTAGGCATTATTGTTCACATGTTCATGGTTTTCATCAGGACCGATCACATCGGTGATCTCATAGTGCCGTTGCTCCTCGTTCCATTCAACCCGACTTGCCCAAAACACGGCGGTGTCCAGAATGATCTCAGCGCCATAATCGAGCATGAAACCGTCGTCGCCGGTAGCCTGCCAGTACTGATAGATAGCGAACACAACATCGACAGTGATATGCAGTTCAATGTCACCGCACCAGATGTGCACCAACCCTCCATCAGGCAGCAGTGCCCAGCGGGGTGTGGTTTCTTCGCCGGTTGCCGCGCTCTCCCATGCATAACAGGCGCCTTCGAACCCTTTGGTTCTGGCTTTCTTGCGCGCACCCTCCAGGGTATGGTAGCGGTAGCGCAGCAAATTGCTGGCAATTTCAGGACGGGTATAGGTGAAAAATGGCAAGATGAAGATCTCGGTATCCCAAAAAGTGTGACCGCGATATCCAAAACCGCTCAGCGATTTCGCAGCAATACTGACGCGATCATCATGGCGGGGAGCTGCGATCAACAATTGGAAAAGTCCATATCGTAAAGCCCGATCAGCTTTGTCGTCCCCCTCGATCAGAACGTTGCTGGATTTCCATTCCTCTTCCCATTGCGCACAGTGTTCTTCCCAAAGTTTCTCATAGCCTTTCCCCTCAGCAGAATGCAACTTCTCAATGGCAGCTTTTTGAGGGTCTGACGTATCGCGACTGGTATATACAGTGACCAGCTTCTCTACGCAGATTGAACGACCGGCTTGTAGGCTCGTCTTGAGCACTTTTTCAGGGGCATTCAGACTATCCCAATACCCCCCATGCTGCGGTGTGCCTTTCACAAGTTTCAGGGTAAACGCTTCGCACAATTCGATTTCGGTTTTTCTGGTTCGCAGGCAGAGCCATGCCATCCCGCCCTCCGTCATCCCCTGCCTAAGCCAATTCCAATGTGTCCATCCGCTATTCTCTACATGTCCTGCCACTCTGGCTCGTATCTCAAGCGGACCGTTGTAATCCACCGATGTGATGCGGCAGCGCACAGCCAGCACATGTTCGTCGGCTAAGCTGGAAAACCGTTCGAATTCGAAGCGCAAGGTATTCCCGACAGGTGAAAGCCAGGTGATCTCTCGCTTTAAAGTTGCGTTGTGCAGATCCAATGTACGCTGATACGAAACGACTTCCCCTTCATCCAATCTGAAGACCTGCTCATTCACATACACACGAAGATCCATCCAATTGGGTGTATTTGCCAGTTCAGTGAAACCGATCGGGGTATCGTCGAAGACCCCATGCAAGAGCGTGGCTGCGCTTTCACCCGGAAAGCCTTCTTCAAACGTTCCGCGCGTTCCCAGGTACCCATTTCCAATGGTAAAAACCGTCTCTTGAGAGTTCAAATTGCTTACTGCAAAGCTATCTTCAGAAATAATCCAGTTATTCATTATTTATCCCGAGGTTGTGCAATAGTATTTTTCTCTTCTATAATGACGCCTTCGTTCTCTCTCAATTCCAGATCGTTCGTCACCGTACATCCTTCTTGATCAAAGTAAGTTGACAGCAGAACCTTTCCTTCAGAAAAATCAGGAATGCGCATCGTGATCTTCTCTCCGGAAAAATTCAGCGCGATCAGATAGCGTTCATTCTCCTGGCAGCGTTCGTAAACGAAAGCATCCACCGACTCGACCGAAACGGGAACGTAGCAGCCGTGCAAGGCTGTGCGCTTTTTTCGCAGATGGATCAGTTTTCGATAGAGCGTGAGCATGGAGGTTGGATCGTTATCTTCCGTCTGCACATTCCTGTTCTGATAACTGGGGGTCAACGGCAGCCAGGGCTGACCAGAGGTAAAGCCAGCGTTGGGTTCAGCCGTCCACTGCATAGGAGTTCGACTCAGGTCCCGGCTGTATCTCGCGCCCAAACGAAAACCCTGCGGATCCTGCATTCGATCGGGAGGAATGACACCGTTTTCCATTCCCAATTCTTCGCCAAAATACAGGGTGGGGGTTCCGCGTAGGGTTAATAGCAGCATGGCTGCCACCCGCGCCTGCTCATCTCCGATTTTTGAAATCAACCGCGGAGAATCATGGTTGTTCAGCACGTAATTCGGCCAGGCGAAATCGGGCAATATCCCTTCCAGCTCATCCACCGATTGTTTGACTGCCTGTGCGCTCCAAGGAATCTTCATCAAACGAAAATTGAAAGGCAAATGCAATTCATCCCCATCGCTGCCGTAGTATTGTACCCAGCGCGGGAGTTCATACCAGACCTCTCCAATACCACAGCGCTCGGGGTACTCATCCAAAATCTTTCGCATTTCCCGGATGATCTCATGCACCTCATCCTGATCCTGGTCATAAATATGCTGCTGACGAGCGTACAGACTGGCTGAGTCGGAAGAAGAGGCTTCTTCCGAAAGGGGGTTGTCGCGCAGCTCCGCATCTTTCAGGAGCATACCAATCACATCCATGCGGAATCCATCCACCCCACGCTCCAGCCAAAAGCGCAAAACATCCAGCATAACTTTTTTCACCTGGGGGTTGCGCCAGTTCAGATCGGGCTGTTCTTTGAGAAAGGAATGCAGGTAATACTGACCAGTCGTTTCATCCCATTCCCAGGCAGGTCCGCCAAAAGCAGATCCCCAATTATTTGGCGGCGAACCATCTGCTTTGGCAGCGCGCCAGATATACCAATCGCGCTTCGGGTTTTCGCGACTCGAGCGCGATTCAAGGAACCAGGGATGGGCATCGGAAGTGTGATTGGGAACAAAATCAAGGATGACTTTGATGGCACGGCGGTGAGATTCGGTTATCAAGCGATCAAAGGTAGACAGATCTCCAAACAAAGGGTGAATATCGCAGTAGTCAGATACGTCATAGCCAAAATCTGCCATGGGGGATGGAAAAATGGGGTTGAGCCAAATCGCGTCGATCCCCAGGGAACGTTCGGTTCCATCGTTGAGGTAGTCCAATTTCTCGATCACGCCCTGCAAGTCACCTACCCCATCCCCATCAGCATCAGCATCCAGGAAACTGCGCGGATAGATCTGATAGATCACCCCGTCCCTCCACCAATTTCCATCCTTGTTTGCAGCAGTACTTCGCATCATCTCCTCTTGCTTAAATCGCTATGCATCGCAGGTCATCCGTGTAGTGTAAAATCCAGCAAATCTTTCAAAGCACAGGTAGCCAGACCGATCACCCGATCTGCACCACCGTAATACACATAGACTGTTCCATTCACCACCGGGTTGGCAGTCGAAAAGATCACGTTTGGAACATCTCCTCTTAATTCCCATGGTTCCTGAGGTTCGATCAGGAACCCTTCTGCCCGCGCCAGAACACGGGAAGGATCGTCAAGATCCAGCAAGAAACTTCCCAATCGATAGCTGTTTTCCTCGTTATAGCCGTGATAGATACACAGCCAACCCTGTTCGGTCTGAATGGGGGGACCCCCCGCGCCAACTCGTTTAGAATCCCATTTGCCGGGTCGGGGAGTGATCAACGGCTGAAAATCTTCCCAACTCTTCAAATCCCTGCTAAAAGCCAGCCCGATATCGGGAATCCGGCGGGTGAAGGTAACATAACGCCCTTTTATCTTGCATGGGAAAAGGACGTGATCTTTGTTGTCTTCTCCCACCACCAGCGGGGCGATGCGCTGCCAGGAGATCAGATTTCGGCTCTCGGCAAAAAAAGGCGTGCTACCGGTAGAGGAGTAAGCCGTATATGCCATGATGTAGCGCCGTTCGTCGGGTAAAAAGGTGACCCGCGGGTCTTCCACACCACGCTCATCCCACTCATCTTGGGGCGTAAGGACCGGCTGCTGCAAGCGGTTGAAATGAACGCCATCACTGCTGACCGCATAGCCAATAGAACTCACACGGGCTACCCCCTGCGCCCTGTAAAGCATATGAAAAAGGTCGTTCGCAACCACCACAGCGCAATTAAACACATTCAACGCCTCCCAGGCATGCTGGGGATCTGGTTCAAGAATAGGAGTTGCAGCGTACCGCTTCAAAACCATTTTCACATTCTCACTCTGTTTTTCCTTCAAGGCACAGAGCGATCACATCTGAAACAGGAGCAGAAGCAAGGCAAAGCACCTGATCAGCCGCTCCGTAGTAAACCTTTAGCTCACCATTTTCTTCCAGGATCGCTCCGCACGTAAATACCACGTTGCCGACATTGCCCAGGTAATCTTCTGCTGCGATGGGAGAAAGGATAGCCTGTTCAGAACGCCCCACCACCCGCCAGGGTTGATCCAGATCGAGCAAAGCTGCACCCAGGCGGTAAATGCTGCCAGCTGAGGTCGGGCGCACCCCATGATAGATCACCAGCCAGCCCTCGGATGTTTTGATTGGAGGAGCGCCTGCACCGATCTTCAAACAATCCCATTTGCGCTGTCGTATCTGCATCACCGGGCGAGGATCACCCCAATAGAGCAGATCAGGGGAAAAACTGATCCACATATCTCCGCGCTGCGAGGTTTGTGTCATCGGGCGATCCAACTTTGCATACCGCCCACCGATCTTTTCAGGAAAGAGGACCACATCTTTGTTTTCCGGCAATCCAAGGATGGAGACACGTTCGAATTGCAAAAAATCGTCAGTACGAGCCAGGATGCTGACACAATCGTGGCAGGAATACCCCACGTAGGTGACGTAAAAAGATCCCTCCAACGGAGTGATGCGCGGATCTTCTATGCTGCAATCTTCAACAGGAGCATACACGCCTTCTTTTGCCGGCAGCAAAGCAGGTCGAGGGTCAGGGGTGAAGTTCAAGCCATCCTGGCTTCTGGCTGCCCACAAAAAAGAAGAACCGCTGAGATCCTCAACCCGCGTTAAGAGGACATATTGATCATTCCATTTGACAATTCCTGCGTTGAACACGGAGTTTACAGACATCGGAAAAGCCTCTGCCGTCAATACAGGGTTCTTTGCATATCTATGGAGTAAGTGCGATTCGATCATTCGGTTTCCATTATTCATCAAGTATTTTCCTGACAACCACAAGATTCGCGGATGACCAGTTCGGTGGTAACGAGGGTCTTGGTTGAGGGAAGCCCCGGTTGTTGGGTTGCGTTCAGCAGGCACTGCGCTGCCAGATACCCTATGCGCTGCGTGAAAATCTTGACCGTGCTCAAGGATGGTTGATTGGCAGCCGCCCAGCTTATATCATCAAATCCCATAACAGCCACATCACGCGGGCTTGAACGTCCCCGTTTTGCGGCAGCCCGGATAGCGCCGATCGCCACGGAATCGTTGACCCCATATACAGCAGTCAGATCGGGCCATCGTTCTAATGCCTGCCGCATCATCTCTTCTCCACTGGCAATGGTTGTCTCTTTCGCATGGATCACGCGCGGTTCCAGATCAAATTCCTGGATGGCTCTTTCATAACCGCGCAATCGCTCGCGGTTGCTGATCCACTCATCTGGTCCTGAAAGAAACGCGATTTTCTTCTGTTGGTGTTCTTCAATCAGGTGTCGGACGCCGGAATAAGATCCCCCTTCATCATCGGTCAGCACGCAATTGACCGGATATTGCGAAAGAGAATTGTCAACCAGCACAAAGGGAATGCCTGTGCTGGCAATGCTCATGACGGAAGATGCTTGAATAAAAGGCCCTGCCAAAATGAGCCCATCTACCAAACGCTGATGAATGATGGGCAAATTTTGCGGCTGCTTTTCTTTCTCATCGAGCAAGGTGATAAGAATGTTATAGCCGTGTTGCGAAAGATACTCTTCTGCCCCAGAGAGAATGAGGGGGTAGAAAGGGTCATCCGAAAATGCATATTTCTCTTTATGGACTACAAAACCAATCGTCTGCGATCTGGATGTTGCCAGGCTGCGCGCTATATGATTGGGATGGTAATTTGCTTCAGCAGCCGCTTTCACCACCTTCTCGCGCACCTCTGCGCTCACACCCGGTTGATCGTTCAACACACGTGAAACGGTTGCAGTTGACACTCCGATTTGTTTGGCGATCTGTTTTAAGTCCATCCTCTTTACCTTACGTAATTTTATTGTAAGCGCTTACGTTAATGATACAGTTTTGTATCGAAAAGTCAAGACCCTGCGCCCAGGCACCCTCCAGCGCCTGCAAATTTTATGGATCAACACTCGGGGATTCTCTTTCAGTTTCGGTATGTTATACTGAGTTGAAAGGGCGCAATCCCTTGAGAATAAGTCACCTGGTTTGCCGACCACAGAGGTGGCTTATTCATTTATCCTTTATGCCATGCTATGTTCTCCTATCTTTTTTCTCCTTTCGGCTGGCTCGATTGACGAACGATCAGCCTGGGAGGAATCAGGGAACAAACAGGATCCGGCGTTTTCCCCTCTTCCAATTGGTACACCAACATTTCAATCACCTTTTGCCCAATATCCCAGATGGGCTGTTGAACCGTGGTGAGAGACGGGCGCAGGTACTGTGCGATCGGGTTATCATCGAAACCGGTCACGGCTACCTCTTCCCCGGGAATGAGACCCTGCTTCTGGATGGCAGCCATCGCGCCCATAGCCATATAATCATTCAGCGCAACGATGGCATCGGGTCGCATTGAGAGCGGTAGTTGCATGAGCTCGTCACAAGCCTGGTAACCAAATTCATAATTCCCGGCGCCGCGCGCGATCAAACTTATATCAATGGGAAGCCCGCATTCCTCCATTGCATGAAAATAGCCTGCCATACGGTTATTGCCCACCCGCGAGTCCTCTGGCCAGGCAAGAGCTGCGATCCTGCAACGCCCTCCCTCAGCCAGATGCAGCACAGATTGATAGATCCCCATTCCACCATCCACATCAATATAGGGGAAGACCATGTCATCATCTGACCGCCCAAACCCCACAAAGGGGAAGTTGCGGTCAAACAGAAAGGCGATGCGAGGATCCTCATATTCAATAGAAGATAAAATGAATCCGTCTACTCTCCCTGTATCAATCAATTCGGAATAAACGTTTAATTGCCTTTCGTTTTCTTGGTGATAGGGGAAACATAACAAATAGTACCCAGCCTGTTCAGCGGTGTGGAACATGGATTGCAGAAATTGGTCAAGGATTGGATTGGTCAGCCCGTGCGGGGTTGGGCTCCAGGTATAGCCAATAGTATAAGAACGTTTCGAGCGCAGGGAACGAGCCGTGTAATTTGGTCTGTAACCCAGTTCTTCCACCGCCGCCCAGATGCGCTCAGCAGTTTCAGGCAGCACTTCCACCTGATGATTGATAACCTTGGAAACCGTCTGATAAGACACATCGGCTTTCGCTGCAACTTCTTTGATGGTTACCCGCTTCACCTGCTTACTCCCTGATGCGAACGTTCGCATGAATTCTTCTATACTATATCGGATTCCGAAGCAAAAGTCAAGATATCCTTGCCATCATTCCTCACAGTCGAAAATTTGTTAATCTTTTGATATCACTTTTCTTCCCGAGCGTTTTTTCGCTATAATGAGGTATAGGTTCGTTGATAATGAAAATTCATGATGAAGGAGATCGAATATGAAAGGCAATGAAAAAGTAATTGAAACACTCAATCATTTGTTGGCTGATGAATTGACCGCCATCAACCAGTACATGGTTCACAGCGAAATGGCTGCCGATTGGGGGTATGAAGCTCTGCACGAAATTTCTGAAAAGCGCGCCATTGATGAAATGAAGCACGCTGAAACGCTCATCGGTCGCATCTTGTTCCTTGAGGGCGTTCCCGTTGTGGAGAAGCTGAACCCCATTCATATCGGAAAGGAAGTGAAAGGACAGATCGACAATGATCGCATTGCTGAGCAAGACGCGATCAAAGCCTATAATGCTGCCATTAAACTCACCGGCGAATTCGACGATTTCGGCACTCGCGAAATTTTAGAAAAAATATTAAAAGACGAAGAAGCCCATATCGATACGCTTGAATCACAATTAAGCCAGATCGAACAGATGGGAATCCAGGTTTTCCTGGCGGAACAGTTGGAAGATTAACCCGACGAAAAAGCTGGAGAAAACTCTCCAGCTTTTTTATTTTTCCAGTATTTCTTTCAATATCTGTTGGGTCAGCCTGGGGTCCGCTTTCCCGCGCATTTCGCGCATCACCTGCCCCACGAACCAGCCGATCAGGCTTTCTTTTCCATTTTTATAAGACTGCACTTCATTGGGGTTCTGCGCAACGACTTTTTCGCAAACCGCGCGAATCGCCGCATCATCGCTTACCACCGCCAGTCCCAATTCTTCCACCAGCACCTGGGGGTTCTTGCCGCTTTCCTGAATTTTGGATAACAGGTTCTTGGCGGTGGTGATATTAATTTTTCCCGCATCCGTCAGGTTCACCAACGCTGCCAGTTTATGCGGGGTCAGGTTCATCTCGCGCATGGAAATACCCAGCTCGTTGCGCATGCGCAGCACATCGTTCATCAACCAGTTGGAAATCTTCTTCACATCACCTTGATAGAACCTGACGCTTTCTTCGAAATAATCCGCCAGTTCGCGGTCGGTGGTGAGAATATCGGCATCATATTCCGGCAGTTGAAAATCTCGCATGAATCGGGTGCGCCGTTCCAGCGGCAATTCCGGCACATCCTTTAGAATTTCTTCTTTCCAGGAGTTGCTGATCTCCAACGGCAGCAGATCGGGTTCGTGAAAATAGCGGTAATCCGCTTCGCTTTCTTTGGAGCGCATCATGCGCAGCACACCCGCATTATCATCCCAATCCAGCGTCCAGGGTTTGATGGCGTTTCCTTTTTTCACCTCTCTGATCTGGCGTTCAATCTCTTTGCGGATGGCATCCTTGACCGCATCGATAGAGTTGACGTTCTTGATCTCGGTCTTGGTGTTCAACGCGCTGCTGCCCTTTTTTCGAATTGAGACATTGGCATCGCAGCGCAGATTTCCTTTTTCCATATCCCCTTCCGAAATACCCAGCCAGCGCAGCAACTGGCGCAACCGGATGAGGTATTGCCCGGCTTCTTCCGCCGAACGCAGGTCCGGCTCGGTAACCATTTCCACCAGCGGAACGCCACAGCGGTTGAAGTCCACATACCGGCGGTTCCTTTCCTTTTTGGTCTTTCCGGCATCCTCTTCAATGTGCAGTTTATGGATGCGCACCCGGCGCACATATCCTTTGCCCTCAGGGTCGGCAGTTTGTGGGATGGGCAGGTCAAGATATCCGCCCCTGGCTAACGATTGGTCATATTGAGAGATCTGGTATCCTTTGGGCAAATCAGGATAGAAATAATTCTTCCGGTCAAAGAAAGACAAGGGTTGAATCCCAGCTTGCATGGCGGCTGCCAGCAGCACCGCTTTCTCCACCACCTTTTCGTTAAGCACCGGCAGCACTCCGGGTAAACCCGTGCATACCGGGCAGATGTTGCTGTTGGGGGCATCATCCCAGGAATCCGCTTTGCACGCACAGAAGATCTTGGTGTGTGTGTTTAACTGGATATGGGTTTCCAGCCCGATCACCGCTTCGTATTCGATGCTCATGCCCGCTTCCCCTCCAGTACAGCAGGTTTTCTACTGCGCCATGCTTCTTTTTCCGTCGCCGTTTCATAAGCGCGGGCGATGCGCAGCAGTTTCGCTTCGCTGAAATCTGCCCCTAGCAATTGGATGCCGATCGGCAAGCCATCGTGCGCAAAACCCGCCGGGATGGAGATTCCCGGAATCCCCGCGTGATTCGCCGGCACGGTGAGCTGATCGGCATATTGCATCAACACCGAATCACCATATACCGCTGCCATTCCAAATGCCGGGGTGGGCGTGGTGGGGGTGAGCAGCGCATCAAGTTGATATTTTCCATTTGGGTCAAAAATGTTTTCGAAGTCGCGTCTGATCAAAGTGCGCACTTTCAATGCTCGTTGGTAGTACTGCTCCGAGTATTGGGCAGCGCTGACATACATGCCCATCAAGATGCGCAGTTTTGGTTGTAAGCCGAACCCTTCGCCGCGCGATCTGCGATACATTTCGTTCAAATCCTTCACCGCTTTTTGCGTGCGGTACCCGTATTTGACGCCATCAAAGCGATGCAAATTGGAAGCCGCCTCTACCCGGCTGATCACAAAATAGACCGGGATGCCGAAGCGCGTGTTGGGCATGGGCACATCTTCGATGACCTCCGCCCCCATGACCCGATACCATTCCGCTGCCTTCTGCACAGCTTCCTGCATCTCTTGAGGAAGAGGTTGTTCTATATAGTCACCGCTTTCTGGATCAGGAAAGGTGATGCGGAAATAATCGGGCGACAAGCCAATACGCATTCCTTTGACACCCTTCTCTATATCTTGCAAATAATCAGGCACCGCTCTGGTGGAAGCGGTGGAGTCTGCACTGTCTCCTCCGGCAATGACCTGCAGCATGAGTGCTGCATCCTTCACATTGCGTGCGATCGGTCCGGGGCAATCAAGCGATGAACCAAAAGCGATCAATCCATAACGCGATACGCGCCCATACGTTGGCTTCAATCCCACCACCCCACAGAAAGCTGCCGGTTGGCGGATGGATCCTGCCGTGTCTGTTCCTAAGGAAAGCGCGCCCTCCCCTGCCGCTACCGCAGCCGCACTGCCGCCAGAGGAACCGCCTGGCACTTTGCTAAGGTCCCACGGATTGCGTGGGCTCGGCTGAAAAGCGGAAGATTCGCTGGAAGAACCGTAGGTGAATTCATCCAGGTTCACCTTTCCGAGCATTAGCCCTCCGGCAGCCGTCAGGCGCGCCACCGGGGTGGCTGTGTAGGGTGCCGTGAAATTCGCCAGAATTCGCGAGGCAGCCGTAGAAGGCGTTCCCCGCACGCAAAAGATATCCTTCACCGTGAATGGCACACCTGCCAAAAGACCGGCATCTTCTCCTTGCGCGATCCTGGCATCCACCGCTCGCGCCTGTTGGAGAGCCACTTCACTGGTATGGGTGATAAATGCGTGCACCTTTTTTTCATCTTCAGTTGTAAGAGAGCCATCCAACGCGCCCGGGCGCCCATCCACTTCATGGATGCGCACCAGATTGGCATCCAATATTTCCGCAGCCGACACCTGGCGCGATCGGACTAACGCTGTCAGCTCCAGCGCAGATAACTCGGTCAGATCCGCCATTATTGCAACTCCGTGGTCGGGATATCTGGAACAACGATATAACCGTCTTGCAGGTCTGGCGCCTGTGCCAGGATCTCCTTCGTATTTTCGTACGCTTTCCACTCATCGTTGCGCAGGGTTGGCTTTCCATCTTTGCCGTATTCCACACCATGCGTGGTTGCCACCAGATCGCCCGGTAGCGGGATCGCCTCCAGTTCTCGGATCGCCGCAAGCTGATGATTCATTTGTTCATGCAAATAATTTTTTTCATCTTCCGCCAGCGCAAAAGCTGCCAGGTCAACCAAATGTTCAAACACGTCACGCGAGATCAGGTCATCTTTGTTCTTCATTATCTCTCTCAAGTATCTTCGATCTGAGGTGAGTATAATCAAGAATAAAGTCATGTCAAGACATTGTATGGGTTCAGTCCCTCTTCCTCAGTTCTCGAAATTATAGGATAATAAAAACCATGCATACCAATGATGACCACGAACGAGAAGTGAAATTTTTCATTGCCGATCTGAAGGAGATGTTTTCACGCCTGTCAGCCGCTGGAGCAGTTAAGCGAAAAGAGCGCGTGCACGAATACAATCTGCGTTTTGACACCCCCCATCAAAGCTTGCGCTCCCAGCATCAAGTGCTGCGCTTGCGCCAGGATGATCAGACGCACCTTACGTTCAAGGGTCAAACAGATTTATCGCAGGGGATCGCTGATCGCCGGGAATTGGAAATAACCGTCAGTGATTTTAATTCTGCCAGAAAAATTCTGGAGGGCTTGGGGTTCGTTGTTTTTCTTATTTATGAGAAATTCCGCACCACTTACCAGTTGAATGCGTGTGAAATTGTCCTTGACGAGCTGCCCTTCGGGTACTTTATGGAAATCGAAGGGGAAACCGCACAGGTCATCCAAACCGTAGCCCAAAAATTAAATTTGGACTGGGAAAAACGCATCACCTTGAGTTATCTGGAATTGTTCAACAACCTGAAAACAAACAAAAATCTCCACATGGAGAACATTGTTTTCGAAAGCTTTCAAAACAGAAAATTCATCGAATCGGACTTCTTTATTGAACCAGTCGCCTCACCATAGCGTGCTATTGATTTAATATTTGCAAGATTTCATTTCCGGTATCTTCATCGGTGACCAGATCGGTGATAAATCCTCCCCGGCTGGCGCCGATGATGGAACGCGCTTTGCGTGACCCGCCCGCTGCTGCGATCACCCGCTGCGTGTTCTTCAAGACGTTCAAGGGTATGCTGATGATCTCCTGTTTCAAATAATTGATGATCTTTCCATGGATATCAAAAAAGCGCATACAAATATCACCCACTGCTTTCTTTTCCAGCAGTTGGGTCTTTTCTTCATCATCCACATAACTTTCAAAAATGATATTGCGTTTGAACGGTGGCGCTTCGCCAATACCCACCAGAGCCAGATCCAGGTTTTCCCAATTGGAGATCACATTTTGCACATCGCGGGAATTGAGGAGATTCTTTCTGATTTCCTTGTTTTCAATGATGCCCGGGACATGCAATTGCAACCAGGTTCCTCCACAAACATCAGCGACGCGCTGCGTGATCTGATGAACTTGAAAACTCGGGTTGATCTGACCCACCCCACCCAAAAGCGGAATGAATTGAAGGTCATTGCGCACGGCTGTTTCCATGGCAAGGGATACCTGATACATCGTCCTGCCCCACCCAATGCCAATTTTATGTACGGTATCATCGACCATTTTGCAGAAATACCAGGCGGCATTGAGGGCGATATTCTTTTGTGATATACCCTGGTTCTTGGGGTCGCCATGTACCACAACAACATTTTGCAATTGCAGTGTATCCTGCAAACGACTCGCCAGTTCCGAATCGCGATATAAAGGATCGATGATGCTGATCTGAACGATGTTCGCATCCTCCGCTTCCTGAAGCAATTTAGAGATTGTAGGACGTGATAGATCAAACTCTTCAGCAATCTCCGCTTGAGTTTTCTTGTTCACATAATATTCCCTGGCGATCATTACCAGTCGATTGATCTCTTCACGCTTAGGCATTCTCTTCTCCACATACTGGCTTTTTTTATTCTAATCCTGCACTCAGCTCTTCCAGATCGAGCGTCCTCAACATCTCCAGCGTTGGTCTTCCGGTTTCTTTCTGCAACCCCATGTGCGCATAATACTCATCCAATGCGTGCTCAAAATCGTCCATCTTTAATTTTACCCCATCGGTTGTACCACCCACCAACGGTTGGAAAAGCTTTCGCGGAAGTCTATCATCGACTCCTTTTCGGTATTTTGGCTCAGCTCAGGTATTTCACGGCTTCGCCGACCGATGAACCTTCGTGCACCACCGCTGCAATGGCACGCGTCATGGCAGCAGGAGCTTTATGAGCCCATATGTTTCGACCGATCGCCACTCCAGACGCTCCTTTCTCAAGACACAGTGCAATTCTCTCCAGCAGAGGCAGTGGGTCATCTGACTTTACACCCCCTAATACCACCAGGGGGACGAGGGAGTTCTCAATAACGTTATGGAAATCGCCGGTGTTATCAAGGTAAAAAGTTTTTATCACATCCGCGCCGGCTTCAGCAGTAACCCTGATACAGGAAGACAATTTTTCAACAGTATTCCATTCCTTGCCGCCATTCATTCCGCCCGGAAACACCTCTGCCATTACAGGCATTCCCCATGCATCGGCGGCATTTGCCAGCCGCGCAAAATTGTTCAGACTGGAAGGATCTTCCACTGAAAAAGGATAGACCATGCATTTCACCATGTCTACCCCCATCCGCAAACCTTGTTCGACGAAATCGCCTATATTGGTATAGCCGCTTTCCAGGCTTAATATGACAGGAAAATCGATGATTTTGGATTGTATCCTCCGAATGGTTCCCAGTGTGGTCATGACCGCATCAGCTCCAGCCGCATGGATCTCTTGAATGTAACGACCTGGATCTTGCAAACCCAGCACCACATCAGGCATGTACGCAGCATGATCCATCGCCACCACCAGCGTACGACCATCTGTGTTGAAGATCCGTTGCATTCTACGTTGTTTTCCAAATTCCATTTTCTTCTCCTTCATTTAGCGTTTCAATGAACCCAAATAACAGAAACACTGGTCTTTGCAAGACAATGAATCCGTCAGGATTTTTTCAATCTCATCATATTGATTGCGATAGTTCAATACCTCCAAAAAAAACGGAAGGCTGACACCAGCAACAATATGGTCAATTTCTCTTTTCACCGCGACCGATGCATTCCAGGGCGTTCCAAAAGGGATATCGACCAAGAAAATGATTCCCTGCCCTGTATCCTTTAAATCAGTAATGTTATCTTGCACTTTCCCAATGAAATTCGAAAGCCCATCGCCCTCTTCAAGACCTATCACACCGATGTTCTCCTGTTCACCCATGATCATTGCACTGGCACGCACCATCGCTGCCGCCAATCCGTCATGGCTAATCAACATAATGGGAGTTGGAATTCTATCGGTCATGGCATTTACTCCACAATCATCGCTTTCAATATGGTTTGCTGCTCTACTTGTTCGATCGCTTCTCCTACCTGATCAAGGCGAAACAGAGAGGATAAGACAGGCTCAAGATCGATTCTTTTTTCATTGATCAATCGCGAAGCCAGGCGGTAATCCTTTGTGCGAAAACCAGACGTACCAACCAGAGCCACCTCTTTATAATGCGTGAGAAAAGAAGGGATGGTGATGGTGCTTTGCTTGGGAAGCCCCCCAAACATATGATAATAACCACCCGCACGCGGGCAATCAAAAGCTGATTCAACAACTTGCTCATTGGCAATGGATGCAATAACCACATGAGGTCCGAGACCATCGATGTTTTTTCGTGCAAAATCGCCAAGACTCTCCCCTTCAGAAGGATCGCACACGATTGCACCGAGCTTTTCAGCAAAAGCACGGCGCTTGGCATTCGGCTCACTGAGAAGGATCTTGGTCGCTCCCCAGGCTTTTGCCAAAATGACGTGCAAGATCCCCATAAAACCACCACCCACCACCATGATCGTCCAGCCCGGCTGCCAATGGCAGGATTCTAATGAAAGGATGACGCATGCCAGCGGTTCAGCCAATGCGGCTGCCTGGTAATGGACGTCGGACTTGATTTTCCAACCTGTCTTATACATTAAATCACGCGGAATGAACAATTTCTCTGCAAAGCAACCATTTGTGGTGAAATCCTTGTCTTGGCACAATTCTTCATGATCATCCAGACAATAATTGCAGAAGCCACAACCTGCATAAGGGGCAGCGGAAACGCGCTCCCCAATTTTATAATCATCCATGCTCGAAACAAGCACTTCACCGGCGAACTCATGCCCCAATATCATCGGGGGTTCCATTCCAAATCGCAGCCCTTTGAATGCTTTAATGTCAGTTGCACATACACCGCTTGCACGCACGCGGATCATCACCCCATCACCCATCTCCGGGTCAGGGTAATTCGCATCCAGCACGATTTTGCGCGGCTCTGTGTATACTGCTGCTCTCATACGACCTCCACATCTAGGGGGAGCCGGGCGAATCCCTGGCTCCCCCACCTGCTATCTATATAAACCGGTATTTTTTATCCTACCCATCCGAGGGCTTTGAGACCAACCGTGAGCACCATCAAGATAAGCATTACCCATAATGGATTGATTTTCTTCTTCAATAACCAATAGACAAAGAACAGCAATCCAAGCGGTAACAACTTTGGAAGGATGGAATCAAAGATGCCCTGCAGATTCACGCCGCTGCCTTCTGCTTCGCTGGCGAACAGAACAACAGGCGTAGAAATACTGATCAACGTTGTCACCATAACGCCCGCAACAAACATAGCCACGATCTTGGCGCCTTCAGTGAACTTTTGGATCAGTTTGCTGGTGCGGATCTTTTCTACAATTTCCGTACCACTCTTGTAACCCCAAATGAAAGGGTAAAAAGTTCCCAGGGTGGCTTCAGCCGCAATCAGAAAAGCGAACAAAAATCCCAGGAAGTTTCCTTGTAATGCCAGGTTCGCGGAAACTGCCAGAATGATGGGATGCACAGTTCCCCAGAAAAATGAGTCGCCGATACCAGCAAAAGGACCCATCAATGCGACTTTGAAGCCATTAATGGCTTCCTCTGTTACACCTGCATCATCATTCGCCTTGGCTTCTTCCATGGCAACCATCACACCCATGATCAACGCACCAAAATAAGGGTGGGTGTTATAAAAGACCATATGGCGCTTTAAACCCTCTTTCAATTTGTCGCCGGTGATTCCCAAACCGCGGAATACGGGAACCATAACCTGGGTCATGCCCAACGCCATCAAGCGTTCGAAGTTGTAGTTGCCGGCGAAGTTGTTAACGCGCCATAGAGCACCATAAAGACTCTTCTCATCTAGCTTTTTCATTTTGGCGTCCATGTTATATTCCCTTCTCTTTCGTTCCTTCTTCTTTTGCAGATTTAAGCTGCACGAAGATGATGGCAATTACTACACCCAGTATCGCTCCCGCAACGGCGTTCAAATTCAAGTAAACCGCTGCAATGAAACCCAGGAAGAAGAACGGCCATACTTCTTTGGATGCGATGATCAACAGCAGCATGGCAACACCCAGAGCCGGCAAGATCCCCCCAGCATAGCTCAAACCATCCGCCAACCAACCAGGGATGATATCCAGCAATTTTGCAGCCGCATCAATTCCCAGCCCCACTCCCAGAAAAGCAGGAATTACGTTGACCAGCGTCCAACCAGTACCATCCAGGGTGTTGAGGATATCAATTCCTTTTGCATTTCCATCCGCCGCCATTTTGTCTCCCCAGTGGCACAAAACAACATTCAAACTCATGAATGCCAATGTCAACAACTGGCTTACCACAGCGATGGGAACAACCAGGGCTAACGCTTCACCGGTGGATGCACCCGTCAAAATAACCAGCGCGGTCGACAAAATGGATGCCAGATAGGGATTGGGCGGAATGGAAGCGCCCACAATGAACACACCGATGAACATAGCCTGAACAGTACCACCCACGATCAAACCGGTCCTTAAATCACCAAGCACCCAACCAGTTAACGCTGCCGGAATCACCACGGCGTAGCTAAATGCATCATTCACTCCACGCATTAACAATAACCACCAGGTCATCGCCTTGCTTTCTTTTTTAGAAAGCACTGTGATGAGTTGGGGAAGATAATACAAGACAAGCGCCCAGCCACCGGCAACAATCGCAACGAGAGTAGCTTCTTTCCACATAAAATTTTCTCCTTTTCAACAAAAGTTTTACAGATTCAGTTTTGTGATTTTTTCAGTTGGAACCATCTGCACCTCCATTTCTACTCCACGAGTTTGCAACGCTTTAAATGCTGCAATTTCATCATCTTTTGCATACACAACTTTTGCCAAACGGGTTGTACCCGGTCTGTTCTGTAAACCACCAATGTTGATCTTGTCGATCTGTAATCCCTTATCGATCAGCGTGACAATATCCACCGGTGTGGGGGTAATAATCAGATATTTGCACCCAGGCTTCATCGCATTGATCCGTTCCACCGTGTCATCCGGCGAAAGCAACAGAATTTCTTTTCCGGGGATCTGCGCAACTGAAAAGATCGCCTTATATATGGGGTCATTGGCGATCTTTTCGTTGGAGATGATTATTTCATCGGCGGGGTAAACGCGAAGCCAAGCAGTGGTTACCTGACCGTGGATCAAACGATCGTCTATTCGGACAAGTGATATGTTCTTCTGCATGCCCTTACTATAGCATGAGAATCACATATGTCAAGCACATTTGTAAAGTCTATGATCTTCAACGTATCTGCATCTGAAACACGTTCGGGCTCCAGAGTTCTGTGCACTCATACCACATGTTTTATTGAACCTGGTTCCAAATCTCATTGGGAACGAGTCGTCTGATTTGTCCTTCTAATTTGTAGAAGGTGCCTTTATCCCTTTGAGAAAGAACGGACACGCTCGGGATGGTATATTTTTCGCCATTGACCTGAATTCTTGCCTCTGTTGTGCTTGCTCCTACTAAAATATCTGCCGTTTCTCTCCAATTATTGCGCAAGATTTTGTTCTCTGTGAGCCAGACGAAGAAATTCTCCCAATCTTGGGCAGGAACCACGAAGGAAAATGCTTTTCTATTTTCTTCTACCTCTTCATATCCCCGCTGAAGTGTGAAGATCCCATTACCGCCTGGATCAATCTCGATCTCATATTGATAATAATATTCCGGCGGCAACGAACCGGTATTCCAGTAGTAATACAAGGTGAAATCATCCGGTTTTGACTTCGGAATTTGCGAGCATCCCGCAAAAAAGGCTATGCACACTGCAAGAAACAAAATGCTTAATTTTCTGAGAGCCATTTCTCCTCCGATTCCTTTTATAATCATAACGGAGAAAAGGAATTTTTGTTCCCATGAATCAAATCTTGAAGCTGTTGAGTGGGGGAGACCGACGCTCCATCGGCAGATCTGATGAGGTGGTTGAACTCATCTTGCAACAACCCGATAAGTTCGACGATCTTTTTCGCGGATTCTATGAAACCGATCCCGTAATCCGCATGCGAACGGCGGATGCGGTCGAAAAGGTCACTGCGCAAGACCCGGCATTGTTGATTCCTTATAAAGAGCCAATGCTGGAGTTGCTTGAAAGCGCCGAGCAGATCGAAGTTCAATGGCACCTTGCACAGATCATTCCTCGCTTGCCGCTCACCAACGACGAAATTTCTCGCGCATACCAAACGATGGAAAAATACCTTTCCAGTTCAAGTGCCATCGTTCAAACATTCGGCTTGCAATGTTTATTTGATTTATCCCTCCGTGATGCGCGGTTGCTTGCCAGCACAAGAAGTTATCTGGAATCGGGCATGGAGAACCAGTCGAAAGCTGTCCGATCCAGAAGCCGAAATTTAATGAAAGAGTTCGAGAAACATGAAAAGCGTTGAAAGAAAACAACCAGCCGCCCTCCTCCCACCCCTGCCAGATGAAAATCCTCCCACGCAAAGAAAATCCCCACCATGGTTGCAGATCTTTGTGATCATCGGTCTGGTATACGGTCTGGGAGTTTCCATATTTGGAGCCGCCATCAATCCAACAGCGGAGAATTTAACCATGGTGATGGCGATCGTTTTCAGCGGTATTTATACCTTGCTGCTATACCTCAGTCGAAAAATCTGGGCTCCCGCAGTTTCGAGCGAAAAGGCAGTGAGCAATGCGAAAATCTTCGCCATCGCCAACGCCTTATTCATCAGTTTCATGATCAAATTCTGCGCTCAATTGATCCAATCAAGCATCAATACCGAGAGCGCAGTTGGCAGTCCTAACCTTCTCCTCTCTATTCCCTGGTTGGTTGGCATCATCCTGATCTTCATCCCCATCCAACAGAAATACAATTTTTCCTGGGCAGTTCTGATTCTGCTGAGTGGTTTGTACGAACTGATCATGGAAATCTGGTTGAACGGATTTCTGGTTCCGTTATTATCTGGTCAAAGCATGGAGATCTTCTATATAGTGAGCGATCTTGTCATTTTTGGTTATTGGCAGTTTGCCATTCTTTATAGTTCGGTCTTTCTCGTGATACGGTGGATCTTTGAGCAGAACCCGGTTGTAGAACAAGGAAAGAAAAAGCCGCTGCGACATGCACTAAAACCTTTGATCTGGATTTTTCCCTATTCGGTCTATTGTGCGCTCATCTATTTTGTGTTTGCATAAGCATCAACGGAAACAAAAAGAGAGGATCATGGACCTCTCTTTTGCATTGCCTAATTGGGTGTCGCTGTTGGCAGCGGAATCGCGTTCACATAATAATAGAAACCGCAGAAATTCTCACCATTGTCATTGACCATATACCACTGCGTTCGATACTGTCCGGGGATAATCGGTACCCTCACGTCGATCATAACCTGGACGGTACTGTATCGTGGTACGTCTTGGGTAAGGGTGAATGAATGGACGGGGCTAAGATCAGAGTACCCGGTCCAATGATAGTAATAGGTTCCGGCTGTCCAGGTTGCCACACCAACGTTCTTCAACGTCCAGATGACGTCAATATCAGCGCCTACGTACTGGTTGCCATCCAGCGGGGTTTGCCCAATCACTTCACAAATATACACATCAGGGGTCGCGGTGGGAATGGGTGTGCCGGATGAAGTACCACTGCTGCTTCCCCCACCGCTACCGCCGCTACCACTGCTGTAGCTTACGCGGGTGGTTGCTGTTGGCAGAACTACAGCGCTGATGGTCGTTAGGGGTGTGATCGTCGGAGATGTTGATGCGGGAGCTTCTTTGCCGCTCTCAGCATCCGCGGTCATCTGGCTCACCGCAGTCTGGACAGCTTGCGTTTTCACGGCACCTAGGTCCGGTGTAGCTTCTGATGCAGCCGCTTGGGTGCAGGCAGATAGGATCACCACTGCCATGATCAAGAAACTAACCATGACTTTCATTCTTTTCATTATGTACCTCCAATCTCCTTCTCTAATTATAAAGGAAGGAGAAGCAGCAGAAATTGTCAACTGAATTCAGAAAAATGTCAAGTCGTGGAAAATCTGCATTGTTACAGAAATTTCCTATCCGCTTAGATGCGATAGGAGCAAACGCGATCCTATGAATAGCAGCACCAATCCGCCTAAGATCTCGATCCTTTTTCCGAATTTATGATTCAAGCCATTGCCAAATTTCAATCCGATGATCGTGAACAAGAGTGAAATGATGCCTATCATCGCGCTTGAGAAAGCGATATTCGTCTGCAGGATCGATAGGCTCAACCCCACTCCCAAAGCATCAATGCTGGTCGCCACCGAAAGCAGAACCAGCGTGCTGCCTCGGGTTGGATCTCCGGTCATTTTTTCGCTTTCGTTTGATAATCCTTCCCGCATCATGCGAATTCCAATCCAGGCCAGCAAAAGGAAGGCGATCCAGTGATCGAATTGCGCAATATACGGCAAGATGGTATTTCCTATTAACCAACCGAACAGGGTCATGCCAGCCTGGAATAAGCCAAAATGGAAGGACATGCGAAAGATCGCGCGCTTATCACAGGAAGGCAGAGAACATCCCACGCCTAATGAAACCGCAAAGCAATCCATCGCCAAACTTACTGCGATGATCAGCGTCAATACCCAATCCGCCACGGCTGCTCCATAGAAGAACAATTTTACCAAAAAGATCAAAATAAAAAAGGCATCACTGGAGGGTGATTCTTTTCTGGCTGTTGGAGTGATCGTCTGCGATCGATCGTTATTCAGCCACGCAGATTCCTGCGGCTGAATAGGAACCGCCAGTCCAGTCGATGATGCAGATCGGCATCTTCCTGGCGTTGATAGCGTGCAAGGATGCAGATCACAGCAGCTCAGCTACCAACCATCCCTGTCACAAATTGTAGATACCGTCTTAAATATCAAGAGGTAGCAATACAAAAAGCAAGATTGAAAGGATCTCTCCATTTACCTACTAAACCAGTCAACCTGCTTTTCCCTATTTTTCTCTCCACAACGTCATTCAGAGGGAGCACAGCGACCGAGGAATCTCTCCGTTTCCTATCTGTTCCCAAAACAAGTCGCAACGATATGCCTATATATCAAACTAGCCAACTTGCTTTATTCCATTTTCCCCCGCAATGTCCGAGAGAGCAGCGCGACCGAGAAATCTCTCCATTTCCATTCTTCTTCCAGAATTTATCGTAGCAACGTCATCCTGATGGGTTTCTAACCCATCACGACTCCCTGCTTGCGGGAAAACAGGAGGTGGGGTGCTGGCCTGCCAACAAGTCGGGTAGGGCAGGCTTTCTGCACGTCAGCCCGGATGGTTTCAATATTGAACTGACATACCCGTTTTGTCCGCTCTGAAAGAGTATTAAAACCTCCCAGAAGCGTTATTTTTCTGATAAAACTTCGGTAACCTCAGGAAAGAATTGTTTTACAGTGCCTTCCACCCATCCTTTTAATGTCGCGGGCTGCAGAGAACAGTCCGCACATGCTCCACCCAAGCGCACCGTAAGAACATTTCCTTTCAATGATAGGAATTCGACAGAACCACCATGATAATGATCGATATAGGCATCAATCTGTTCGATCAAACCCCGTATTTGCTCTTCCTTTGAAAAGTTCTTCTTTTCTGTGTTCATCATTGCTCCATCTCTTTTTCCGCTCTCTCGACCTGATGGATGAAGGTTGGCGTGTTCAATGCTTTTTCCGTTATGTACGTTAAATAATACAGCATTAAATTCTCCATTTCCTCTTTTGCTTCCGTGGAAAGTTTGGCTTTACCAAGCTCCGAGTAGCTGCTGCGCTGAATGAAACGCAGATATTTCAACGCTGGTAAGCTGACCTTCCGCACCGTGTATCCTCGCAGACCACAGCGCGGGCACAGAATGCCCCCCTGTTCTGCCGAGAAATATTGATCTTGTGGGAGTATCGCTTCACCGCACTGCACGCAGGTCGTCAGGTTCGGCATATATCCGGTATGTTTCAACAAGCGAAATTCAAAGAATTTGATTGCAAAAAAACGATCCTGTTCTTTTTCGATTCGCTCCATTGTGTCTTTGGCTAACTGGAATAATGGATGGACAGGTTCGCTTTCTGGAGCAAAACGGTTGATCAGTTCAAAAATATATAGTGCGCTGGCGGTTTTCCCCAGATCATTTTTTATGGAAGAGTAAGTCTGGAGCGTATCGGCTTGCGTGATCACCCAAAAGGTCTTGCCCTTGGCAAGCATCAGGTGAATCAGCGTAAGCGGTTGAAGATGCCCAGCTTTGCGTGATTTTGCTTTGCGCGCACCGTGAGCCAGCGCTTTTATTTTTCCACTCTTACGAGAAAAAATCGTGTAAAAACGGTCGGCTTCACCGTAATCCGTTTGCGTGATCACATAGGCTTCAGAATTGACTAACCGCTCGGTATCACTCATTCCATTCTGTTTTTACTTCACCAGGCTTTTCGGACCAAAATAACCGGGCAAGATATCTTTCAAGGTTGTTTCCTGCACGATCTCGCCCTTCTCATTTGCGATATAGATAATCAGATCAGGGTTGAATTCCGCCATCACCTGCCTGCAGGAGCCGCAAGGGGTGCCGCCATTCTTGGTAACCACAGCGATTGCCTGCAATTCCCTTTCTCCCTCCGAAACAGCTTTGAAGATCGCCGTCCGTTCGGCGCAAATCGTTACCGGAAAAGCCGCATTTTCAATGTTCGCGCCTGTGTAGATCTTCCCTGCTTTCGTCAACAGAGCCGCCCCCACCGGATAGCGCGAATAGGGAACATAGGCTTTTTTCCGGGCTTCGACCGCTGCTTCGATCAGGTTGGTTTTCTGGTCAATGTCAGATTGAATCATGATCTGTTTCCTCGTCTTTTCTGTTCTTGATCACACGAGCTGGAACCCCCACCACTTTCTCGCCATCATTGACATCCCGCGTAACAACCGCACCCGCCCCTGTGATGGCATTTTTCCCGATCGTGATCGGCGCCACCAACATGGTATCGCTGCCTATAAACGCGTTGTCACCAATCACGGTCTTGTTCTTGTTTTTTCCGTCATAATTGCAGGTGATCGTACCCGCCCCAATGTTCACGTTCTCGCCGATCTGGGCATCGCCTATGTACGAAAAATGCCCCATCTTGGTACCTTTTCCAAGATAAGATTTTTTCACTTCGCCAAAATTGCCCATGTGAACATGGCTTGCCAGATGAGCACCGGTACGCAATCGGCAGAATGGACCCATTTCCACATGGTCCTCCAATTCAGCCCCTTCGAGAACGCTTTTCAATATTTTGCAATCATTTCCGATCAAAGAATTGTCGATGATCGTACCAGGACCTATTTCACAATTTTCTCCAATGTGCGTTTCCCCGCGCAGATAGGTCTCGGGAAAAATGAGCGTGTCTCTACCGATCTGCACCGAAGGTTCGATATATACGCGCTCCGGATCGATCATGGTGACACCGGAGAGCATGTGTTGTTCATTGATGCGTCGACGCATGAGCTTTTCCACTTCAGCGAAATGAACGCGGTTGTTGATCCCAATGGCTTCTTCAGCGTTATCCAACTGCAGAACGGTCACCGGTAGCTCGCCACGAACGGCGATCTCCAGCAGGTCAGTTAAGAAAAACTCGCCGACCGCTGATTTTTTCACCCGCCGCAATGCATCCCACAACCAATCGCTTTGTACACAGTAAATTCCTGCGTTATACTCCTTGATCGCAAGCTGCTCTTCCGAAGCAACCTTCTCTTCGATAATGGCGACCGCATTCCCCGAAGCATCCCGTACGATCCTGCCAAACCCTCTTGATTCGTCCCCCTGGATGCTGACCAGGGTCATCGCTCCCCCACTCGTGGATTGGATGTCGACCAACCTTTGCAGGGTTTCAGCCGCTACCAGCGGCATATCCGCTGATGTGATCACCACCAGGTCAACCTTCCCTTTCAGTTGGTCTTCTGCCGTCATCACTGCGTGGGCTGTTCCCAACTGCTCCGCCTGTTCGGCGTAAGAAACTGTTTCTTTGATGGTTTCTTTTACCTTATCCCCAGCAAATCCGATTACCACCACAGGCGGCACGCTCGCCACCGCTTTGGCAGCTTCAATCGCATACCACACCAAAGGTTTTCCCATAAGTGGATGGATCACTTTGGGGATAGCTGAATTCATCCTTTTACTGACCCCAGCTGCCAGAATCACTGATCCAATGCGCATTGTTCACTCCATTCTATGTTAACAAAACGCGAGCCAACCTTTCATCAGTTTGCTCGCGTTTCTTTTTTCTTCATCTTTTCTCAAGCTGGGGCGCTCGGATTCGAACCAAGATAAACAGATTCAAAGTCTGCTGTGCTGCCATTGCACCACGCCCCATTAATGGGTTCCCTTCAAGAGGAAGATATTTTAACATACTTTGAGTTTTAATAAAATACAGGGTTCCGCTTTCACGAAACCCTGCTGTCATTTTACGATTGATTACCTGTTTCTCATTCTTGGATCCAAGATATCCCGCAATGCGTCGCCCACCAGGTTCCAACCCAGTACAAACAAAACCAGTGCCATTCCCGGATAGATCAAAATCCACCAGTAGTTAGCCAGTTGTGGAATCCAGTTTCTGGCGAAACTGACCAGTTGTCCCCAGTCGGCGTAACCGATCTCAGTGCCGATACCCAAAAAGCTCAGGGCTGCAAACGACACCACGATCGTTCCAATATCCAGCGAGGCTACCACCAGGGTGGGATAAATGGCGTTCGGAATGATGTGCTTGAACATGAGGCGGCTGTCTTTTGCTCCCACCACGCGCGCTGCTAAAATGTAATCTCGCTCGCGCACCGATAAAATATCGCCGCGGATCAAGCGCGCATAGCTCATCCATCCAAAAACCACCAATGCAATGGTTGCTGGCCAAATGCCTTTCCCGATGATGGGTGTCAGAATGGCAGAGAGCGTCATGGCAGCCATGATAAATGGGAAGGTTTGAAATACCTCAACGACGCGCATGATGATCGTATCAAGGAAACCGCCGTAGAAACCAGCCAGACAGCCAATGATGATCCCCAGAATAAGTGTGATTCCTTCAATGATGATGCCCACTTTGATGGCAGTGCGCGTCCCCCAGATCACACCATAAAAGATATCCCATCCACCGCTGGCGGTGCCGAACAGATGAACCCATTCATCGCCCACAAACGTCCGATACCACCACGGAACGGTTGGCGGATTTTTTACCCACACCGCGCCTGGGGCTTTGGGAATGGAACCAAATCCATCGCGCATGATTTTATATGGATCCAGGGTGTTCTCTTTTGGTGGAATGATCTGCGGGGCAAATATCGCCACGAGAACGAAGATGGCAATTAATGTAAATCCAACAATAGAAGATGGGGTAGTAAAAATTCCCTTCAATATCCGGTAAAACTCGGGTCCGAGGATCCTTTCTGCACGGGAGATTTTCCGTTCGGTATATTCACCGATCAATCCTTCAAGTTTCTTGTCAAGTACCTGTGCTTCAGCCATTCAAAACTCTCCTTCGCCCAGCCTAAGATAACCGCACCCGCGGATCTAAGAAGGCATAGGTGATATCTACGATCAGATTTGCAATCAAAAGGATGAACCCTGTCAGTAACACCAGCGAGAGTATCGTGACCACATCTAGCTGGGTCGACGCAGCCGCGGCTGCAGAACCAATTCCAGGATAAATAAAGATCGTTTCGGTAATGGTGACACCGCTCAGCAGACCCGCGATGGTCATACCGCTCATGGTGACAATTGGGATCATCGCATTAGGTCTGGCATGCTTGTTGATCACATCTTTTTCTTTCACACCTTTTGCACGCGCGGTTACAACGTAATCCTGGTTCATGGATTCAAGCATGGATGATCGCATGATGCGCAAATAGAGAGCCCAGTTGATATAGGACAGTGTAAGAATGGGCAATACCATGTGCCGTAACGCGTCCAGAAAAATATCAAAGCGACCGTTCAGTAAAGCGTCAATCGTCACCAGGCTGGTATAGTTGGTGAATCCTTCGCCCGAGACGATCAGCATTGCCCAGTTCGATAAGCGATCCGGGGGAAAAATTTGATGCTTCGCATAAAAGAACATCAGCATGAGAAGGCCAAATACGAATGATGGAAAAGAATAACCCAATATGCCAAATAGGCGCGCTATTTGGTCAATGAGCTTGTCATGGTTTTTTGCTGCTACGATTCCCAGCCAGGTTCCAACCCCAATCAGGGGAACAATGGAATAAAGCGCCAGTTCAACCGTGGCAGGGAAACGCCGCTTGATCAGATCAACAATATTTTGATTCGCAGAGCGGGAGTATCCGAAGTTTCCTCTCAGTATTCCTCCAGCCCATTCGCCTGTCACTTCGTTTTTCTGACCGACCAACCAGTGGTAGTACTGCACCAAGAATGGATCATCAAGACCATATCTCTCGATGAGGGAATTCATCACAATGTCATTCTTGGGAATATCTCTCACGTACAAAGAAACCCGTTCAGCCGGGGATAAGAATGAGAGCATTCCAAAAATGAGAAGGGTCACTCCTAACAAGGTCAGGGGCATGAGCAGCAATCTACGAACAATATATTGGGTCATTTTTTTCTTCTCGTTTCGTTCAGTTTTGCTGAGGGTAGGGTAACCTACCCTCAGCGCTTTTTTTAACTCGATCTTAGTCTTTCGACAGAGCGTAGTACCACTTGTTGGAATAGATCGGGTTAGAGTACCAGCCTTTTTCCCAAGGTTGTGCATAGTGACGTCCCTTGAGCGTGTAGAGCAACATAGCTGGGGCTGTTTCGAAATACAGGGTGTTGAATTCTTCCTTGTAGATTCTCTCGCGTTCTGCAGGATCGTTCTCCTGTACTGCGCGTGAGTTGATCTCGGAGAACTGTGCTCGCAGTTCAGCCGGGAAGTTCTGCCTGAATGAATAGTAGGCAGAGGTGAAGGTTGAAGTCCAGTTGTGGGTGTCGAAGTAGTCAGACAGCCAGCCGATGATGAAGATGGGGATCTTCTTGGCGTTAATATTCGCCAGGAAGGTAGGCCACGGCAAACCTACAACCTCGACCACAAATTGCTCGCCAGCTTCTTGCAAACCAGCCTGCAGCAATTCGGCAATGGTCTGGCGCAAGGTGTTGCCCACGTTGTACACTGCGGACATGCGGAACCCAAGATCATAGAGCTGTACGCCCTCTTCTGATACCCAGGTGGAGGCTTGCAATTCTTCCACACACTTTTCGACGTCATAAGTGTAGTGTTCAGCATCTTCATCGTAACCGACCATACCGGGCAGCATAAGAACTGGAGCGCGGTTGGCTTCGCCCTGCATGACTTCCGCCGCTAAGGTCTCATAGTCGAAGCAGTAGCTGAAGGCGCGTCGGACGTGCACATCGGAGAAGAAATCTGCCGGAATTCCATCGCCATCCAATACACCACTACCAATGAAGGAGTTTCCACCTTCGACATTGACGTTGAAGTTGAAACCAATGTCGGTACGATTATTGGCGAAAAGAATTTCGGAAACTTTGTAGAATGGTTTGGTGGGATCGGTGATTACGACTGGTTCTCCAGCCAGGTATTCTTCATAGGTGATCTCGCCACCGATCATTTCATCCAGGATCGGCCAATCTTCTGTTGAACCGACGAGGATGTTGTCGGCATCTCCAGCCTGCGCCATCGCCAGGCGGGTGCTGAATTCAGCAACCTGTTTGATCACAACGGTCTTGATCGCAGGAGCGCCGGTTGGGGCGCCTTCCCACATGGGTTCGGTCATCCAGTAGTCCTCATTGGCGGTCAAAACGATTTCCTCACCGGGTGTCCAGTGATCGAATTTGTAAGGACCGGTTCCCATGGCGCTGTTACCAATACCAAGCTGATTCAGCTCTTCGGTGGGAACTGAATAGTAATTCTGCCAGGTTGCGCAGTCGCCATCCCAACCACCATTGGCGCCTACCCATGCCTTGCTCTCGATAGTAGCCCAACCACCATTCGCCAGGGTGGCGATGAAGGGAGCCCACGGTTGTGCAAGGTTGAAGGTAACGGTTCCAGCGGCAGGGTCGGCAACGACCTTGGTTTCCACGAGTTCGCAAACAGAAGCGAGGGTCTCGGCATCATAGGCTGCCAGGGTTGCCTGATCATCATAGGGTGGATTCTCGGCATCAACAATTTCTGCGATGTCCACAAGTCCGGCACCTAACAATGGTTCAACCAGCATCCATTGCGGAGACGAAGTGCCCCCAGCCAGAATGCGGCGCACGAAGCTGAAGGCAACATCATCGACGGTCAAATCGGAACCGTCATGGAACTTTACGCCTTCGCGGATCTTGAAGGTAACGGTCAAACCGTCTTCAGAGATCCCACCGTTTTCAAGCGAGGGAACTTCCGTTGCCAGCATGGGAACGAAAGTTGAAGCCTGGTCTTTTTCCATGAAAACAAGAGTGTCATAAACATTTGCGAGAATCTCACCACCACCGGTTTCATAATCGCGGGAGGTATCGAGAGTCTCAGGATCGCCAAATGTTGTCTCTACCCAGGTTGTAGGATCCTTGGACGTTCGCCAGAATGACGCAGCATCTGCCGCTTCCTCGACTGCTCCCGGTGCAGCTTCTTCCGCTGCGGGTTGGCAGGCAACGAGGAGTGTCGCAAGGATCACTAATGCACTAAATAAAACATACCATTTTGAACGCATCTTGCTCCTCCATAAATTTTTTGACTTTTGAAACACAACGAACTGCTGAAACAACAAGTTTTCTCTCCTGGCCATCACCTCCTTTGTAAAGATTTTGTGTTATACCAGAAATGACAAGCCACATAGTGACCCGCTTCCACTTCTTTCCACTCCGGGCGTTCCTCGGCGCAAACCGCTTGTGCCAACGGGCAGCGCGTGCGAAATCGACAGCCAGAAGGTGGGTTGATCGGGGATGGTACATCCCCTTCCAAAATGATGCGCTTCCGCTTTTCCTCTACTTTCGGATCGGGGATCGGAACCGCTGATAATAACGCGATGGAATAGGGGTGCATAGGGTTGTTATAAAGCGTATTGCGATCAGCCATTTCCACCAGAATACCCAGGTACATAACGATAACGCGACTGCTGATGTGGCGTACCATCGATAGATCATGAGCAATGAAAAGATAGGTTAGTCCCAATTCTCTTTGCAGGTCCTCCAACAGGTTCACGACCTGTGCCTGAATGGATACGTCCAGCGCAGAAATTGGTTCATCACACACGATCAGATCCGGGTTTAATGCAAGCGAGCGCGCCACTCCAATGCGTTGGCGTTGCCCTCCGGAGAATTCATGCGGATATCGGTCTACATAAGCGGGGTTCAAGCCTACCAATTCCAGCAGATCCTTAACGTGCTCACGGATCTCTTTCCCGTTTTCAATATTATGAACCAGCAAGGGTTCTCCGATGATCTCTTCAACAGTCATGCGCGGGTTCAAACTGGCGTAAGGATCCTGAAAGATCATTTGGATCTTTCGACGGGTCTGGCGCATCTCTTCACTTTTCAGTTGCACCAGGTCTTTCCCCTGGAAAATGACGCTCCCTGAGGTCGCTTTGTAAAGCTGTAGAATGGTTCTGCCAGCAGTGGTTTTTCCACAACCCGATTCTCCTACCAAACCCAGCGTTTCACCTTGATAGATATCAAATGTGATCCCATCCACAGCATGCACATACCCAACGGTTCTCTGGATTACACCCCGTTTGATCGGAAAATGCATTTTCAAATCTTCAACATGCAAGATAACTTCTCGTTCTGGCATTAGCGCTCCTTCCCAGTATAGGTGTCAACCCAGCAGGCGGTTTTATGGTTCTCCCCCACCAACATTAGTGGTGGGTTTTCATCCAGACATTTCTCAACGCGGTATGGGCAGCGTGATGCGAATGGGCAGAATTTTGGCTTTTTGAAGAGAACCGGTGGTACACCTTCAATGGAAACAAGTCGCTTCTTTTCATCCATATCCAGGCGCGGCAGACTGCGCAGCAACCCTAACGTGTAGGGGTGTTCCGGGCGAACATACAGGTCTTTCACTTTTGCTTCTTCCACAATATAACCGGCATACATCACGATCACCCGGTCAGCCAACCCGGCAATCACCCCCAAGTCATGGGTAATCCAGATGATGGACATGCCCAGTTCTTTGCGCAAACTGAGAACCAGATCCATGATCTGCGCCTGAATCGTCACATCCAAGGCGGTCGTTGGCTCGTCGGCGATCAGCACCTGGGGGGAGCAAGCCAGTGCCATGGCAATCATGGCGCGCTGGCGCATGCCACCCGAGAATTGGTGCGGATAATCTTTCAGGCGGTCCTCCGGATTCGGAATGCGCACCATGTTCAGCATTTCGATCGCGCGGTCCCAGGCTTGTTTCTTATTCATGCCCAGGTGGATCTCCAGTGGCTCCATCAACTGCTTTCCGATGGTTTGTACCGGATTAAATGAAGTCATCGGATCCTGGAAAACAAACCCGATCTGTGCTCCACGCACGTGGCGCAGTTCTTCGCGCGATAGTTCTAGTAAATCTCTTCCTTGAAAATTGGCTTTCCCCGCAACAATCTCCCCTGGGGGTTGGGGGATCAATCTTAACGTGGATAACATGGAGACGCTTTTTCCGCACCCGCTTTCCCCCACAATACCGAGCGTTTCACCTTCTTGCAGAGAGAGTGAAACTCCGTTGACGGCGTGAACGGTCCCTTCCCTAGTGTGAAACTGCGTTTCCAGGTCTTTTACACTGAATAATTCTGCCATTGATAATGCCCTTTACTGAAGAATTTTGCCAACAGATACCAAAAATCTGCCGGACCTGGCTGAAAGTTCGGACTATTTTACAATACTTAAAATGGCATGTCAACTGTTTACTGTCCTACATAGATTTGCATAACATAGCCAATATCTTGTTATTGTAACTGTTTTTCCATTATACATCTAATTACAAGTGTCACGAAAATCCCAATACTCCAGCGAAGAATAGGGATATTTTTGATTGTTCACCTTCTCAGGCAGGCAAAGTTGTGGGCTCATGAGATAGACTTTCGCATCGAAGAACAAAGAAATGAGCGGGGTTTCCTCATCCAATATCGTTGCTGCTTCAACCTGAGCCCTCAGTGCGGCTTGGGGGTCAGTGCTGCCAAAGCGGGCTGCAGCACATAGTGAATCGAATTCGGCATTTTGATACCCGCCGATGTTCCCTCCGCCATCATTCGCGCCGATCCAATAATTGTCTTCCGCTGGAATTTCGTCGCTCTCAAATAGAGCGCAAGGCAGTTCATCGCCTGTATTCCATGTGATCAAAGCGAGGTCGAATTTTCGCCCGAATAGGATCCCATCCGGTCCTTCCGCATAAAGCTCTGTTGCAGGGGTGGGATAAACTGTGGTTTGGATTCCACAAGCAGTCAGGGATGACGCGATGTCCCCCGCGATCTGCATGTTGTCTGTGCTGGTGGTGGTATACAGGTTCAGAGAAAGAACAGTGCCGTCCGGAACATTAGCCACCCCATACGCCACACGCGGCGTAGCCGGGTTCGCATCATAATCTCTCCATCCAATGCCATCCAGAACCGCGCCTGCACTCAACGGGTCATATGCAGCAGAGGTGCTGGCATCGGCTGTAAGCTGGGTATCGTATGGGAAATAAACGAAGGGCTGATCGTTTCCCACCACACTCTGCTGTGCAACAATTGCGCTCTGATCGATGCACTGACGGATGGCGTTACGAAACGCGGCATCACTCAACAAATCAGGGCGATCGGAACCATACGGGTAATATCCGTCATCATAACTGGCTGGTTCAATTCCAAACAACAACACCTTCCAATTTTCTCCCGGCAGGATACTGACGCGAACCGTTGCGTCGTCTTGCAGTACGCTTAAATCAGTAGAGCCATCTTTCGTGATGAGAGAATCATCCACCACATCGCATGCGCGGCTGCTGATCATTTCTTGCATGGACTCCCCCCGCTCCAGAAACCGGACTATGATCTTATCCAGTGCCGGGTATCCTTCAGCGGAGCGGAAATAGAATTCGTTCTTTTCCAGCGTGATGCTCACGCCCGGCTGCCAGTCAGTGACCTTAAATGGTCCCCACCCCATTGGATATCTGGCAGCGGCATCCGTTGTTGCAAGGTCACCCGCTGCGTAGGATTCCAGGTTGTGCTGTGGCAACGGGGAGAAAAAGAATGCTGTGGTATCAGAAGTGACCACGCCCGGCAATGTGCTCATTTTCACGGTCTGCGCATCAACAACCTGGTAGTCGACGATTTTGCCAAGTACATCCTCATATTTCGAATTTTGTAGCTCTCCCACCAGTTGATACGAGAACAAAGAATCCGATGCCTTAACCGGTTCGCCATCCGACCATCTAACGCCGTCCTTGACCGAATAATGTACAATCAGTTGGTCAAGCAGCACCTGGCTTATCCCATCCCAAGTAGCGGCACAGTCCATGCTTTGGCACCCGCTGGGAAAGATCTGCACGCCTTCCACCAGATTGACAATATTTCCGTGCACATCCACAATCAGATCGCCGCTTTTCGCCTCAACCGGAGAATAACTGGCGCTGCCATCTTCAATGTTGGGTACTTTATCCATCATCACTTCTTGCGCCAAATAATCAACCCGATCAAAGGGACCGTCATAGATGGCTTCAAAGATCAGGTCAGAACCCCTATTCGTTTCTCCATAGTAGAACAGGGTCGATGGCTCTTCTGCAGTGCAAATGGTAATTTCCTTTAATGGGGGTGCTGTGGGTTCAGGCGCTGTCGGGGTTGCTTTCGACAAGCCCTGTACGGAACAGGCAGCGCTGAGCATAGCGATCATGGTGGCGAAAAAAATTAACAAGCGGATTGGTTTGTTTTTCATACGGGTTTCTCTATCCTATGAATGTTCAATAAGTACGTTGTGCTGCCAGTTCATGTCTCAACTTCAGGTAAGAATCATAACGGGCAGTGCTGATCATCCCATCGTCCACCGCTCGCCTCACCCCGCAACCGGGTTCCCGGTTGTGGCTGCAATCGCTGAACTGGCAATTCTTCACGTGCGGGGGAAATTCAACAAAGTAACCATCCAGCTCTTCCGGTTCGATATCCCACACAGAAAGCTGCCTGATGCCGGGTAGATCAGCGACCTGGCTGGATTCGTCGAGCGAAAAAAGCTGGCGCGCGATGGTGGTATGCCTGCCTTTGCCCGAGCTCTCTTTTACCGATCGAACTTCCAAACCAAGTCCGGGTCGCAGAGCATTTAACAGGCTCGTTTTGCCCACGCCCGAAGGTCCTGCAAACGCCGACAGCTTGCCCTGCAAGTGATCGCGCAGCTCGCTGATCCCGCTGCCCTCGGTTGCAGACGTATAAACAACCGTGTAACCTAAATGGGCATAGGGTGAGAAGATCTCTTCAGCGCGCTTGCGATCCAAGCGGTCCACTTTGTTGGCAACGATCAATGCTTTAATTTTTTGCTTTTCGGCGATCACCAAAAAGCGATCCAGCATGCGTACACTGGGATCAGGATCAGCGCAGGCGAACACAAACACGGTTTGATCGGGATTTGCCAGCAGAATCTGTTTGTAGATCCCGCGTGTGGTCGGCGCCATGCGAACCAGCGCGCGCTCGCGCTCACCGACCTCTTCAATAACCCCTTGCTCCTCATCGATGACGCTGACATGAACCCGGTCACCCAGGGCAACCAGGTCCTCCATTTTTTTGTGCTGTTTCAAACGACCGCGCAACTGACAGGTCAGCGTGGAGTTCTCCATCCTGACAGTATAAAATCCTGCCTGAAGGCGGGTTACCATACCAACTGCACGTGTCTCGCTCATCCAGCCGGCGTTTCAGTGGGTTCGATCTTGACCGGTTCGCGATAAGGGGTTTGCGTTGGAGTTAGCGTGAATTCCAACGTCGGAGTTCTGGTAACATTGAACTCGGATTCCCATGGATATAGCTTCAACGGTTCACCGAAATAATACGTTTCGATGATGCGGCGGAAAACCGGCGCAGCCACTTCAGAACCCTCCCCACCGTTTTCGATCAAGACCACAACAGCGATATCCGGCTTATCTTCCCGGTTGGTATCCGTGTATCCAGCGAACCAGGCGTGCGGATCGCCGGTTGAGTTCGTAGCTGTCCCGGTCTTTCCGTACATGGTGATGTTCAGCCCGCTCAACGCGTCGTGAGCGGTTCCACGTCTGGAACTTATAACCAGCCCCATTCCCTCTCGGATCGTTTCCAGGGTGGTTTGGCTGATGGGCAAGGTTCCCTGCTCTTCAGGTGAAAAAGTGTACGTCGTCACGCCGGTGGAACTGGTCATACTTTCGATTAGTTGTGGGCGGTAAAGCGTGCCGCCATTGGCGATGGCTGCGATAAAGCGCACCACCTGAAGCGGTGTGACCAACATTTCTCCCTGACCGATGCCCTGTTGCACCGCATTTCCATCGGTTTTGGGGTCAGGAATGGAACCGATATCTTCTGCCACCTGCTCGATGCCGGTTGCGCTGCCCAATCCAAATCCGCGTGCCATATCAGATAGATAGGTGGCGCCCATCTGCCGGAACAGGTCTAAACCCAGGTGATAGAACCATGGGTTGCATGAGCGCATCAACCCCTCCACCAGGGTCAATTCGCCGCTTTCGTCATACCCTTTATCCAGGGTCCAATCCTCGAATCGTTCACCCGGCAGTTCCTCAAAGTAATAACTGCAATAATAGGATGAATCAGCGGTATACAGATCGCTCTCTAATGCGGCTGCCATGGTGACGATCTTGAAAACAGATCCCAAGGGGTACAATCCCTGCGTGGCGCGATTCAGGAGGCTTTGATTTTTATCGTTCAACACTCCACTCAGCAGTTCAGCGCTGTTGATATTGCTCGGATTGAAGAGGTTAGGATCAAAGTTAGGTGAAGATGCCATGGCGAGGATCCGTCCGCTATCCACCTCCATCACGATTGCTGCTCCTTTAAATCCTGCGATGGCTTTTTGGGTTTCAATTTGCAGATTTTTATCGAATGTCGTGGTGATCGATTGGGCTGGGGTCGGGTCTGCCTGCGATATGCGCGTGACAACCTGCCCATCAGGGTTGACCACGTAAAGCGATGCAGATGGTTTTCCTGCCAGCGCTTCTTCAGCATATTTCTCCAATCCTGCCTGCCCCACGCTCTCATCCCCCAAATACCCCTTTTGGATATACTCGGCTTGCTGTTCTTCTGACATGCCCAGCACATACCCGATGGCTTGAGGGGCAATTCCCCCGCCGTAATAATATCGAGACGTAAATTCCGATAACACCAGCCCACCCATTTCCAGCAGGGTGTTGAATTGATTTCCGATCTCATCTGCCGACACCTCGCCCACAGGCACATACCAGGTGGCGCCGGCATCTTCATATGACGCATAGATAGATTGGGTGGTTTTTCCGGTTAGCTGCGAGAGCCTGTAAACAAGCTGTCCCTCTCTGCCTTCTTCAATCTCACCGGGGGTGATCCCTAAGGCATACGCGGTCGTCTCTTCTACCAGCGGTTCACCGTTGCGATCATAGATATTGCCACGCTCCTGCCTTCTGGATTCGAGCGCGAGCGTATTTCCACCCGCCAATTCCGGTAAAAAGGCGCCGTTATCCCACACCAGTTTCCATTCGTTGTTTTCCAGCACCCAGTTCGTTTCGGGCTGCCTGCTGAAATCACCGAACAAAGATGTTGCATAATTGACAAGGAATTTTGCGCTGGCGCTGGTTGGGCTGGTAGCCGTTGAGGTTACTTCAGCAACCAGAGAAGCCAGGGTCATGTTGTTTGAAAACTCTGTTAATAATTTCGTGAACGCTTCCTGGGTTATCACTTCCTGACTTTGCTGCGAAAGAAAACCGTACATGGTCGCATAATCCCTATTTTGCCATGCTTCCAGGTAGCTCAAAGCTGTTGGCTCAATATCGGGTGCGCTGGTTTTTTCGACCACCGGCGTAGGAAGTTCATCCGCGCTTTTGGGTCCGCAGCTTCCAAGAACAAAAGCCAGGATCACCATGATGGAAAACACATGAACAAATTTTTTCATTCTCTTATCCTATATTTTCGCCATTCAAAACTTTCGCAAAGATCGGGCAGACATACCGAAGATTCTGTTGGCATATTGCTGCAACCGGTATCCAATTATACCCATCTATCTTTCGGAAATTCCTTTCAATATGGCAGAATGGAAAGCCCATGACGCTGGCAAAGCACCCCTTGAATTCGGGAGCCGGATTGAACGTTCCATTTTGGATCGCGTATGCACCCGCCTTATCCATTGGGTCTCCGCTTGCAACATACCGTTGTATCTCTTCGTTGGAATAGTCGCGCATCAGCACCTCAGAAATGCACACATCCTCTCGCCTGATTCCGTCTGGTTGGATGATGCAAATGGCAGTGACAACCCGATGGGTCGTCTTTCGCAGTTCGACCAGCATTTCCACAGCTTGTCTTTCAGTCTGTGGCTTTTCAAGGACGTGGTCATTTTTGATCACGATCGTATCGGCTGCCAGGATAACTGCCTCCCTGTGTTTTTCCTCGAAGACTTTCTCGGCTTTTTCTCGCGCCAACCGGCGCACGTGCTCGAGGGCACTTTCATTCTTTCGACGGCTTTCATCAATATCCGCCGAAGTCGCCGTAAACGGCATTTTCATCCACGCCATCAGCTCTCTGCGCCGGGGGGAGGAGGAAGCCAGTAGTATTTGCGGTTGTTGCATATCGCCCAGATTGTATCATGATGTACCCGGTATAATTACCTGATGAACGATACGGCTTTACGACCATGAAGATAAAAGTATGCAATTCTTTTGATGATATTGAACAGTCAGAATGGGACGCGTTATTACAGAAAAGTTCCATCAACGTGCCATTTCTTAGATACGGCTTCTTGAAACTGTGGTGGCAAACGTTGGGCGGGGGAGAATGGCAGGTTGGAGAACCTTATATCATGCTTGGCTACCAACAGGAGAACCTGGTGGCGATCGCGCCTCTGTTTTTATCGCATCGCGATGGCAAGAATATTCTCACATTCCTGGGCGCCAAAGAAATTTCCGACTACCTGGACTTGATCGTTCCCAGCGATTATTTTCATGATTTTATCAGCGCCGTACTCCACCACCTGCTTCAAGACATTCCTGAAAAGTGGGACAGGGTCGAATTCTCCAACGTGCACCAATCTTCACCGTTGCTTCAATTTTTCCAAAATGAGGCGATGGTGGATGGTATCGCATGCCATGTGGAGAAAGACAGCCCGGCACCCTGTCTGACCTTACCCGTCTCCTGGGACGCTTACTTGGAAAGCTTGGACAAAAAACAGCGCCATGAGATCCGCAGGAAGCTGCGCCGGGTCGAACAAGAAGCGCAGCAGCATCGTTTCTTTTTTGTAGATGACCAGAATGACCTCGAGAAAATGGCGCCCGCCTTTCTAGACCTCATGCGCAAAGACCCCGCAAAGAACGCGTTTCTCACAACCAGTATGGCAACTCACATGCAAAGGTTGCTTTCCTGGAGTTATGCCGAGGGGATCCTCAAGTTGTGTTTCCTGGAGATTAACGGCGTCCTTGCATCTGGTTTCTTTTGCTTTGATGATCAGAACACCATCTATATCTACAATTCCGGCTTTGACAGCCGTCTGCAGTATTTCTCGCCCGGCTGGGTCTTGTTAAGCCATCTCATCCGCTGGTCGATTGAGAATTCTCGCGCAGCGCTGGATTTCATGCGCGGGAACGAAGCGTATAAATACAAATTCGGAGCGCTTGATGCATTGGTTTACTCTATCACGCTCACCAAAAGGTGATTTTTTAGAACTCCGCCTCGCCCCACACTTTCATCAGACGTGCGTAGAATTTCACCATGCCAGACAACGCTTCCACGCTGATCCTTTCATCGATCCCGTGCATTCTGGCGATATCATCGCTTTCCATGGCAAGCGGAGAGAAGTGGTAGAGCTGCTCGCTGACATCTTGGTAGTGCCGGGCATCGGTGGCGAACATCAGCAGGTAAGGGGCTACCGGCATTTCGCCAAAGACCTGCCTGATGACAAGTTCCAGGGTTTTGTAGGCAGGGGAATCGATCGCAGAAACCTTGCAAGGTCCCCACGCGTCAGCCAGATCGATTTCCGTCTGAACCCGTGGGTCATCCACGACTTTAGTGATATGCTGCAGCACAGTATCCTGAGTATCTCCCGGCAGCAGGCGAAAGTTCACCTTGGCGCGTGCTTCGGCTGGCAGTACGTTATCCTTGATCCCTCCATTAAAAACAGTCGCCGCATGGGTAGTACGAATTAACGCGTTTGTTTGTACTTTCTGCTCCAACTGCTTGACCAATGCGCGCTTTAACAGCCAGGTGTTGGCAAGCGCGAATCGAACCGCGAACGGAAACAGGTATGCGATCCCTCGCAACGTGGCAATTGCCAGGGCTGGTCTTGCCGGAAAGGGATGATCATCCATCAAGGCGATCGCGCGTGCCAATACGCCGATGGCAGTTTGGCGGGGGGGATTGGAGGAATGACCCGGCGTTCCCTTTGCTATCAGATTCACCGTTACATATTCTTTTTCTCCAATTCCGATCAGCCCCACCGGGGTTTCCACCCCAGGGACCAAACCATGGCTGATCATGCCGCCTTCATCCAAAACTGCCGCCAACCGTATCCCCTTCCTCTTAAGAAGGGCTGCCATGCTTTTCGCACCATCTTTCCCCGAGATCTCCTCGTCATGTCCGAATGCAAAGTAAATATCGCGTTTTGGTTGAAAGCCCGCTACGATCAACCCTTCTACCGCCTCGAATAATGCGATTGTATGATTTTTCATGTCCAGGGAGCCTCTCCCCCACACAAAACCTTGCTTGATCTCCCCTTTGAACGGATCGGCATGCCAGTCGGGAAGGGTCGCTTCGTCGACCGGAACCACATCCAGGTGGCTTGCAAAAAGAACTGGTTGCAAGCGCGATTCGCTTCCCTTCCAACAGTAGAGAAGGCTCAACTGGTTCACGATTTCTTTTTTCAGAATTGTGTGAGTTTTGGGGTAGGTTTTTTCAAGCCACAGGTGATATTTTTTGAATGGTTCGCTATCTGCAGCTTCCATTTTCAATTTTGAAATGGTTTTGAATCTGAGCGCTTCAGCCAGATGCTCCGCGGGTTTTCCCACCTCTACCTGCATCAGGTCAGCGCTGGAAGGCTGATGGGGACTCCCCGATAGCTGGAGGGTGCGCAGGACCATGAAAAGAAAAACGAGCAATACGATCCCCAGGGCTATGAAAAGGTACGGCATTGTCTATCCTTTATTGTTAGTTTCAAAAGATTATACGTGCGTTTGATTTAAACAGAAAAGCCAACTCTTGTTCAAATTGGCTTTTCGTTTTCGCTACTTGCTCATCAAACCGCTGAGAGCCTGCAGCACGGTATTGGCGATCAATTCTCCTGATTGGGTTCGATATGGATTGCTGCTGTATTGCGACCCGCCCAATAACACTTTTGACAACGCTTCCATGTCAGAACTGCCGGCTTGTTTGGATTGCATATAGGATAAACCGGCACCAAGCAGATCGCTGAGGTCTATTCCACCGCTCCCGCCGCTGGTTGTCGTCGATGAAGCGCCGCCCAAAAACGTTCCCAGCAGATCCCCCAGGAGTCCGCCGCTGCTGGATGCCCCTGTCTCCCCCCCACTCAACAACGTCTGCAGCAGGGGGAGAACCGTGTCTATATTGATGGATTTCCCGCTGATTTGTTTGGAAGCTTGCGTCAATCCGTTGGCATATGTTGTTGCCGAACCGCTGGATGATTTTTGGCGCAGCAGTTGGGCTGCATAATCCAGTTGGTCAGCCGGGTCGGCGTTCTTTTTGGTTTTCATGGCAGAGGTGATCACTTCGAATATTTCCACCATGTGATCCCCATGGTCATGGTTATATTCGTCTGCCTGGTTAAGCGCATCTTGATTGGTCTTTAACGTTTTTGAGACCTGATTAAAAATCTTTAATAAATCAACTTCTTGTCCAGCCATTTTCTTGCTCCTTCTTATGCTTATGCTTTTCTTACTATTGTATCGAATTATTGTAGCGAATTTTTCTTAAAACAATATATGAGATCAAGGAAGCGCTGTCGCTCGCCAGTGCTGGTACAAGCCGAGATTATTGCTTTCTCCATCCGAAAAGAAACTTCCAACAACCCTGAATCCCAGGGTTTTCGCAATTTCAGCCAATTCTTCGATGGAAAAAACATGCACATAGCGGTAACCGGTTCTATGCCTGCTTTCCTCTTCCGCCAGCCAGTCTAACAAAATATCCCCCGCTTCTAGTTTTTTTTCATCGATGTCCACAGTATCCCACGGTAGTATCCGCTTCAACAAGCGCTTGCTGTTCTGTGGCTGCCAGACGCTGAAATGGAATTCCGTGACAGGGCTCATCAAGGAGCGGATTGCTTGAAAAACAGCTTTGCGTTTTTCACCTCCCGCAATGTGGTGCAACACCGCAAAGGCACAGATGCACTCATACTGCTGGGCGATGAGGGAGTTCTTCCATGAAAGAGATATCAGATCATGCATCGCGAACTGCGCTCGAAAAGCTGCCCCAGGCTGCATTGCCTCATAGAAATTTCGCGCATGATTCACGAGGGCTTCGCTGAAATCAATGCCGTGATAAGTGCCCTGAAACCCTACCGCAGCTAATTCGCGCAAGATGTTTCCATTTCCGCAACCCAGGTCGAGAATTGACCCTGAAGTGGGGAAAGTTCGCACGATCCATCGCACCCCCGCCTGCACCTGGTAGCGGCTGGACGAAAATGAACCCGAAAAAGTCTGATAGAATTCGCGGTTAAGAGCATGAATGCGCTGGATCGTAAGTTCATCCACCATGTCATTATAGTGTAATTGCCCGAATAGAAAATGAAAAAAACAAAAGAGGCTTGGCGAACAGCCAAACAATATACTCCGGAAGAAAGAGCCATTGCCCGCCTGGTTTTGGATGAGGTCAAAGCGGGCGCGCCGCTGATGAAGGCTATCCACGCTCACCCCTTAAAAGCTGGTGGATATATCGCCAAGCACGCCCTTATCGCACAATATCAGCAATTGGTGCAAACCGGGACGTACCCGGATGATCCTGTTTTCCTCTCCGCAATCCGCATGAAGCCGATCCGTTCCTTATCGGGTGTTACCACGGTCACCGTACTTACCAAGCCGTTTCCCTGCCCGGGCGATTGCATTTTCTGCCCTGATGATCAAGAGCTCCCCAAAAGTTATCTGCGAGAAGAACCAGGCGCAGCGCGCGCCTTCGAAAACCAATTTGATCCTTTCTTGCAGGTATCTTCACGCCTGGCTTCCTATGATGCCATCGGGCATCCCACCAGTAAGATCGAATTGCTCATCCTTGGCGGCTGCTGGACCGCCTACCCTGCTGATTACCAGACCTGGTTTATCCAGCGCTGTCTCGACGCGATGAACGGAGTCGATTCGACTTCATTGGAAGAAGCACAAGCCATGAACGTTGCAGGGGAACGGCGCAATGTTGGGCTGGTGATCGAGACCCGCCCCGATGCGATAGATGCGGCTGTTCTGGCTCGTTTGCGCCAGCTTGGCGTCACCAAGGTGCAAATCGGGGCACAAAGCTTTGACGATCGCATTCTCGCAATGAACAGGCGCGGTCATACCGCCGCGGATACATTGCAGGCTATCGCTCTGTTGCGCGCCGCTGGTTTCAAGATCGTCATGCACTGGATGCCCAATCTCATGGGGGCTACCATTGCGTCAGACCGGGATGATTTTAAGAAAATGTGGGAAGGCGGTTATTGTCCGGATGAGATCAAGATTTATCCCACTCAGTTGGTCGAGAACAGCCAGCTTTACCAGTACTGGCAGCGGGACGCTTATAAACCTTATACCACCCAAGAGCTGGTCCAGCTCATCGCAGATGTTAAGCTGTCTATTCCGGAATACTGTCGCGTGAACCGCGTCATTCGTGATATTCCTGCCACCTACATCGTCGATGGGAACAAACGCTCCAGTTTAAGGCAAGATGTACAAAATGAACTCAAAGCACGGGGAGAACGCTGCCGCTGCGTCCGCTGCCGTGAGATCCGCGGAAAACTTGTGGATGAAGAAACGCTCATGTTGGATGAGGTTGTTTATCACCCCGCCTGTTCCGAAGAGCATTTCTTACACTACCGCACTCCCGATGACCACCTGGCTGGTTATCTGCGCCTGTCTTTTCCAGATTCCACCCATGAACAGGGGCAGCAGGTTTACCAACAGGTGTACCAACACATACCCGAATTGCGCGGTTGCGCTATCATTCGCGAAGTTCATATTTATGGTCAATCCTTGCGGTTCGGCACGGAGAACACCGGCGCCGCCCAGCACGTTGGCTTGGGCAGCCGCCTGATCGAAAAAGCGGTGGAATTGTGCCGAGAACGGGGCATCCAACAACTGGCAGTTATCGCAGCCATTGGCACCCGGCATTATTATTTCAACAGGGGATTCACGGATGGAAAATTGTATATGCTACGCAGGGTATAAGCAGGATATCCATGCATTTTTCCAATGGATACGCGTATCAAGAATTTCATACTGATCGGTCTGCGCTGTTGCCGACCGTCTTGATCCATGGGGCCGGCAGTTCGCACCTGGGCTGGCCAGCAGCGATCAGACGCCTGCCCGGCATGCACATCTTGACCATTGACCTTCCCAATCATGGGGCAGCGGAGAAAAAGGATCTCCATTCCATTGAAGAATATGCCGTAGATTTGCACGCTTTCCTTTTGGGTTTGGAGATGAAGCGCGTGAATTTGGTCGGTTATTCCATGGGATCTGCCATCGCCCTGCAATTGCTTCTTCGATTTCCCGCTATATGTTGTCGCGCGGCATTACTGGCGTACGCGCCGCAACCATCATTCAACGAGATTTCCGCACCGCATGGTCCCCAGAATGAGCTGTCGGTGGATTGGCAGCAGGTATTCATGGATAAATTGCTCGCTGGTGGTTTTTCGAACTCGCAAAAAGAAAAGCTCCTTCAACCCTTCCTGGTTGAAGATGCGGCGACATTGAAACATGATCTTTGGATCACACACACCTATCATCCCCGCTTTCCCGATGAGAAACTACCCACCCCGGTCATGTTCTTGAATGGCGCTGCGGATCCCTTCATGAATGTGGAAGAAAAACAAAGCATGCTTGCCAGCTTTGCTGAGCCCGTGATCAAAGAGATTCACAATGCGGGTCATCTTTTCCTTTGGGAATATCCTGAACTGGTGCGGCTGTACCTGGCAGACTTTTTCAGTCAAAACTAGCTGTTATTGGCGGTAGTCGCGCAACTGTTGTGATTTTTGTGGTTGGCGCAATCGGCGCAGCGCTTTGGTTTCCAATTGGCGAATGCGCTCGCGGGTTAACCCGAATTTTTTGCCGACCTCTTCGAGTGTGTAATACTTCCCATCTTCCAAGCCAAAACGCAGTTTCAGAATGCGTGCTTCGCGGCACGGCAACGTATCAAGTACATCGTTTACCTTTTCTTTGAGCAACTTGGAGTAAACGGTTTGGATGGGGGTGGGGGTTTCTTTATCTTCCACGAAATGACCCAGTTCAGATTCATCCTCATCCTCATTGATGGGGCTTTCCAGCGAAAGTGGCAGCCAGGAAACGCGCAGCATCCACGACACTTTCTGCTTGTCGGTCCCCAAGGCTTTGGACAGCTCGTCGATGGTGGGCGTTCTGCCCAGGGTCTGTTCCAATTCGTGGATCTGCTTGTACATCTGCCTGATGCGGTCCACCATGTGCACTGGAACTCGTATGGTTCTTCCTTGGTCTGCGATGGCGCGGGTGATGGTTTGGCGAATCCACCAGGTGGCGTACGTTGAAAACCGGAAACCCTTGGTGTAGTCGAACTTTTCCACCGCCTTCATCAATCCCAAATTGCCTTCTTGGATCAAGTCCAGAAATGGCACACCTCGGTTGGTGTAGCGCTTGGCAATGCTGACCACCAGACGGGTGTTGGCTTTGATCAGATGGGCGCGGGCTTCTTTTCCGCTCGCAATGATCCTCTCCAGTTCTTCTTTTTGCTGAGGGGTCGCATTTCCATTTAATCGGCTCAGCTCGATCTGAGCCGCTTCGCCATTTTCAATGCGAATAGCCAGATTGCGTTCTTCGTTGCTATCCAGCAGAGGCACGCGCGACATTTCTCGCAGGTAGAGAGAGATCGTATCATCACTGGCAATATGGCTTAAACCAACGTAGGGGTCCATGTCGGTGAGGGGTATCTCAGCTTCGTCCGCCAGCGGTTCCCCCTCTTCTTCCGCGACCTCCACCCCTTGCTTGCGCAGTTGACCCACCAGATCAAAGATGAATTCCTGATCGAATTCTTCGTTATCCGGAAGCGCGTTATAAACATCCTCCATGGACAATTCATCGTGGGTTTCCGATTGTTCCAGAAGGATTTCAAGGATGTCGTCTTTTATTTTTTGTTCATCGTACGACAACGATTACCTCCCACAAGGATGGGATTCCGGTCTTGCCGGTATTGACTGTCGGATGTCACGCTTGCGCAACATGCTCACAGGATGAAAGATTCAAGTTTTGACCACAAACCATGCACAACCCACGGCAATCAGCTTTGCACAGGGGTTTTATTGGAAATTCAAGCAGAATATAATCGCTGATGGATTCTTCGAAATCTAAGTAGCCATCTTCGGGGATCGATTTTTCATCTTCAGAAAGTGGTTCGAGAGAATACGTATACAATTCTTGAAAACTGGTATGCAGCGCCTGCTTGAAGTCTTCCAGGCAGCGCACACACTGCGCGTCCACTACTGCTGAAAAATCCATCAACGCCTGGATGCCTGTTTGGGTTCTGATCAACACGATCGTCCCGCACAAGTCTTCCATCTTCTCATCATTTGGAAATTGGTAGCTCTCAAAGGAAAAGGGTATTTCCCGGCTGAAACCAATGGGTTGGTTAATGAGAAATCCGACATTGATTCGAAAAGGTCTGCGGGGTTGTTTCACAATAAATCCGTTAAAATATTGATGCTGGCTCGATTATAGCACGCCAGTTCTAGTCGGTCAAGTTTTTATGATATTTTTCATAAATATTAAGGCAAAAATACTATGCAACTTCTAATTGCAACCACCAATCTCGGAAAAATCAAAGAAATCAAGAGCATCCTCTCCAATATTCCCGCGCATCTGGTCACCCCCGCTGAAATCGGGTTAAACCTGGATGTCGATGAAACCGGTTCCAGTTATCGTGAAAATGCAGAAATCAAAGCGCTGGCTTTCAGCCGCGCCAGCCAACTGCCCGTGCTTTCTGATGATACCGGTTTGGAGGTGGCAGCCCTCTCAGGGTTGCCCGGCATCCATTCAGCGCGCTTTGTCAATTCCCCTCACGCCTCCGATGGCGACCGGCGCAAACTCTTGTTAGAGAAATTAAGCATTTATCCACGTCCGTGGAAAGCTCGTTTCATCTGTGTTGCCACTCTGGTCATCCCCGGTAGTTCCCCCATTTCTATGGAAGGCGAGTGCGTGGGCGAGATCATCCCGGAAGAACGAGGGGAATACGGGTTCGGGTACGACCCACTCTTTCTGGTGCAGGGAACCCGGAAAACCATGGCTGAACTGACCCTGCCGGAAAAGAATTCTATCAGTCATCGGGCAAAAGCGGTGCAAGCGCTCATTCCTTTTCTTCAGGAATAAGTCGTTAGGGGGCTTGGTTCGAAAATTGGTCTTTCAAGACCCTGTCTTGCATCTCGCGCCACCTGGCAAGGGCTTCTGCTATCGCTTTTTCCCTTCCCTGATCCGATGGTTCATAAAATGTCTTTCCGATCAAATCTGTGGGCAAATATTGCTGCGCCACAAAATGGTCGGGAAATTCATGCGGATAGCGGTAGCCTTTCCCATGTCCCAGAGCCTTGCTGTCGCGATTGCCATCCATCAGATGGATTGGCACCGCCTGCGCTCCCTTTTCTTCGATCTCCTTTAGCGCAGTGAAGTAGCCCAGCGCAGAGTTCGACTTCGGAGCGGTTGCCAGGTAGAGCGTGGCTTCCACGATCGGAAAAACGCCCTCGGGCAAGCCCACATATTCAAAGGCATACGTCGCCGATGCCGCCACCTGTAGCGCCTGCGGGTCAGCCAACCCAATATCCTCCCCAGCCAGGATCAGCAGTCGCCGCAAGATGAAACGCGGATCTTCGCCGGCGTACAACATTTTTGCCAGCCAGTACAAAGCCGCGTCCGGGTCAGAGCCGCGCACCGATTTTATGAACGCGGAAATGGTATCGTAATGTTCGTCGGCGGCACGATCATAGCGCACAGCCCGCTTTTGAATGGATTCTTGCGCATCCTGCAGCGAAATGTGCAGGCGCCCGTCTTCTCCCCGGGGGGTGCTCTCCACCGCCAGTTCCAAGGCGTTGAGCAGGTTGCGCGCATCCCCGCCGCAGATCTGAATGAGATGCTCGCGCGCGTCGTCATCGATATCAATGGGAATGTTACCGTACCCCCGTTCTTTATCCTTCAGGGTGTTTTCGAAAATAGCCGCCAGTGCCTTTTCATCCAGCGGTTTTAAGGAAAAGACCCGCGAGCGAGAAACCAGCGCTGGGATCACATCAAAATACGGGTTTTGCGTGGTCGCGCCGATCAGGATGATCAATCCGTTTTCAATGTTGGGCAGCAGCGCATCCTGCTGGGCGCGGTTCCAGCGATGCACTTCGTCTACGAACAGGATGGTGCGTTTGTTATACAGGCGGCGGCGTTCGAGCGCCTCATCGATGACGGATTTTAACTCTGCCTTGCCCGCCATCACCGCCGAAATGGACACGAAATATGATTTGCTGTAATTGGCAATGATCTGTGCCAGAGTGGTCTTGCCGGTGCCGGGCGGACCCCATAAAATGATCGAAGAAAAAAGCCGGTCAGCCAGTACCGCCCGCTGCAGCATTTTTCCTTCCCCTACGATGTGTTCCTGCCCGAAGAACTCGGCAAAGGTGCGCGGGCGCATACGTGCCGCCAGGGGCGCCTGGTTGCTCAGGTTCACCGACAGTTGATAATCAAAAAGATCCATAACCATCACCTGTGGTTTCTATTATAGAACATATTTCCGATAATAGGAAAGCAAATTCTTCACCGTTGGCGGGATGGAAAGCATGATCGGAAAATGGATCTAGCTATTGACCGTATATGTTCTGTTGGCGGTAATACAGCGCTTTGATTTCCTCCGCCCCAATGCCATCCGGCTCGCCCATTTGCAGGATCAGCCAGGCGATGCGGGCAGAATTCTCGGTAAGGATCGCCAGGTCCACCGCCCTGCGCGGGGTGGCGGCGAAAGTGAAGACCCCATGCTTCTTCAGCAGCACCGCGTTGCACCGCTCGCCATACAGCACAACCTGCTTGCCGATTTCGTCATCCCCGATCAAAACGAATTCGGCGCAGGGGATCTCCCCCCCGAACTCTTCTGCAGTTTCAGTGGTCAACACCGGTATGTTCTTTCCAAGGGCGGCAAACACCGTGGCATACGCAGAATGGGTATGCACGATTCCGTTCACGTCTTGGCGATTTTGATAGATGTACAAATGGCTGGCGGTGTCGGAAGACGGTTTATAACTACCCTCAACAACTTTTCCGTCCAGGTTCAGCACAACCAGCTTGGACTCGTCTAATTGTTCATAGGGAACCCCGCTGGGCTTGATCATCACCAGCCCTGTTTTTGCATCCCGGGCGCTGACATTTCCGCTGGTCAGACAAACCAGCCCGTTCTGGGGCAGTTCTTTAAGCAATTCGACCATTTCTTTTTTTAACGCTTCAAGCATGTCGTTTCTCCATAATTTCTGTTAATTTTCGTCTTGTGTTATAATGTCGTTTATTGCACATTATTATACATTTATTTGTTTGTTTCTGTGCCAGGTATTACAAGGTATTGCCAAAGATTTTAATGAATGGAGAAAAAATGAAACCATATTGGACCGAAGAAGTTTTTCGCACAAACAAACCCATCATTGCCATGTGCCATCTGCAAGCGCTGCCCGGAGATCCCGCATATGACAGGGTTGCTGGAATGAAAAAAGTCATCGCCCTCGCCAGAGCCGACCTGCTGGCTCTCCAGGAAGGCGGCGTGGATGGGGTCATGTTTTCCAACGAATTCAGTCTGCCCTATCTGCTCAAGGTCAATCCCGAAACCATCGCCGCCATGGGGCGCGTCATCGGAGAATTGATGCATGAGATTACGGTTCCTCACGGCGTGAACGTGCTTTGGGATCCCTACGCTTCGCTTGACCTCGCCGCGGCTGTGGATGCGAAATTCGTGCGAGAAATCTTTTCAGGAGTCTACGCCAGCGATTTCGGATTATGGAACACCAACTGCGGAACCGTGGTCAGGCACCAACACGCGCTGGGAGCGGAGAATGTCAAGCTGCTGTTCAACATCGTTCCCGAAGCCGCCCAATACCTCACCCCGCGCGATATCGGTTCGATCGCCCGCTCAACGGTATTCAACCATCTGCCCGATGCGCTATGCGTGTCCGGTTTGACGGCAGGAGTGCAGACCGATGCCGCCACGTTGAAATTGGTCAAATCGGCTGTCCCCAACACGGTGGTGTTTGCCAACACCGGCATGCGACTGGAGAACGTGGAAGAGCAGCTCAGCATTGCGGATGGCGCAGTCGTTGCCACCACCTTCAAGGTCGATGGAATTTTTCAAAACGCCGTGGATGTGCAGCGCGTGAAAACTTTTATGGACAAGGTAAAAGATTTCCGCAGGAATTTTTAAACATCAGGTCTTTTTACCCCCTTGAAAAAGCACAACCATGGAAGGATGGTTGTGCTTTTGTTTCCCAAGCCGTTTTCAACCAGCCGACTTCATGGCGCGTAGATTGTTTTCGATCTCGCTGTCCCCAAAGATGCCTCGCCCTGCCACGATGATATCTGCGCCCGCATGGATAGCATCGAGCACATTTTCAGGAGAGAACCCGCCATCTACTTCGCAAAGCACACCCTGTGCGGCATACGCGCTTTTAACCTGGCGCACCTTTGTTAAAACCTGCGGCAGATAAGCGCAGTTCTTCACTTCTGGTTCGGTGGTCAACACGTTCACGAAGTGCAGGTAAGGGAAATAAAAGGACAGATCAGGGATCGCGGTTTTGGGATTGAACGCCAAACCGGCTTTCATCCCGGCATCCTGGATGATGCCAAGTGTTCTCCTCGGATACTCGGTGGCTTCGAAATGCACCGAAAGCAGTTCGACCCCCATCTTCGCCAGTACGGGCACGATCCATTCGGGGTCGACCATCATCAGGTGTACATCAAAAGGCAGATCGGTGATAGCCCGCAGGTCTTGAATGACCTTGATCCCCAATCGCATTTCTTTTACGAAGCATCCATCTTCCACGTCAAAATGGAGATAATCCGCTCCGGCTTTTTCGAGCTGCCTGACCGTGTTTTGCAGATCCAAAAAAGAAGCGGAAGCCAGAGATGGGGAGAGTTTTATCATCGTGTTCTTCACTTTGCCACAACCAGTTTGATCGCATTTTCCTGAATGACGGTCGCCATTTCTTTCGGATACTTTGCGTCCGTGATCAGAATATCCACCTCAGCCAGCGTCCCAACCTGCGCAAATCCCTTCACGGTGAATTTGGAAGAATCAGCCAGCAAGATCACCGTTGATGCCGCCTTCATCATCGCCTGCTTGATCGCCACTTCTTCCATGTTCACATTGCCGATCGTTCCATCTTCATGAATGGCGTCAGTGCCCAGAAATGTTTTATCGACCCGTAACGTTTTGATGAAATTCACCACTTCACTTCCTTGCAGGGTGAACACATGCGGACGCGCGATACCGCCGGTGCACACCAGATGGACGCTGGGATTGGAAGCCAGCAGAATAGCAATCTGCAAGTCGTTCGTCACCACCGTCAGGCGTTGCTTCTCAGTCAGCAGGCTGGCGAGCGCATAGGTCGTGGAACCTGAATCGAGGATCAAGGTGTCGCCATTTTCGATCAGCCTGACGGCTTCCCGCGCGATCGCTTCTTTTTCTGCCACGAACTTTTGTTTTTTTAAAGCGTAGGGCAACTCCAGGGTGGTGCCCTGCGAAGAGCGCACGGCTCCCCCACGCGTGCGCATGCAAAACCCTTCTTGCTGCAAGAACACCAGATCTCTCCGGATGGTAGCCGTGGAAACGCTCAGCTCTTCAGCGATCTCCGCGGCTTGAACATATCCGTCTTCCCGCAATCTGTTGATCAAAACGGCACGCCGTTCATCCGATAACATGGCAACGACCTTTTCAGAATTAATAGTACATTCTTCGACAAGAAAATGTTTATTGATGCACGATTAGAGACATTATAACACCTCTGTCCTCGCTGTCAATTTTTCCTGTAACGCCGCGCACGGGGTTTCCGTGCCCCCGCCCAACCAAAATTTGGAATACAATATCACCACCATGTTATCAAGACCTGTGATAATTTCCATGATCGTCGCTATCGGATTGATCATCTTTTCGGAGATCTTTTTGATCTGGATCGCAAAAAAGACCAAAGCCATCACTATGGATACTTCCAACCCATGGAAAAAGAAATGGAAAAAGAACAAGCGCTCCCAGGTGGTTTGCAAAGCGTGTGGCGCCGATAACCCCCCGGAGAACAATTTTTGTGGCTCCTGCGGCAAACCTCTATAATATCCCCGCGTTGGGCGCATCCACTTTCCTCCAAATCCGTATTAAATAATGGAATTGACAGATCAATCAGTATATAGGAGTGCAGATATGAAAAGAAAAATCCTATTGTCTACGCTGGTCGGCGCTTTGTTCCTCGCGTTTTTGAGCGCGTGCTCGGTCGGAGTTGAGCGCACGGAAACGCGCGAGATCAATGGCGTCAGCGCCATCTCAATCAACACGGTCGGCAAATTCATCATTCGGCAAGGGGACGAAGAGTCACTGACCATCCAGGGTCCTAACAACATCCTCCGCAATATTTCTACCGAGGTGGTCGGCGACACGCTGTATATCAATTCAACGCGCGGCGTACTCGGAGATTCGCTTGGTCGCACCGTCTACACTTTGACGGTGAAGGATCTAAATGAACTTTCGTTATCTGGAGCCGGCAGCATTTCCATCGCTTCCCTCGATACCGACCACCTGGAAATTACCCTGACCGGTGCCGGCAGTATTGATGTCACTGCTTTGAATACCCGGCAACTGACCGTTCTGCTGAACTCTGCGGGAGCCATTGATATATCCGGTACTGCGCTCAATCAAAATGTGATCATCAGTGGCGTCGGCAGCTATCATGCTCCAAACCTGCAAAGCAGCAATGCCAGCGTGGTGATGAGCGGCGCGGGCAGCGCTGAAGTGTGGGTCACCGATGTTCTCGATATCGAGGTTTCAGGCGTGGGCTCTGTGGGCTATTATGGCTCTCCATCCGTCACCCAAAACATCAGCGGGCTGGGCTCTGTTGACAGCCGGGGAGAAAAATAATCTTCCGGTGCACCCCTCGCTGATCCCTGTATGCAAAAACCGCCTCCATAGAGGTGGTTTTTTTAAGAAAACCCACTGTCTGTTCAAACAGCCTTCCATTGAAGATTTTTTCAAAAAATGCACAGATTTCTTCTACCAGATGACTTTCCTCTTTCCATAAATACTACTTTTAATATACAATTTGACCACAATCATTTGACGCGCTGGTCGAGAAACAAGGTCATGATCTCACCATCGGAGCATCCAGCCATCATGCCGTTCCTGGATGGATGTAGTGGCACCGCCTGGCACAACAGGAGAGTCTTGACGAAATTAATGGTTAACAACAGAAGCAAGAAACTTTTAGAATCATAAGGAGAAAAAATGAGCAAAGTATCTGAAATGACCCGTGAGAAATGGATCATGAGCACATTTCCCGAATGGGGAACATGGCTGAACGAAGAAATTGAAAATGAAGTGGTCGCTCCGAATACCGTAGCCATGTGGTGGCTGGGCTGTACCGGCATTTGGATGAAGACACCCGCTGGCGCCAATATCAGCATTGACCTGTGGTGTGGCAATGGCAAGCGCACCCATGGCGATGGCAAAATGAAAGTCGGTCATCAGATGGCGAATATGTGCGGCGCGCGCATGATGCAGCCAAACCTGCGGGCAATTCCTTTCGTCATTGACCCCTTCGCCGTAAAGCAGCTTGACGCAGTTTTAGCCACCCATTATCACCAGGACCATATGAGCGTTGAATATGCCGCCCATGTGCTGCAGAGCAACCTCACCACCGTCGATGCGGCTGGTAAACAAATTCCCGTCCCTTTTATCGGTCCGAAAAAGAGCGTCGAAACCTGGGTGAAATGGGGCGTCCCTGAAGATCGTTGCATCACCGTCAAACCCGGCGATTTCATCAAGGTCAAAGACATCGAGATCGTCGTGCTGGATTCTTTCGACCGCACCTGCCTCGTCACCACCGACTCCACCGACGCCGATCGCGAAGAACTCACCAACGTTTGCCCCACCGATATGGACGAGAAAGCCGTCAATTACCTGCTCAAGACCCCCGGCGGAAACATTTACCATTCCGGCGACTCCCATTATTCTATTTATTATGCCAAACACGGCAAAGACCACAAGATCGATGTCGCGTTCGGCTCTTATGGCGAAAATCCGGTTGGCATGGCTGATAAGATGACCAGCATTGATATTCTGCGTATGGCAGAAGCCCTGCGCTGTAAAGTGGTCATCCCCATCCATTACGACGTCTGGACAAATTTCATGGCTGACGTCAATGAGATCAAGGTCCTGTACGAAATGAAGAAAGACCACCTGGGATATCAGTTCCATCCTTTCTTCTGGGAAGTTGGTGGCAAATATATATATCCCACCGATAAAGACAAACGCGCCTACCACCATCGCCGCGGTTTCGAAGATTGCTTCGAAGCCCCTCAGAACATCCCCTTCCGTTCCATGCTTTAAAGTCAAAAGAGCCGTGCGATGAACTGCACCCCAAAAGTTGGACACCAACCAACAGAAAGGGTGCAGTTTTATTATGACCAAATTCAGTATAGAAGAACGGATAGAAGCAATCAAAGCAGTAGAAGCAGGGGAGAGCATAGCAAACGTCTCCAGAAGGTATCAAATGAGTCCCCCGGTGATACGGAATAGTTTGAGGCTTTATCAAGGACATGGAAAGGAAGGATTAACCAGCCATACCTATCATTGGACAGCGGAGCAGAAGTACCAGGTATTGGAATCCATGCATGCGAACTGCTTATCCTGTGCAGAAACAGGGATACAATGGGGGATAAGTGGGTCATCAACAATCTGGCAATGGGAGCAGAGATACTTGAAGAAAGGGATGAAAGGATTAGAAGACAAGAAAAAGGGGAGAAAGCCAAGAACGTCAAAGCCCAAACCGCCCAAGACCAGGGAAGAAGAACTGCTGGAAGAGAATTTGTATCTGCGGGCAGAGAATGAATACCTAAAAAAATTGAACGCCTTGGTTGCAGAGCGGGAAAAGCGCGAAAGCGGGAGCAGGTAGCTGTTATCTCTGAACTGAGGCGGAAATACCCATTGGCATTGCTTCTGATAATAGCGAGCCTCCCCAGAAGCAATTATTACTATCACCGGAACCATCCTTGTGAGCCGCAGCAGCACCTCCAAGAGCGAGAAGTGATCCAACAAATTTGTGTTGAGCATCAAGGTCGTTATGGCTATCGACGGGTCACACTGGAACTGCGGCGACGAGGATTCCAGACCAATCATAAATTAGTGATGAAGCTCATGCAGCAGGAACACCTTACCTGTATGCTGAGAGAGAAGAAGTACCATTCCTATCGGGGTAAGGTGGGAAAGATCGTTCCCAATCTCTTGCAGCGTGATTTCAAAGCTGAAAGACCCAACCTGAAATGGACAACCGATATCACCGAGTTCAAGCTATTGGGCCAGAAGCGCTATCTTTCCCCAATCATGGACCTCTTCAATGGGGAAATTGTTAGCTACTCTCTGTCCACGAGCCCCAACTTCCTGCAGATCACTGAAATGTTGAAAGCTGCTTTCCGGAAGATCCCTGACAACAGCCAGTTGATCCTGCATTCAGACCAGGGCTGGCAGTATCAGATGAACAGCTATCAAAAGCTGCTCAAGGACAAGGGCATCCGCCAGAGCATGTCCAGGAAGGGAAACTGCTATGACAACAGTGTCATGGAAAACTTCTTTGGTATTCTCAAGTCGGAGTTCTACCACAACCAAAACTTTTCCTCTTTTCAGCACTTTGAAAAAGCGTTATCTGAGTACATTGATTACTACAATAAGCGCAGAATCAAGGCTAAACTAAAAGGACTGAGCCCTGTTCAATTTCGTACTCAGTCTTTCCTCTCTACCTGATTTTTGTCCAAGAGTTGGGGTGCACTACAGCGACCGCACGGCTCTTTTTCATTTACTGTCTCCAGGATAATCCAGCGTAGTGGAAATATCCATCCAGTACCAGGTAGACCTCCCCGCTCTCAATCTTCACCATATAGATGCCGCTGTGATCTTCAGAATCGGAAATAAATGCCAGTTTGCTTCCATCGGGCGACCAAGCGGGCGAATGGTTGGTCTCGCGATCTTGCACCAGCGTGGTCTCTTCTGTTCCATCCGCATTCATCACATAGAGATTGAACGAGCCTTCGCGTTTGGAAAGAAAGGCGATCTTCTCACCATCTGGCGAGCAAACCGGCGATGCGTCATAGTATTCGTTGTTGGTAAGCTGACTTACCTGCCTGGAAATGATATCCATGGCAAACACCTCAAAATCCCCGTCCCGATCCGACACAAAAGCCAAGCCTTTGCCATCCGCCTGCCAGCTAGCCTGGGTGTCTTGTGCGTCCTCTTCGGTCAATCGCTGTACAACCTTATCGCTCAGCGTGATGATATAGATGTCGTTATCACCGTAGCCGTTGGATTGGTAGGCGATCTCTTTTCCATCAGGTGACCAGACGGGCTCGGTCTTATCTGTGGCATCCTCAAGCAGCGCTTCGATCGTCAGCGTGTCCAGGTCAAGCAGGAACAGATCGTAAGATCCGTTCGGGTTGGCGGAATAAGCGATCTGTGTTCCATCGGGAGAAAAATCAGGGGCAATATCTTCGAATTGATTATCGGTTAATTGCTGGATATCTCCACTTTGCAGGTCCAATAAGAACAATTCGTAATCCTCTTTTGCTGAAGTTTTTGCCGCAAAAACAAGTTTTCCTTGCAAATCGGCGGTGGGAGCTGGTAATGGTGTAGCTGTGCTTTGCTGTGCGGTCGGCATGCTGCAACCAGCCAACAATCCCATCAACACCAGAGCGGCGATTCCCAAACTCTTCATTCCAAGTAACATTCTTATACTCCTTAATTGAACTTACCGTCTTATTCTAAAGCATTTTTGGGTTCTTTCCAAAACTTATCAGGGCACAAATCTACCCAGAAAATATGTCATTACGGTATGATTAATGCGAAGGAGAAATAAAAGAAGAGGTAGGTATGTCGATCACATTATTAGATGGCACGCTGCAAGTGCATATTTTCTACGAAAAAGGCGATCACGAATTCGACGATAATGTCTGCATCTGCTTCAAAGAAGATTGCCCGGAAGATGAGAAGATCTTCTATGCCGGAGAAACCAACATCTACGTCACCTCTCAGCAAGCCCGCGAACTGGCGCAAATGCTCAACACAGCGGCTGATCAGAGCAACCACGCTTCACGCTGATGACCTGGTTCAACCCCGCCACGCTCGCATCTCTCGACCATATCGATCGAGCAGCCTGGGAAGCGTTGTGTGACGGGTGCGGCATCTGCTGCCTGTACAAGGTTCGTGCTCCTTACGACCCGAAAACCAGCCTCACCTGCATCGCTTGCCGCTATCTGGACCTGCAAACCTGTGGCTGCCGGGTCTATGAACACCGCCATGACCTGATGCCCACCTGCCTCGATCTGATCCCCGCCAACGTCAGGCAGCTAACATGGCTGCCCGAAACGTGCGCTTATCGCAGGATAGCCGAAGGAAAACCGCTGCCCTGGTGGCACCACCTGCGCAGCAGAAAGCGGGATCTTGTTCATCGCCTGGGAATCTCCGTGCACGGGATTGCCATCAGCGAGAAGGATATGGACCTCAACGACCTGCAAAAATATACCATGCAACCATGGTAGATTCGAAAGAGGAATGCAATGAAAAAAATCGCCGGAAAGATCAACGGATGGGATAAAGCTTATAAAAAAGAACCGCAACAATTTGTTGAACCCGAAAAGATTTGTTCGCTTGCCGATATTCTTTTCAAAAAGTATGGGGTAAAACGCATCCTCGACCTGGGGTGTGGAAATGGCAGGCATCTGGTGTATTTTGGCAAAGCCGGATATGAGGTATACGGTTCTGACCTTTCCGGTTGGGGTTTGCAGGCAGCCAGCACCTGGTTGAGGAAGGAAAGCATCCCTTCCCGGTTATCACTGGCGGATATGCAGGTTCTTCCTTTCAAGGACGAAAGCTTTGATGCGATCATTTCTTTTCGGGTGATCCAGCACAATCTCTTCGCAGACATCCAAGCCACTTTTAAAGAGTTGGAGCGCATCTTACGAAAAGATGGTTTGTTCATTGGTGACGTTCTAAAGTATGATCCTGAATCAGATAGATTCAAAGAATGGGAAATGGTGGAGCCCAATACATTTGTACCAAGATCTGGCACCGAAAAAGGAATGCCTCATCACGCTTTTACAAAAAAGGAGGTGTTCGATCTTTTAAGCGCGTGGAAAATACAATTCTTTAATACTCCACCTGGAAAACATCATTTCGACATCATCGCCCAAAAATAAGCTGTTTTCCAAATGACTTTTCAACAGGAAGGATGATGTGAACAAATTAGCGAAACTGGTCGATGTGATCCGGCACTGGTTTACTGAGGGAAAGGATGCGGCAATTGCTACTCTGGTACGTTCCTCAGGCACCACCCCCCTGCCGGTTGGTGAAATGATGGCAATTTCCTCCGCCTCTGAAATGCAAGGGGCAGTCAGCCGGGGTTGTGTGGAAGGTGCCATTTTGGAAAAGGCACAGGATGTCATCAGGAACAACCACGCCACATTGCAACATTTTGGCTATAGCGATCAGAGCGCCTGGGAAGTGGGTCTGACCTGCGGGGGGGAGATTGATGTGCTGATTGAGCCATTTTTAAGATCACAAGGATCCGTTGATTTCTTTGAGAGAATTCGTGCACAGGTAGAAAACGAAGAACCGTTCTTTTTGCTCCACTTCTTGGATGAAAAAAACTCGGGTGAGAAGATCATTTTGGGACGGGAAAAGCTTTTGTACACGGACCTCTCCGCCCAGTTCATGCCCTCCCCTACAGCGATACAAGAACTGTGGAATCAACCCACATCGCATATCGCCGAAGTCGCATTGGTCGATGGGAAAAAGCAGCCGGCATACATTCACTATTTTCAGCCCGCCAGCCGCATCGTCATTGTCGGTGCCAGCGAGATCGCCATCTACCTGACGAAAATGGCAAAACTGGTGGGTTTCAGCGTGATCATCGTTGACCCACGCTCCATGTTCGCCACACAAGCGCGCTTCCCGGATGCCGATATCATTCTTCCCAAATGGCCGCAAGATTGCCTGCCATCCTTGAACCTGAAAAAACAGGATGCGCTGGTGGTCATCAGCCACGATGAAAAGATCGACCTGCCCGCGTTGCAATGCGGTTTGGAAAAGTCGATCGCTTACATTGGACTTTTAGGATCATTGAAAACACGCCAAAATCGTTTCAACGCGCTGAAAGAAGCTGACTGGCAAGCGCAAGACCTGGCTCGTTTGCACGCCCCCATTGGATTGGATATTGGTTCCAAGAAAGCGGAAGAGATCGCGCTTTCCATCTTATGCGAGATCGTCAAAGAAAGAAATACCGGAAAATTAGCGTAGATAGATCCCGCTGGGATCCAGTTCTTCGCGGAAGAGATCTCGCTCTCCATCTATACGAGATCGCCAAAGAAAGAAATACCGGAAAATTAGTGTAGATAGATCCCGCTGGGGTCCAGTTCTTCATGGAGGATCCGCAATTCTTCCACGCTCGGTTCAGCGGTTCTCTCCACAGCAGCCGCCACCTGTATATCCCAACCGGTGTTGGCACGAACCTCCTCCAACTCCACGCCCGGGTGCAGGGCGGTCACTTGCAGCTCACCCTTCTCATCCGGCATCATGATAGCCAGATCGGTCACCACTGCCTGCGGACCCTTACCGCGCACCCCGCTTTTTTCTCGTTCCGCCCGACCTGCAAGGAAACCGGCTGAAGTGCAGAAATCCACTTTTTCAGGAAAACGCCGTTTATCGTGCGGGGTCATGATATAGCAGCGATTTGCCCAGGCGGCGATTTCCATCGAACCGCCGGAACCCGGCAGGCGCACTTTGGGATGGTAATAATCACCGATCACGGTAGCATTGATGTTGCAAAAGCGGTCGATCTGCGCTCCGCCCAGAAAGCCCACATCCACATTCCCGCGTTGCAAATACAGGCTGAAGATCTCATACATGCTGCACACGCCGCTGGCTCCGCTCACCAGCGTCGGATCGCCAATGGAAAGCGGCAATCGGGCAGGCTGTGCCCCGATCACCCCCGCTTCGTATACCATGGTCAGATTTGGGGCATGCGTGCGGCGTGCCAGGTTGCACGCCAGGTTTGGAGTGCCCACCCCCACAAATACCAGGTCGCCATCCTGCAAGAGTCGGGCGGCGTTGACGATCATCAGCTCATTTTTCGAATACTTTCTTTCGCTCATCGCTGTCTTCCTCCTCTGGCTAGAACGCTCCGTAGTTGATGGGGGTGCTGAATTGATCTTTGACCTTCAGACGGGCATGCGTCGCTTCACCCAATTTCTGCCAATACTGGCTGTGATCTTGAACGTCGAAAACGAATTCCTGCAACCAGCGATCAACGTTTTCTCTGGATTTGCTGATCTCATCCCACTGCAGATAAAAATCATTGTCGCGGTCATAATAGCCCTGCGTATAGGATGGATGTGCACAGTATGGCACGTGGCACACGGCATCCACGATCAAATTCGGGATGACCGTGCGGTTCGGGTCAGAGCGGATCACCGCTTCGTCCACGATCTCTTCCGCGGTGAGGATAACCTTGCGAGCGGCAAACGCGGCTTCCTTTTGCTCACCCAGAATACCCCAAATGTGGGCATTCCCTTCTGCATCTGCCCGCTGCACGTGCACGATGGCTACATCCGGATGGAGGGGGGGCACGACCATCACTTCATTTCCGGTAAAAGGATCTCGCACGCGTTTGAAATTGGGATTTACTTTTTCCAAATCAGGTGCAGCCGTGAGGTTCATGGGCATAAAAGGCAAACCCGATGCGCCGGCTGTCAGCCGGGTGATCATGCTGAAGTGGGAATATTCTTCCCATTCCAGAGTTCCCGATTCAATAGCTGCGCGCACCATGCGCAATGAACCCACGCCGGGGTTGCCAAGATAGGAGAAAATGACCTTTCTGGCACATCCCGCCGCGATCATTTGATCGTAGATCAGGTCGGGCGTGGCGCGCGCCAGCGTCAGATCACGCCGCCTCTGGCGGATGATCTCATGTCCGACTGCAAAGGGGATGAGATGGGTAAAGCCGGCGGCGTAAACGAGATCACCGTCTTTTACATGTTCAGCGACCGCCTCTTTTAAGCTGCATAATTTGTTCATGGATGACCACCTGTAAAAAGAAGCGGCTCCCATCTCCTCAGGTGTATGAGAACCGCTTCATGGATGTAAGCGACGCTATGCTTTTTTGATCAAGGTTTGGATCTGTTCGTGCATGTACAACTGTACATAGTATAAACCACCTGCGTTCTTTCCGCTAGAACCAGAACCTTTCCAGCCACCAAATGGTTGGAACCCGGGCCATGCGCCGGTCGTAGCTCCCTGCGGGCGATTGGCATAGGTGACACCCGCCTGGATGGTATCGAAGAACCAGCTCGTTTCTTCCGCTGAACCATAGAAACCAGCGGTGAGGCCATAGGTGCAGTCATTTGCCAGTTGCATGGCTTCTTCCAAAGAGTCCACATATGCCACCGTGGTGATGGGTACGAACATCTCGGTTTTCCAGATGCTGTTCCTGACCGGCAGGTCAGCCACAATGGTCGGGGTGCAGAAGTACCCCTTGGCATACTCGCCATCTTTCAACACCTTTCCACCCGTCAGGAAGCGCCCACCGGAATGATAGATCTTATCCAAAAAATCCTGGTAATCCTGATAGGAACGGCTGTTGACCACCGGTCCCAGGAAGGTGTTGCGGTCGGTCGGGTCGCCAATGGTCATCTTCTTGGTGATCTCGATCATGCGTTCCAGCAATTTTTGGTAAACCGGTTTTTCAACATACACACGTGAGCAGGCAGAACATTTTTGCCCCTGAAGTCCGAATGCCGAGCGCACGATACCGGCAGCCGCTTCTTCAATATCCGCATTTCGCGAAACGATGGCGGGGTTCTTTCCGCCCAGTTCCAGGATGGTCGGTCGCACGTATTCGCCTTTGGCGAAATCACGGTAGATGCCCATACCCACATCATAAGAACCGGTAAAGGTGATGCCAGCCACCGCCGGGTTTTCGATCAGCGCCTGCCCCATCGAATGCCCGGGTCCGGAGACAAAATTGAAAACACCGTCCGGCAATCCCGCATCGCGCATGCATTCCGCTAGTTTGCGGGAGGTCCAGGCAGTATCGGTAGCCGGTTTGAAGACCAACGTATTGCCAGAAACCAACGCCGCGCCGCAAGGACCGCCGGTGAGAGCAGCCGGGAAATTGAAGGGGCTGATCACCAGCCAGACACCATAGGGTCGTAAGACTGATACATTGGAAGCGGTATACCCGCTCAATGGATCCGTCCCCAGTTTCTTAATGAAACCGTCATTGGCTTCCATTTGATCGCAGGCATAACGGATCAGATCAGCGGTTTCTGCCACATCACCCAATGCTTCCATGCGGTTCTTGCCGACTTCCAGCGCTACGATGGCGCCAATTTCATAAATGCGTTCATCCAGCAGTTCCGCCACACGCCGCATGAACTTCACGCGCTCCTGCCAGGGGGTCTTCGACCAGAGGGGAAACGCTTTTTGAGCTGCTTCAATGGCAGCCGCTGCATCTTTTTCATTTCCTTTTTGGAAAAGCGCCAGCACCTCGCTGGTATCGGCAGGGTTGATGTCCTCAAATTTTTCAGCGGTGAAATAATCTTTCCCGTTAATGATCATCGCATGTTCTTTTCCAAGATTGGCACGCACCGTTTTCAAAGCATCTTCAAAGCGGGTATGCATCTCTTCGGGTGGGTTGAACATGGTCGCATAGGTTAATTTAAAAGCCATACAAAACCTCCTGGGGATTTTTACGTTTAAAGTATAGCCGGGTGAACGGTACAAGTCAAAAACCTTCATTCCCGAAAGGGATGACAAATTTCCGTTTCTCTCATCAATTGGGTATGGGATCGCAGCCTCGTGATCACCACAGCACTGATAAACGAGTCGGATATTTACGGGCATATGAGCTGCTGGTCGTTTTCTTACGGACTCTTTACCTTTTTAACAATCCTTTAACTATGAAAGAATTGAATTACCCTTTCATGTACAGTACAATTGAGCGCTATGGTTGCGAAAACAATTTATCTGGTACGGCATGGCACTACCGAATGGATCGAGCAAGGTCATGTGCACGGCGCGCTCGACAGCCCTCTGAGCAAATTTGGAGAATGGGAAGCGCAGCAAGCGGCAGGGGCTCTGCTTGGGCATAATATCACGCACATTTTTTCCAGCCCGCAGGGTAGAGCTATGCAAACCGCAGGCTTCATTGCTGAAAAGTTACCCGCTGCTTCCATCACTCCTCTGGAGGGACTGCGCGAAATGGGATTTGGGTTCATGGAGGGGAAACCGGATTTGTACAAGAAGTATTCCCGCTTTCCATTTCTTTTCATTTTCATTGCTCCTGTCTGGCATGCCATGCTTGGTTTCACCGGAGAAAAAAGAGCGGACCTGCATAGCAGGGTGTTGAACGCATGGCAGCGGATTCTTGCGCGTCAAGACCAGGGGAATATTGTGGTGGTTTCTCATGCCCTGGCTATCAACGTCATTTTAACTACTCTGCCCTGCGGGGAAGGAATGAAAAAGCGCGAGCGGTATCATCTGGGCACATGCAGCATCAGTGAAGTACGTATTGACGAAGAAGGGAAAGCCACCCTGGCTGTGATCAACAATACAACCCATCTCCAAGAAAAAGAAGCGGTATGAGCATTAAAGCAGTCCTGTGGGATTTCAGCGGGGTGCTGTTCATCCCGATTGAAGGTCGAGGTCATAATTACTATGCTCAATCGCTTGGTCTTTCCAGTGAAACGTTGACAAAATACTACAAGGACGATCTGAATAGAAAGCTCAACCTGGGAGAGATTGACCATAAAACTTTCTACCGGACGATGTTTAAGGAACAGGGCATCAATGAGGAGCTCCTTTCCCTGTATGAAGAGGTATTTTATCAATCCTTCCAGTTGAATATCCCCCTCGTTGATAGGATCAAATCCATTCGCAAAACGAAAAAAGTCGGGTTGTTGAGCAACTATTCCAACCGCTTGCGCCCCATGCTGGAAAATAACCTTAAGATCGCGGGGCTTTTTGACGAGCTGATCATTTCATGCGAAGTGAGAATGGTGAAACCTGATGAAGCCATTTATAGATTGGCATTGGCTCGTTTGGACGTTCAACCGCAAGAGACGATCTTTGTGGATGATCTCATCGAAAATATCGAAGCGGCACAAAAGATCGGAATACACGCCATCCACTTTCAAAATACCGCCCAGGTGATCTCAGAGGTCGGTCAGATGCTGGGTTGATCTAGGGTCGAACGGTGAGCAGATGGGAATAAAAAGCACGGATTTTTGAGCGGATTTTCATTCGATCTGCTTTCTCACTGACCAGGTCCCAATTCAGCGCTTGCGCGCGTTCGCGCAGCCCTTCATCTTGCAGGGCGCGCACCACCGCTCTCACCACCTGTTCCACATTGGTTGGGTCCACCAGCATACCATTTTTTCCATCCTCGATCCATTCGCGCATGGAGAGGATATCTCCAACGATGGGGAAACAGCCACAGGCGATCGCTTCCAGGAAGGTATTAGGCGTTCCATCATGGCCCGAGAGGGAAAGGTAAATGTCGCTGGCATAGTACAGATGCCATAATTCTGCCTGCGGCAGGTAGGGCAGCAGCAACACTTTCTTTTCGATTCCCAGTTCACGCACCCGTTTTTCAGCCTCCCCCTGCCCGCCCATGGCGGGACAGACAAATTGAACCTCAGGAATCTCTTTTATGATTCCAGGGATGGCATTGAAGAAAACCTCCTGGTGCACGCTCCCGGGGCGAAACCCGCGCGGGTTGATGATCTGATATTTTTGGGGGTTGAAACTGTCGCATTCCATCTGCTGGTTAAACTGCTTGAAATACTCCAGGTGCAATCCGCCGTTGCCCGGCACCATCAGGGTCGGGACGCCGGCGCGCAATCCCCAATCTGTAGCCAGGTGCAGGTCGCGGCTGGCATCCGCCATCAGAGCATTGGCGCGCTGCAGCACCTTGCGCGTCCACTTTGCCATGCGCCTTGAACCGCCCGCATGCAGCGTCAGGTCGTTTCCCCAGGTCGACACTACCAGCGGATACTTTTCAGGAGTAAAGGACGCCAGCATGCCCTCAAACGGAATGCGCAAGGCATGCACCACATCCGGTTGGATGGAATCTAGAAAATCAAGATAGTTCCTTTTATAGAAGTGGAGAGTGAGCGGTCCAACCCGGTAGCGAATCTTCTGTAGCCACGCGCGAAATGCGGAAAATGCCCTGCGAAAGCGAGAGCTTTTTTGCTCCTGCCCCGTAAGTTTTACCTGCCCTCCTGCCAAAAAAGAAAACGCAACCGGCAGAATCCGCATCTCCTTCGCTTCTTTTGGTTTTTCACAGGGAAATGTGGAAATCAGGAAAATATCAATGTCCTTCCCAGCCACCTCTGCCAACCAGCTCTGGGTGATGTTGCTGCGCCCGTCGGCTACGAAAACGATCTTCATCTCCACGATCCTTTCAACACTGCATCGATCGCTTTCTCAAATACTGCAACCATGTTTTCCAGGTTCACTTCATTCCGCACGATAGCGTAGGATGCAGAACCTTTTTTTCGCAAGGCGGCAATATCTTGAAATGCCTCCGTCATCTTTTTCGCCAGTTCTTCCACATCCCCCCGCTCCAGCATCCATCCGTTCTCAGGGCGAACTAGGTCGCTTTGTGTGCCATCCGCTTCACCCACCATCACCGGCAATGCATAGCTCATGGCTTCCTGTACAGCCAGACCGCCTGTGCCGGGCAGCACAAAAAGGTCTGCTTTTTGAAATAAGGTTGCCAATTCTTTCCCGTGCATGGCTCCGTAGAATTTTGTCTCCGGGAAATATTGCTGCGCTAATTGCTCCAGCATGCCCCTGCTCGGGCCATCCCCCACAATGTGCAACTGGGGTTGCAGTTCTGTGGGTAATTTTGCACACGCTTTGATCAAGGTGTTCACCCGCTTGCGCTCCTGCAACCGACCCACGAACAGCACCTGCGGTCGGTTCAGCGCATATTGTAGCGGACGTTCCGGGGGCACGATGGTCGGTCTGGCTGTTGCGGCATTGGGCGCCACAAAGATATACTCCTCGGGGAATCCCAACTGGGCATACTCACGAGCCCCCTGTTGGCTGTAGGTGATCAAAGCGTCGAATTGGCTCACGAACCTTCGTCGCTGGCGCATCCGAATTCCGCCCAGCAGACCGCCCGCTACGGGGGAACCGAGACCCCATCCGATCACTTTTCGATGATAGCGCTTCACCCAGCCCATTGCGCACTGCGAGTTGGGATACCGCGGGTTGGCTTCCATGATCAACACGTTTGGCTTCCATGCCTGCAGCCACTGTAGCAAACCAAATTGCCAGCACAGGTAGAACTGCCCCGAGAAAAGGTGAAGGTTCCGCCCACGAGTGTGCAGTGCGAGCTGAGGAACCGCATTGGCTTCAAGCATCTCATGACTGCGCGGCAGTCCGTAGAAGATGCTCACCTTGCCCCGGTACTGCTCAGCCAGCTTATCAAAAAAAGGGATGCGATAGACCGGGAGCACGCGCTGTTGAACTCCAATATGCAAGGGTTGGTCTTTCATTGCACCATCACCTCTACCTGCGAGCCTTTCCGAGTCTTGCTCACCTCAATACGTGCCGGGAAAGCATCCTTCAATTCTTCCAGGTGCGTGATAACCAGAATTTTTTTGAAATCAGGGCGGATGAGGTTGATGGCTTCGATCAACTTCTGGCGCCCTTCCGCGTCTTGGCTGCCAAAACCCTCATCAATGACCAGCATCTGCAGCCGTGCTCCTGCCCGCTGTGCCAGCACTTTGGAAAGCGCCAGCCGGATGGCAAAGTTGATACGAAACGCCTCGCCGCCCGAAAACAGATCATACGGGCGCTGCACTCCTTCGGCATCGCTGATGAGAATATCCAGCACCTGCATTTTATCATCACGCTTCTTATCTTTATATTCCCGTTCGGTTTCAAAACGCACGCTCATGGAACCCGAAGAGAGCTTTCGCAGAATGTCATTGGCTTGCGCCTGCATCTGCGGCAATGCTTCTTCCATGATCAACGTTTGTACCCCATCGCGCCCGAAAGCCTTCTCCAGCAATAGAAAATTCGTTTGTTCCCTGGAAAGGTCTGCCAGATCATCGTGGATTTTCTGTTTGCGCTCTTTCTGTGTCTCGATCACCGCCAGCAACTGCATGGCTCCACCCACTACAGTGCGCTGCTGGTTCTCCATCGCAATCAACTCTTTTAGATGCCCTTCCACCTCGTCCAGATCAGGCGCCTGGCTGGCAGCTTGTTGATGCTGGTTTTCCAAAGTTTCAAGCTTTGAATTCAGCATTTCAATTTCATCCAATCCTGCTTGATATTGGGAACGCAGGATGGCGATCTCTCCGCGCAATGCTTCCAACCGGCTGGCAGCGATCAACGCCGCCTGATGTTTTTGCTCGGCATCTCGGCTGGCTTGTTCCCTCTTGCGATAGGATTCATGCAATGCGGCATCATAACCCAGCTTTTCCATTTCCAACGAGATCGCAGTTTCTTGATCACGCACCCCCTGCGCGAATTTTCTTTCCTTCAGCCTTTCTTCCAACGCCTTGATTTTGGGGGCACCGTCGCTTTTCCAGCTTGCGATCTCCAGCGCCAGCCGCTTCAGCTCGCTTTCAAGCGCGCCGAATTCGCGCTCCTTCGTGCGCAATCGTTGCGTTTGATCATTCAGCGCAACGATTTGTTTTTCGCAGGTAATGATCTCATCCCCCAATTTACTAAGCAACTCCTCGTTCTTACGGAAATTTTCCGCATCCTGTTTGCCTTCTGCATGGATCTCATCGACCACCTGCCGTCGGTGTTCTTCGCTGAGCGGTTGCCCGCACAACGGACAGGTGGAGCCTGTTTCGGCTTTCAATCGCTCCATGCGTTCTTTCAATTTTTGCATATGCGCTCGCAGGGTGGCATTTTCCGCCTGCAGTGCGCTTTTTTTCACAACGCAATCGTCCAATTGGGTTTTTATTGCGCCAAGTTGTTCCACTTCTGTCTGTAATTGCAGGAGTTCGTTTGAAAGCCGGGTTTTCTCCTTCTCCAATTCGAGGGAATTCTCAATCATTTGCTGGATTTTGGAACGTTCATTTTCCAAAGAGAACAATTCCTGCTTCAAGCGGCTTTCCTCAACCGCAATGGACTGTGCTGCTTCGGCTTGCTTCTGTTGAAGCGTATAGAATCGGCTGGAGAGTGCATCGAGTTCCTGCAATTTCTCTTTCAAAACCACGCGTTCTTGAAAAGTTTTTTCGATCTCCTTCGCAGCATCCACTACCTGCACCAAGTTTTGTTCGTCGTCCAGGCGTTCTTTCATATGCTGTTCAAATCGCTGCACGCTGGTTTGTACAACATTCCTTCTTTCTTTCAATTCATCGATGTGTTTTTGCTGCTCTGCGATCAGCTCTGCAAGGCTTTTCGCCTGGTCATACAGCTTTTGTTGCTCCCTGCGCTGTCTCTCTGCTTCCTGCAATTCCGCCTTTGCCTGTTCCAACGCTTGCCTGCGCTGTTCTTCTTGAACAAGTTCTTCTTCGATCTCGTGGAGCGAACCTTCGATCATTTTCATGCGAGATTCAAGGGTTCGCCGCGCTTCACGGGTGATATCTTTGTAATGCTCCCATACGTCCATTCCCAGGATACCCGCCAGGATCTCCTTGCGTTGCGTGGAATTCTTTTGGGTAAATTCATCCGCTTTTCCCTGCAAGAAAAAAGAGGCGTTGATGAAGGTGTCATAATCCAGATGCAGGGTTCGGTTGATCCATTCTTGCGTTTCCGCCACGCTGCATTCGGTCAGCGCTTTCCAGGTTCCCGCGTCGTCTTTGATCTGGAACTCCAACAACACCGAACGGTTGCGTGCCTTCAGCCGCTGCACGCGATAGAGTTCGTTTTCATACAGAAATTGAAAGATCACTTCTGCTTCCGTGCAGGTATTGTTGATCACACCATCATCATTGCGGCGCGCTTTTCCGAACAACACCCAGGTGATGGCATCCAGCAGAGAAGATTTTCCTGCGCCGTTATCGCCGGAAATACAAGCCAGATCAAAATTCTCAAAAGACAGCTCGATCTGTTCTTTATACGAGAGGAATCCGTGCACCTGCAACCTGACCGGGATCATACCCTTTCAGACTCCTTATCCAGCGCTTCCAATAAGGTTTCGATCGATTCGTTGCGTTCGCTGCTGTGGATGATGGCAGCCGCCAGACGCTGCAATTCTTTTCCGGTTTTTTCATCCATATTAATGGACCTCCAGTAAAGGTCCAGCAGTTCGGTAGGAGCCATCTGCCCAAGCTGCATATCTTTTGAAAGCCGAACACGAATGCCGCTGTACGGGTTGCGTACCAGATAGAATTCAAAAGCGCCGTCCGCATATGCGCGGATGGCATGTTCATCGATCAACGCTTCCCATTTGCTGGGATAGCTCAGGAGCAACCGGTAAATGGCGTCTTTCAATAATTCTTGGGCAGGCATCTTCTTCAAAATCGTTTCAGTGATGGCATCCTGCTCGCTGACCTCGACCTCCGTAGAAAGAAATTTTCTGCCCTGCAAGGGATGGAAAGTATAGGTGGTTTTGCCCCTCTCCACATCCGCTACGATAAAACCCTTCGTATCGCTGATCTCCCCGAAATCCATCTTTTCAATGGAGCCGCTGTAAACCATCGGCGGGTAGTGACCCTTGTTCAGATCCTGGAATTTGTGAATGTGCCCCAGGGCGACATAATCCAACCGTTCGTCTTTCAACATACCAGGCGGGATGACCAGATCGCGCCCCAGCATGACGCTGCGCTCATTGCCATACAGCGCCCCCTGCACGGTGATATGTGCGGTGAGGATGGCGGGCAGAGAAGCATCCAATTGACCCAGAAGATTTTTCAAAACATCCGCTAGCGCATCCTCGATCTCGGTATGCACATCATCCAGCGATTTCCCCTGCGTTTCCATATACGCCATCAATCCGGAGCGCGAGATCCAGGGTAACCCGAGGATCTGCACGGGTAAGCCATTCAGATCTTCCGGTTTCAACAGACAGGGCTCGCTGACGACATGCGTGTTGGGAATGCGCAGGGTTTCAAACTCCTGCAAGGCATGGGCGCGCCCAATCGCCGGAGAAATGTCATGGTTGCCGACCACCAGAATGGTAAAGATTCCAGCCTGTGAGAGCCGCAAAATGCGTTTTCCCCATTCGCGCTGAAAGGTGGGAGCCGGCATCTGGTTGCGGTATGCATCACCGGAGAAAATGACAAGCTCCACTTTTCCAGCGATTGCTGTTTCGATGATGGTGTCCAGCGCATGCAGAAAATCGAGCGTGCGCAAAGGCAATCCGCTTTGCGCATCTCGTCGACCCTGGCGCACCATGTCGATGTGCGCATCCGAAAAGTGCAGTACCCTCACCATGTTCTCTTTCCTAATTGTACCTGGGTAACAGGAATGCACACAGCTTTATTCGCGCAAATTGCTCATCAGGAGCGTTTCGGTTTCTTTCCTATCAGGTTCACTCCACATCCCAGCCAGCCCTCGCCGCGTGCAGGATGAGCGTGAGCGAGCGACACGCTGCTGTTCACTTTCAAACCAAAGATCGAAAAACGTTGTCAGTCTTCGCTGATTGCCCGGCTTTTAGGGATAAACGCCCAGCGCGCTCAATTCATCCACGCAGGGAGTGAAATCAGGGTGGTAGGTCAGGCAGGTTCTGAAGTCATCGATCGCTCCGCCTTGATCGCCGACCGCCACTTTGGCTCGTCCTCGCCAGTAGTAGCTTTCTTCCAAGGCTGGTTCGTCATCGCGCACCATCTCAAGGGAATTCTTGGTCGCCAGATTGATCACGTCGGTGTAACGCGCCATGAAGTAATATGCGTAATACGGTCCGGTCTGATACCACAAAATGCGATACGGGCGCATGGTGTTATCTTCAGCCAGGGCATTATACAGGGCAAACGCCTGGTCATACGCATCAGCCGCGCCTTTGTAATCGCGTAGGTAGACCAGGTTCGTCCCGTAGTTGTACCAGGCAAAGAACTGGCTGAGCCCCTCCAGCTTGTAGATCTCATCCACCGCCTTTTGAGCCGCCAGGCGATAGTTCGCGTCTACATCGCTGTTCTCACCCAACAGATTCAGTACGTCATTGCGTTCATTCGCCGGAAAAACGACCACGTAGGTGTAGTTGAAAGAGCGCCACTCATCCACCAAATCGGCATAAGGTTGCTCAAAGTTCGCGTGTTGGTAAGAATCTTGTGCGATGAATGCGCCGGTTGCGTCGTTGTATCCGTTCAGCAATTGGTAATGCCCCATCCAGGTGATGCGGTAGCTGATGTCGCGAAAATAAGGACCTTTTTCGACGATCACCGGATACCCGCTTGCGATCAGCGTCTTTAGCAGTCGCAGGTCGCCTCCCACGCGCACGAGCGCGTCCAGATTGGTTTCGCTGCGCACATAGTCAACCAATTCATAGGGCATGACCGATTTATCTTTTTGATAGGGCTTCACAACGCGCGCCACATCATCGTGCGTGCCTTCCCAGCCCCAATACGAAAGCGCCATCGCCAGATTTGCCGGTCCGCAGTAATTCCAGCGGTTGTGCTGAGAAAAATACGTGATGCCTTCCAGCTCCATAAAATCAGGGAGAGCAACGCTGGCAGTGGTGGGAGCAGCACTTTCCTGCGGCTGCGCATCGTTTTGAGACGACGAAGCAGTGGGTGTGGTGACCGCCAGCAATGGCAGATCTGGCGTGCTGTCGCCAGCCGCGTGAAATTCTACCTGCTCAGGGGGGTTCAATTGGACCTTCAACCAACTAAAGAACTGAGAAGCATGCCAGCCAACCCATTCCTGCACGCGCGTATTGAACGCCAGCCCGAGTCCGGCAACGAGAATCAGGCAGGCGATGAGAATCAAAATGGTTTTTTTGCTTTTAAACATGCCGGCATTATAACCTATATACCAATTTTGGTCGGAAATGGAGACTTATTCGATAGTAAACGCTTGCCCCGTCAGGTGAGTGCCCGTTGCAGGGGTGACCCTTTTGATCACACAACGTTGACAGTTCTGGAACTCTGTAAAAGCCATCAAACATTTTTGAAAAGCGGCTTGAAAACCGTCATCGGCTTGAAAATCATCTTCGAACTGCAAATGGTGGATGAGCAGCGTCTTCTCTTTGCGATCGGCTTTTGCGTCCATCTTTCCAACGAAGGCATGCTTCCAAAACAAGGGCAACGCGAAATATCCGAATTTTCGTTGTTCCGGCTTCAGGTAACATTCCAGGGCGTAATCGTAATGAAAGAATGTCTTCATGCGCGCTCGCTGGATGCAGAAGTTGTCGAAGGGGGAAAAGATGAACACGTCATGCTCCGTTTCTGGTGTTGCCAGCTTCTCCTCCAGCTCGCCGGGGAGCGCATAATAAGGCAATTCCGCCTCATCTTTCTTCACCAGCACAGCCTGCACTTCGTTCGCAGCGCGCATTTCCTTCAGCGCCTGCACAATCACCGCTCTTTCTGCGACGCGCAGATGGTCCACGATTTCCCGCTCCGTTGCCAGACCATAAGATCGCAATGCCCGCTGCACCAGGAACCTTCCCAGCTCCTCCTGCGTTGGCATGCTGGTGTCTACCCAGGCAGGCAGCACCCGTTCTGGGAGGTCGAAGACCTTTTGAAAGTTCTTCCGTTCCGTCACCATCAGTTTTCCCTGCCAGAAAAGCAATTCCAGCGCCATTTTTACCGGGCGCCAATCCCACCAGGTTCCCCCGGGTTGAGATTCTTCCGACTCAAAATCTTTCGAGCCCAGCGCCCCTTCCTGCTGGATGCGTTTCAGACAAGACTCCATAACTTGCCCATATTTTGCAAGCCGCTCTTTCATCCAGTTTCCATACGGGCTGCTGAAGTGCTGTTTATAGGGCAGACTGTAGCGATAATCTGCCATGGGCAGATAGCTCATGGCATGTCCCCAGTATTCGAAGATGCGCTTCTCTTCTGCCTGCGCCTGGTGCAGGTCCTGACTTTGATAGTGCGGCAGACGCGTCCACAAGGTGTGGTGGTGCGCACGGTTGAGCACGTTGATCGTATCAATTTGCACATACCCAAGCTTTTCCACCACCTCCGTCACGCTGTTCTTTTCGCCTGAGTTTTTCGGGATTGTGTTGAGGATTTGGGAGAGAATGATGACTTTCCGGGCTTCTTCGATACTGAGAACTGTGCTATCCACCGCTATCTCCTTGAGCAGGAATCATGCCGTTCTGGATTGATTATAGAGGACAATTAAAGAAGATGGTTGGGTGTACAACAACCTCTCCATGATCAGCTTCTCTGGCTGCCCCAGTATCCGCGGTGAACGGATTCGACATCGCGGGAGGTAATAAACGCCTCCGAATCAATCGCGCTGATCATACCCCGCACTCTGCTCAGGTCCTTGCGTTCCACCGCCAGTTCGAGCACCGCTACCGTGCCGTCCTTGCCTCGCGCCGGGATCTCGGTTACTGCATAACCTGCGCTGCGCAGCGCTTCTGCCAACGCAGCCCCCCGGCAAGAGCTGATCACAGTCAAAAAGGTATGCCCCATAGCCATCCTTTTTTCAAGGTTCATTCCCACTACCGAACCGGTGGCAAAACCGACTGCATATGCCGCAAGTTTGAGCGGATTGGTGAGATCAGACATCACCCACCCAATGGAAAGTACGAACAGCAAGGATGTCGCCACCCCCAGCACCCAGGTAATTGCTTTCTTCCCGCGCATTACCGCTATCATCCGCACGGTGTCCAGTGCAATGCTCAAAACACGCACCAAAAATATCCCCACGGCTGATAGCCATGCCATTGGGTCTAAAAACACTTCCATCACAACTCCTTGATTTATTTCTCTTTCTGCATAGCGGGCAGGTACATTTGCTGCATGTATTCCCGCAGCATGCGCCGTGTGCTGAATTTAGGAGCACAAGAACGAATGCTCTCTTTGATCTTCGACACCCATTGCTCCGATAGATCGCCCATGGTGCGCGTTTGATAGTACAGCGGCAGGATTTCGTTTTCCAGGATCCGGTAAATGCTTTCAGCGTCCTGTTTGTCCTGTTCGTTTGGATCGTCATACTCTTGGTCGCTGCCGATGACCCAGCCGTTCTTCTCGTTATATCCTTCGCACCACCAGCCGTCCAACACTGAGAAGTTCAGAGTTCCATTCAAAGCAGCTTTCATGCCTGAGGTGCCCGACGCTTCGTTGGGTCGGCGGGGGGTGTTCATCCACACATCCACACCCTGCACCATGAGGTGAGCGATATTCAGGTCATAATCTTCCAAAAACACGATGCGCCCCTGCGAGCGCGGATCTTTCGCCGCGCGGTAAACCTGCTGGATGAGCAGCTTGCCCGGTTCATCCGCCGGGTGGGCTTTTCCTGCGAAGATCAATTGCACAGGCATATCCTCGCGGGTGATGATTTTCAACAATCGTTCGTAATCTGATAAGATCAGGTTGGCGCGTTTATAGCTGGCGAAGCGCCGACCGAAACCGATGGTCAGGGAGTACTGGTCCAACAGCACTCCCCCCGCAATGACCTGCGAAGGTTGATGTTTTCCCGATGACCAGTGCATCCGCGCAGATTCTATGGCGTAATTGATCAGTTTGCGCTTGAGGTGCCGGCGAATGTCCCAGATCTCGATATCCGGGATCAGGTCGATCCGTTTCCACAGTTCTTCATCATCCATATGATCATACCAGCTCACTCCCAGATAGCGATCGAAAAGCAAGCGCATACGGCGCGCCAGCCATGAATTCACATGGATGCCATTGGTGATCGAACCGATGGGCACCTCGTCCACTTTCTTTTCCGGCCACAGGAAATTCCACATTTCGCGCGCCACCTTTCCATGCAGTTCCGACACGCCGTTGCTGCGCTCCGACAGGCGGATTGCCAGAACGGGCATGCTGAAGGTATCTCCCCACGTCTGGCTTTGTTTGCCGAGCTCAATGAACTGTTCGCGCGACAAGCCCAGTTTGCCCCACAGCACGGGGAAGTATTTGTCAATGAGCCATAGCGGGAACTGATCGTTCCCGGCTGGAACAGGGGTGTGGGTGGTGAAGACGTTGGTCTTCTTTACTGCCGCTGCTGCTGCCTCGTACGATAAACCGGTTTTCATCATCTCATGCACACGTTCCAGGGTCAAAAACGCCGAATGCCCTTCATTCATATGCCAGACGGTGACTTTTTCACCCAGCTTCTTTAACAGCCGTACCCCTCCGCAGCCCAGCAGAATCTCCTGAGAAATGCGGATCTCCAGATCATTGCTGTACAATCTGGCTGTCATGTGCCGGTCATGCGCAGAGTTTCTTTCCACGTTGGAATCCAGCAAATAAAGAGGAACCCTGCCCACCTGGATCAACCAGGTGCGCGCATATACTTTGCGGTCCGGAAGCTGCACGGAAATGGTAAGCGGTTTTCCATCCGCGTCGGTTAAGGCAATGATGGGCATTTCTTCAAAATTGAAATGGTAATACGAGGTTTCCTGCCACCCATCCTCAGTCAGTTTTTGGACAAAATAACCCTGGTGGTAGATGAATCCTACCCCAACCAGTGGGATGCCCATATCGCTGGCTTCTTTCAGATGGTCGCCCGATAAGATGCCCAGACCGCCTGCGTAGAACGGCATGCATTCGTGCAATCCGAATTCAAAAGAGAAATAGGCGATCTTCCCATTCAATGAACCGGGGCTCTGCCGGTTGCACCAGGTGTCTTCCGTGGTCATATACGTGTCGAATTGTTGCATCACGGAGTCGTATTCATCCAGATACAGGCTGTCGCTGGCAGCATTTTGCAACAGTTCCTGATCGACCTTATGCAAAAAAGCGATCGGGTTGTGATTCAACGAATCCCATAACGGTCTATCCAATTCCGAGAATAAACGCAATGCAGCCGGGTTCCAAGCCCACCACAGGTTATACGCCAGTTCCCCCAGGCGGTTGATGCGTTGGGGAAAATGATAATGGTTTGGGAAGGCCTTCTTATATGTCATTGATTTTTTCCTTTTTTGTATTCCTGCCCTGAAAAGCAAGGCGAGATTATAACATACCTGCGCCTCAATTCTATCTTAAGTGAAGCGATTTCCGATATGGTTTCAGATAGCAGAAATTTTTCTATCACCTATAATTATCACTGCATTGCGATAAAAAATATTGGGAGAAAAGAAAATGGAGCGATCATTATATACCTTCCCCAAGGGGTTCCTCTGGGGCTCAGCCACCGCCGCTCACCAGGTGGAGGGCGGCAACACCAACAACAACTGGTACATCTGGGAGCAGACCCCCGGCAAGATCATCGGGGGTGCCAGAGCCGGGCTGGCTTGCGATTGGTGGAATGGGCGCTGGAAAGAGGACCTTACGCACGCTGTGGAAGATGGGCAGAATGCCCACCGTTTGTCCATAGAATGGAGCCGCATCGAACCGCTGCCGGGTCAATGGGATGAAGCAGCCATTCAGGCTTATTGGGAAATGATCAAAGGGATCAAAATCCTTGGGCTCAAACCCATGGTCACCCTGCACCATTTCACCGACCCCATCTGGATTTATGAAAAAGGCGGCTGGGAGAACGATGAGACCCCTGCCTTCTTTGTCCGTTTTGTGGAAAAGATCGTACCGGTTCTGCAAGACCTGGTAGATATGTGGATCACCATCAACGAACCGGATGTGTACAGTTTCAGCGGATACATGACCGGTGAATTTCCACCCGGCAAGAGCGACCCGCAAGCCGCTTTCCGCGTGTTGGCGAATCTGGTGCGCGGGCATGCTATGGCATATCATGCCATTCACGCCCTCCAACCGCGCGCCCTGGTCGGTTTTGCCAAAAACTACCGCTCCATCGTGCCTGCCAGAACCTGGTTCCCGCCCGATCATTGGATCAGGAATTTTTCTCACAATGCTTTTAACAACGCCTTTGCCAACACATTATTGGATGGGAAATTGCGGTTCATCCTCTGGAAAGAATCCATCCCCCAGGCCATCGGAACGCAGGATTACATTGGCGTCAATTATTACACACAGGATAATATCAAATTTAATGTATTGTCCGCAAAGAGTTTCTTTCAGGAGCGTTTCTTTACACCCAACGCTGAACTGAGCGAAAATGGCTTCATTGCCACCGAACCGGATGGGTTTGCTGAATCGCTGAAATGGGCACGACGCTACCGTGTGCCCATCTACATCACGGAAAATGGGGTGGAAGATTCGCACGATGCCATGCGCCCGCACTACCTGGTCAGCCACGTCCTCGAAATGTGGAAAGCCATCCAAAATGGAATGGACATCCGTGGGTACATGCACTGGTCGCAGATCGATAATTTCGAATGGGAACGCGCCTGGACGCAGCGTTTTGGATTGTGGGGGTTGGACGTGGAAACCCAGCAACGCATCCACCGACCCAGCGTGGATATCTATCGTGCGATCTGTGAACAAAACGCCATCCCTGTAGAAAACGTCTTGCGTTATACCTCCGAGTTGAAAGCTCTTGAGGAATGGTACGACACCGGTTATGGAAATTTCAGCAAGAAAAATTGATGGATCAAACCCAAAGGGTTATCCTTCGTCCTCCTGATCCTTAACAGCGGGCAGGCATGCGCCATCGCTCTTCCGCCGATCGAATAAAAAAGAAGTCAGTTCAATATGCTGACCTCCCTGCTTTAAAGCTCACCCCAGTACAGCAGCGATACCACCGCCAGAGCTATCCCGACGATGCAGGCATAGCTCGCCAGCATGATATTGGCTTTGTTGCGCGTGTCTGGTTCCTTTTTCGATTCGCGCCGGTACAGGATAACTCCCACGCCAAAGAAAAGGATCGCCGGAATAAAAGAATACATAGCATTACCTCTGTGTATTCATTGTACGATAATTCCAGACCATCATAGAATCGGTCAGGGGGTGTTCCTCATCCCGCGATCTTTTTTTGACAGGATGGGCAAAAGTGCGTCCCGCGTTGCCCCACCACGATCCGTTCGATGGAAGCTCCGCAAGTCGCGCACGCTTCCCCTTTTCGTCCATATACGCGGAACTGGTTTTGGAAGTCTCCGCCCCGGTATATCCAATCGATGCTCGCCCCATTGCGCCGGATGCCTTCCTGCAGCGTCTCCTGGATGGCTCTCAATAAGGTTGCGGCTTGTTCTCCGCTTAATGCGCTCGCCGTGCTCAACGGGCGCAGTTTTGCCCGGTGCAGGGCTTCATCCGTGTAAATGTTCCCCAGCCCTGCCAGAAAGGTCTGGTCCATCAGCAGCGGTTTGAGTTGGCGCTTGCTGCCTTGCAGCATTCGATAGAACTCCTCCGCTTTGAAGTTTTCCGAGAGCGGCTCCGGACCCAGCTTGCCCAGCTCTTCTTCGGGGTCAGTCAGAAGCCACACCCTGCCAAATTTTCGCGCATCTTCAAAGACCAAAGATTTTTCATTTTCCAGCCACAAGATCACGCGATCATGCTTGGCGGGTATCTGGTTGCCATCCTGTACCGCTGCGGGTCTTACATACAGGTCACCGCTCATCCGTAGGTGAAACAGCAAGGTATCAGTGGAAAGACGCACTACAAGATATTTTCCCCGCCGTCCTGTCTCTCGGATGGTTTGACCGCAGATTCGCTGGCTGAATTCCTGTGCGGAGGGAACAGCGATAGAACGTTCCCATAGAATTGAGACATCCCTGATCATATGTCCCAGGATGGAAAACCCCGCTCCCCTTCCTTGACTGAGCGAACGGGCAATGGTCTCAACTTCCGGTAATTCTGGCATTATATTTCATCAATCTTGATATCTAGATTTCCACTATTGAAGTTGACTAATTTATTCCAATCAATTTCATAGTTGTTATTACAAAATTTTTCAATAAATTCTTTTGTAAATCGATTGGTGATTTTGCTTTTTTCGTTATGTTCCTTTGCTTTATAGCCTATCGGTTCAATAATATTGAGATATAAAGATTCCATCCCACTGATAAAAAACCAGAAGTTTTGTCCCACTAGTTTCCAATAATTATGTAAATAGCTCGTTCGAGTTTTACCATAGCATATACCTAAGATTGCTTGAACGTTTAAAGATTTGTCTAACTGCCTTAAAATCGCTGATGCTTTATTGAAGTCTTCAATTTGCCTTTTCTGTTGTGAAGAATTTCCCCAATTTGTGCCAGACTTTATTGAAACAAGATAATGTTTATTATCACGTAAAATTTCAAGATCAATCCCATTTGCTGATGACTTATGGCCGTTACTTGTCTTCGATGTGATAAAAACTGCCAGACCTTCTAGGAAATCTCCGAAAATTTTCTCTTCTGATGAAGATAGAAACGCATCGAGTAGACTTCCAATGAGGTCGCTTGCGACATTAATATTTTTTGCTTTAAATAAGTACGGATTTTTTCTTAACAGCTTACTTAGTTTTAGAGAAGAAATACATTCCAAACGAGTAGTATGAAAACATTGAATGTTCTCATTAACATAATTGTTAATTTCAGAAATTTCAACTTTTTGCATTTGTTTGCCCATCCTATTTGTAATTTGACTGTTCTTCTGCAACGCTTGGAATTCGAATTTGAACCCCTGATAATCTCTCTTTCGATAATTCTATATAATTCTCTACAACATCAATTCCAACATAATTCCTACCTAACTCCATAGCAGCTAAACAGGTTGTACCTGAACCTACAAATGGATCTAAAACTAAATCTCCGGGTTCAGTCAATAATTTTATAAACCATTTAGGCAATTCAACAGGAAAAACAGCACTATGATTTTTATTGGAACACTCTGTTGCGAGGTACAAAACATTTGTCGGATAAACACTCTTTCTTCCGACCCAATTCGAAATATTCTTCCCGAATCCACTGTTTACTTTTGACTCATCTCTCGTTAAATCAGTTTCGCTTAAATTTGAAAGTCTATCTTTAGCCCAATTACCAATTGGCACCATGACAGTATCTTGAAAAATTTTGAAGTCCTTTCCTTTTGTAAATTGTAACAACCGCTCCCAACTATCGCGAAAACGATTCGGCCATTTTCCCGGAAAAGAATTTTTTTTATGCCAAATGTATTCTTCCGTCCACAACCAGCCTTGTTTTTTCAACGCTAAAATCAACTCAAGAACATAGGTATGCCTCTCACCCTTCACTACTCTTTCCTTGATGTTAAGAACGAATGAACCGGTTGGTTTGAGTACTCTTTTAAATTCAAGGGTCTTAGGTAAAAACCATTCAACATATTTATCTGGGTGAATTCCACCATAAGTATTTTTTCTTTGATCTGCATAGGGGGGAGAAGTAAATATTAAATCAACACAATTATCTGGGAGATTTTTTAAAACCTCCCCACAGTCTCCCAGGATTATTTTATTTACATATTCCATAATTTTTAATTATAGAACATTATTGCTATAGAGTGAAATGTTTATTCGTTGAACATCTCGCCTACCGAGCGCCCTTCGTTCACCCGACGGATCACCTCACCGATCAAATTTGCCACCGAGATGATGCGCAGCCGTCCGCCGAATTGGGCTTGCTTTTCTTTCGAGATCGGGATAGTGTCGGTAGTGATGAATTGCTTGACCGGCAATTTCGCCATTTGTTTCACGGCGTCCCCTGCCAGGATGGGATGAATGAACGCCACCACCACGTCCTTCGCCCCATTCTTGGTCGCCACGTTGACCGCGTTGATGATGGTTTTTCCGGTGGAAACCTCTTCATCCAGCAGAATCACGTCTTTCCCTTTGACGTCCCCGATCAGCGTCAGCACCTCCGGGTTGTCCGGGCTCAAAATGCGCCGCTTTTCGATGAACGCCAGCGGAATGTTGAGCTGCTCGGCGTAGTTGCGCGCCTTCTTGGCAAAGCCCAGATCAGGAGAAAGCAACACCGGGCTTTTCATTTTTTTCATGATTTCCAGCAGGTAATCGATCAACACATGCGAGGCATACAACACATCTCCCGGGATCGAGAAGAAGCCCTGGATCTGGTCGGCATGCAGGTCGAGCGTCATATAGCGGTCCGCGCCGGCTGCCTGGATCATGTCCGCCACCAGGCGCGCGGTGATAGGCACGCGCGGCTGATCTTTTTTATCGGAACGGGAATAACACATGTAAGGAAATACCGCCGTGATGCGCCCCGCCGAATCCAATCGCAGGGTCTGGATCAATATCAGCATTTCCATGAGGTTGGTATGCACCGGTGAAGAAAGCGTTTGAATCACATAGCAATCCTGCCCGCGCACGCTAGTGTGCAATTTGACGAACAGATTCTCGTTTGGAAACGTCGTAATGGTGGTTTTGCAGAGTGATATTTCCAGATAAGAAGCGATGCTCTCCGCCAATTCGGGGCAGGCGGAGCCTGCATACAATTTGACCCCTCCGTACATCATGCGATCATGCCGCAAACTGCTGGTAGTCATACTCACTTTTTTCCTCTCCATTCATCTTCTAGAATGCCCATGTACAAGATGTCGATATATTCGCCATCCAGGAAATACGCTTCGCGCATACTTCCCTCGTGCCGGAAGCCCAGTTTTTCGTAGCAGTGGATGCCGCGCTGGTTGGGCGCGAACACGCGCAGGTAGATACGGTGAAAGTTCAGGGTCTTGAATCCATAATCAAGCATCAGTGCGATGGCTTTTGCGCCGATTCCCTTTCCCCACAACGCTTTTTCGCCGATGAACAAACCCAGCTCGGCATTGCGCGATTGTTGGTCCACATTGAGAAAACTGATGTTCCCCAATGGCTTCCACGTTCCATCCTCCACGGTTTCGATCATCAAAGGTTGTTCAGTCAGGGGACGTTTGGCAAGGTCTGCGAACCATTGTTCTTCCTGTGCGTTCGAAAGCGGGCTGTACAACGAAAGATACCGCCGCACATCCGCATCGTTCAACCAGCTCACAAAGAGCGGCAGATCTTCCTTGTCGATTCCTCTCAAGCGTACCGTGTCGCCTATGATCATCGTTTTTCCTCTATGGGTTCAGGCGATTCGGTCCGCGAAACAGATAGACCGCCTCGCGGATGTTCTGCAACTGCAACAGCACCATCAGCAGGCGCGAGAGCCCCATGCCGAACCCTCCATGCGGAGGGCAGCCAAAGCGGAAGAAATCAAGGTAGAACTGGATGTTCTCCAATCCCAATCCTTTCTCAAGGGCTTGCTCCTTCAGCACTGCAAAGCGGTGCTCACGCTGTGCGCCGGTGGCGATCTCCAACCCGTTCGCGATCAGGTCAAAGCTGCGCGTCAGGGTTTCATCATCCGGGTGGCGCATGTGATAGAAGGGGCGTACCCCTATTGGCCAATCGGTCAGGAAGAAGAAATCATGTTGATATTCCTTCTTAATGGAATCCGCCAGCGCTCGCTCCCCACCGGGGTCGAGATCACCTTTCTTCTCGGCTGGCAGTTCGTAGCCCACCGCCTTCAGGGCTTTCACCGCATCCGCCATGCTGATGCGCGGGAAAGGCACCCCCGGCACCTGCAGTTCGAACCCGTAAGTTGCCTGGATTTGTTCGCCGTTCTTCTCTTTCACCTGCTGGTAGGCATATTGCAACCAGCGTTCGGTGAACACCATCACATCTTCGTGCGAATCGATCCACGATATCTCCACATCCAATCCGGTGAATTCCGTCATGTGGCGTGACGTAAAGGAAGGGTCGGCGCGGAAGACCGGACCCACCTCGAAAACCCGCTCGAACCCGGCTGCCATGCCCATTTGTTTGTAGAACTGGGGCGATTGTGCCAGATAGGCTTTGCGCTCAAAGTATTCCAGTTGGAACAGCTCCGCACCGCTTTCGCTGGGGCTGCCCATGATCTTAGGCGAATGGATCTCCACGAAGTCATGCTGCAGCCAGAATTCACGCATGGCATGCTCCAGCGTAGTCTGCACTTCGAAAATGAGCAGATTCTGCGGGCGACGCAGGTCGAGATAGCGCCAATCCATGCGGAAATCCACCGCCGGGGTGTTTGCGTCATCAAAGGGATCATACGGCATGGGGATTTCCGCCGCGTTTTCCACCGTCAAGCTCTGCAACTGGATCTCCAACCCGCCCAATTTCACTACATCATTCTTGACCACTTTGCCGGTGATGGTCAGGGCTGATTCGACCCCCAGTGTGGAGATCTGCTTAGCCAACTCTTCGTTGGACGGTCGGTAGTGAGCCACCTGCACCAGACCGGTGCGATCGCGCAGGATCAGGAACTGCATTTTTTTCTGGTCGCGCAAGATCTGCAGCCAGCCCTGCACCTTTACTTCTTGCCCGATATGATTGCTTAGATCACCAATAGAAATACGCTGCATGATAACTGCTTCTCCTTAAAATAAATGCACTTTTTAAGATTGTAATGCGAATTTGCCTTCACGGGGGTGCTAATGTCAATTTTTAAGGATGGAACGACCCTCGAATTGCTCAATGGCTGCGAAAGGGGAGAGCTTTCGCTTGAACACCTGCTCCATGACCCCCTGGTTTTCTTTTTTCTGCATGAGTTGTTGCCATTCCCGTTCACGGCTGCGTTCCAGCAACCCGCGCAAGAATGCCCGTAAGCGTGCCTGGTCGCGCTGCTGCCAATCTCCTGACCTCTTCAGAAATGCTGCGTGTGCATGCAGTGTTTTTACCACCTCGCTGATCCCTTCGCCATCTGTGGCAACCGTGCGCAGAATGGGTGGCACCCACCTGCTCGTATCGGCTTCCGCGGCTGAATAGCCCATGGCAAGCGCGGAGCGCAACGCCATCTCCGCCGCGTCCACATCCGCTTTGTCGGCTTTGTTTAAAACCAGGATGTCGGCGATTTCCATGATGCCAGCTTTGGCGGCTTGCACGTCATCCCCCAGTCCCGGCGCTTCCACCACGATCACGCTGTGTGCCAGGCTGGCGATCTCCACCTCCGACTGCCCCGCCCCCACACTTTCAATCACGATGAGATCATACCCGGCAGCGTCCAGCGCCAGCGCGACCGCCTGGGTATTGTGCGCCAGCCCGCCCAGCGCGCCGCGGCTTGCCATCGAACGGATGAACACATTAGGGTTTTCAGCGATGGCGCGCATGCGAATGCGATCCCCCAGCACCGCTCCCCCGCTGAAGGGGCTGGTCGGGTCCACCGCGATCACAGCCACTCGTTTTTCCGGCTCCTGCTTGAGTATGGTGTCCACCAGGCAGTTCACCAGGCTCGATTTCCCTGCCCCGCTTGCCCCTGTGACGCCCACCACATGCGCTCTTCCGCTTTTCGCGAAAAGCGCATCCAGCGCCTGACGCCCCTGGGCAGTGTCGTTCTCCACCAGGCTGATCAGGCGCGCCAGCGCTCTGCGATCTCCTTGCAAAACTACCTGCGTCAGTTCACCCATGCACCGCTCGGCTATGCCTTCTCAAACATCGTGCGGATATCCTCCACTACCTGCGTGGTGGGCGTTCCTGGTCCATACACGGCTTTCACCCCCTGCTTCACCAGTGCTTTGGCATCCGCTTCGGGGATAATACCGCCCAGAAAAATCTGCACATCATCCAGCTTTGCCTGTTTTTTCAACTCCAGGATGCGCGGCACCAGCGACATATGCGCGCCGGAAAGGATCGATAAGCCGATCACATCCACATCTTCCTGCAGGGCTGCCTGCACCACCATTTCAGGGGTCTGGCGCAGACCGGTATAGATGACCTCCATGCCGGCGTCGCGCAGCGCCCGTGCGATGATCTTGGCGCCCCGGTCGTGCCCGTCTAAACCAGGTTTCGCAATGAGCACTCGTATCTTTTTCTCTTCCATCACGTCCTCTTGCTTCAATTATACTTGCGGGAACGCTCGCTTTTTTCGTTATAATGCACCTGTGCAACGATGATGAATAGCATGAAAAAAATATCCCTCCTGCTGATTTTGGTCACAGTGCTCCTGGCGAGTTGCCAGGCTGATGCAATTGCCCCCAACCCTCTTGCAGAGTCCGCCGGAATCGCAGAAACCACCGCCACCACGGCACCCACCGGGCAGCTATCCCCCACCGGTACGGCGGCACCTGCCGTGATGCTCAATCCCCTCACCGGTTTGCCGGTTTCCGATCCGTCCATTTTGGATCGTATGCCGGTCATGGTGAAGGTGTCCAACTACCCGCGCCTCGGCAGACCGCATGCCGGTCTTTCCTTTGCCGATATCGTCTTCGATTATTACATCGGCAGCGGCACCAACCGCTTTCTGGCGATTTATTATGGAAAGGATAGCCCCAGCGTCGGTCCGGTGCGCTCCGGGCGACTGGTGGACGCCGAGTTGGTTCGGCTGTACTGGGGCGTGCTAGCCTACGGCAGTGCAGACGAGGACACCGACGCCTACCTGGTGCAGGCATTGGGGGAGCGTGCCATTTCTTATCAAGAGGCGCCTTGCCCCGCTTTCTGCGGCACTGATACCCACAGCGTGGTGGGCGTCTTCGCCAGCTCCGCCGATATCAGCGCATTTGCCAGACAGAACGGCATTGACCCGGGTGGCACCCCTGACCTGGGAGGCATGGTTTTCAGCGAACAGGTGCCTGTCGGTGGCGTTCCCGTGGAACAGGTCAACATCCTTTTCAACTACTACAACCGCGCCGAATGGAAGTACAACGCCGCCTCCGGCACCTACTTGCGCTGGATCGAGGAGATGATCGGCGACGAAGAGGACGGCAACTTCACCATGCTCCCGCTGGTCGATCGCGTCACCGGGGAACAACTGGCGTTTGACAATGTCATCATCCTTTTCGCGCACTATATCGAGAACGCCCCCAGCGAACATGAGATCGAGATCATGAAGAACATTGAGGGCAAGCGCGCGGTGTTCTACCGCGATGGATACATGTTCGAGGGGTTGTGGAAAGTACCCAGCGACAGCGCTCCCATTCAGTTCTTCGATGTTGCCGGTCAGCCCTTTGCGCTCAAGCCTGGCAACACCTGGGTCGTCATCGCCGATGACAACTCCATTTTCAATCAAAAAGCGAGTGGCGCCTGGGAACTTTTCTTTATGCTCTCTCCCGACGCTTGACGGCTATAATTACAGCATCTCTGCTTTCATAGATACTTCTTATTTGTCAGAGCGTACAGAACTGCTATACTGTTCGAGAAAGAGAGACCTATGATTCCTATTCGAGATACCCAACGTGCCGCCCGCTTTCCGATCATGAACTGGCTGATCATCATCACCAACGTGCTGGTTTTCATGATAGAGTATTTTTCCTCCGCTGATTTTTCTAACCTGTTCGTTTCCGCCTTTGCCCTCACCCCCGCCAGGGTAGATCTCAGCAACCCCATCACCCTGCTGCCTTTCCTCACCCACATGTTCTTGCATGGCAGTTGGTATCACCTCATCAGCAATATGTGGTTTCTCATGATCTTTGGCGATAACATCGAAGACCGTCTTGGCTCGCTGCGCTATCTGCTCTTCTATATGCTGGGCGGCATCAGCGCGGCGCTGTTGCAGTACTTTTTCGAACCTTCCTTGTCCGTTCCCACCCTGGGCGCCAGCGGTGCCATCGCTGCCGTCATGGGCGCTTACTTTGTGCTCTTCCCTGCCTCGCGCGTGGTCACCCTCATTCCCATCCTCTTCTTTGGCGGTCTCATCCGCCTGCCCGCCATTCTCTACCTGGGCATCTGGTTCGTCATGCAGATCTTCTCCGGCTTCAGCTCTTTTGTGATCGGTTCGGGCACTGCCGGCGGGGTAGCCTGGTGGGCGCACGTGGGCGGTTTTGTCTTTGGCCTGATCTTTATTAAAGTCTTCGCAAAAAAATCTTACGCCAGCTACCCTGATAACCGCCAGTACCCGTTGTAGCTCCGCAAGAAGAGGGATCGCGCAATGCCAAAAATAAACTGGATGTACCTGTGCGACTATGCTTTTAAGGACGTGGCTGGCAAAACCAGCATCATCGGCATGTTCACCGATGTTAACCTGCTGCGCCTGCCTGTTAAATACCAGCAGATGTTCACCATCCTGGAATTGGACAAGGTGGATACCGAGACCTTTAAGCTCGAAGTGGTCATCTCCTCCCCTTCCGAAAAGGAAATCACCAGACGCATCGTGCAACAGCTCAAACCCCAGGGCACTTCCGGCAAGGTTATCAAGATGACCATGATCTACGCTTTCTATGGCATCGACCTGACCGAAGAGGGAGAATACCATCTGCTGCTTTTCCTGGATGGCGACTGCATCCACTCCATTCCTTTCAGGGTGCATTTAATCAAACAAAAGACACCCTCACAATAAAAGGATTTCTTTTAAAATAACGGCATCTTATTCAAATTCTTTAATTGCTTTGATCAATCGAATTGCATCTGACGCTTCTAGCGTATCTCCAGAATATCTAACCTCATACAACCCTGACAGATTTGTCGGTAATTCGACCCCTTCTTTTACCAATAAAATAAAATTATGGTCGAAAAGTGCTAATGCTGCTCCAATTTCGATAAGAACATTGGGATTTAATTGAATAAAATCCTGACCATTCTCTGTTTTTAGGTGCATTTCGTCTTCAATATGAATTATTGCAGCACTGCACCTCTTCATTTCTGAGAGGATCTTTTCCGATAGGGATTTTGATACAGATTCTGTATCAATGGAAATCACAGCATCCAGGTCAGCAATTTCCAATAAAGCAGAAATGGGTTCCAGGAATTTACGGTTTTTCCCATGGGAAATATAAACATTTTTCTTACCTTTTTCATGTTCCGGCAACATTGTTTTTTTGTTTTCTAACCCTGTGACCTCAAGCAAAGGTTCAATTTCAGTAGAATCGTTTCCGATCTGATTAATACTGCTTTCTAAGCTTTCTCGATTGATCTCCAATCTAGTGTTCAATCCTTTTGTTCTCTTTTTTACTTTTCCCAAATTCGCGCCCTCACATACTCGAAAAAAACAGACTGCTTGTGCATTTATCGTATCTTCTTTGTCCCCAATATCCTCCTTGAAATGTTCGTGCCAAAACCGAATTACATCGACTATATCAATGCTATCAAGGGCTCCATGATAATAAATGCTTTCTATGAAAGCTCTATATGGATGAATAAACTTTATTATTTCTAGAAAACCTTTGCTAATATGATCTCCCCCTCGTGAGATTATTACCCCGCTATCACCCAATTTTATTTTCTTGCCCTCATCCTTGATAACTTTCCACTGGCGGTAAGCAGACATTTTTCTTGGATCCAAGAGTTTATTGCCAATGACTGCTCTTGCATCATTGATTGAAACCCCTAGCCCTTTTTTCTTTAAGTATTCAACAATATTGATAACATCTTCGTGGGTTGTTAAAATCGGTAACATTTATTTTCTCCACTAGAACGATCAGTGGCAGGCGGACACCTCGGATTTGATCGATAACCATCTTGATATGCCAGTGTGGAAGCCAAGCGTGGAAAGGGCTTTGAACCAGGTCTCGGAGTCTTCCTTTTCAGCGCTTGCCAGGGCGAATATGCACTTGGGAGCTGTTTTGTTGCTCCACCAGCCCTTTATAGAAATAATGTTCTATATATTGATATTGTAGGAAAATTGGGGAGAAACGCAAGATGTCAAAACAGGAATGTTTTATCTATTATTTATTTTATAATGCTCATTAAATATCACTTCAAATAATTTTAATGATGGTATATATGTTAAATCAAATACCTGTTTAATACTTGATGGTAATTCGTAAATCATTTTTATTCTTTTTTTATTTATTACTGAATATCCAACACCAATTAAACATGCATATTCAACGCACAATTTGCTATATTCGCTTATTTTCTTTTTTAACTTCCTTTGATCAACAGAATTTAATAAATAATCTAATGTCGCACTTATTGAGTTAAAATTTATCGATAAAATCATATCCAATTCGGTTTTTTCTTTAATCCATAAGTTTGGATTGGATTCAATAAAATCACCCCATTTATCATAATATTCTAGTATAAGAGGGTTCCTAATTAAATCCCTTACATAAATGTCAGCTTGCTCAATTTCAATCTTTGGTGAATTGAAAATTCCCATATTTTCCTCCCACAAGTAATATGCACTTTATATATATGTTTCTACTGATTTGACTTTAGAAATTTCTTGCTTTTATTTAAATTAGTGTGACAACTACATAAAAACATATGAAAGATATTTTTGCTGTCTATCCTACTTACCTAATTATAAGTTTTCTTTCCAATTTGTCCGGAAGTCTAAAATGCGTGTTAATTCATATGTATTATGGCAAGAAATACTAAAATTTGAACAGACATCAGGTAAATGGCGATTACTTCTTTGCTTTTTTGGTTTAGATATTTCAGTAGTGACAATACTTCTATTTTTATTTTCGACTAAGGCATATGCAATGAGAAATGGATCGTTTCCTAAATTCTCAATCTCAACGTCGCTTAGATCATTTCCATAACCTTGGTTTATTACATGACGAACAGTAGTCAAGTTTACCTCCTCATCAAGCAATAAGGCTATTTCATTTTCATTAACCTTTGCCCAGGTGGCAAGTTGGTCATTTCCATTTTTAATTTCCTCAAATATTTCTATTGGAATTTTTATATTGTTTAAATTCCCTTGAAAAGTTAACCAATCCCAAAATTCAGGAATCCTGCTAATTGAATAATAATCACGATTCGCATCTATTAGAACATTTGCATCCAGTAAGTAAAGCATAACCCCCACTCATTTCTCTTTCTTACCTATAACTTCGTAATTCAAATAACTTTTGTACATTTTGTGGCTTTAATCCCAAAACCTTTCCAGCCTTAGTAGTTGTTAATGTGCCTCCAGTAAGCATTTGCTTCGCAAATTCAGTCAAATTGTTCCCTAGTCTATGTTTTTTAACTATGTAATAATTTGGTCCATTTTCTTTCTGCCTCTGGCTTTTTATATCATTTCTATGTTCTTTCCAGAGATCACGATATACGTTGCTCAATTCAATCCATTGTGTTTTACTGATTTCCCCATTCAAATACAAGTTATATGCAACCATGGAACTACTTAAATTTCTATTTCCAGCGAAATCAGAAATTTTTTTTACCAAATCGTCTTTTTCTACGGATTGATTGATTTTTAATTTTAACAATTCAGTATCAGGTAAAAGAAATTTACCTGCAACATTATTACAGAATTTTTCAACAGCGAAATCATCTGAAATTCCGCCAACACCAGTTTGTCCTAAAAACAAGTGAGTTAATTCGTGAATTAACGTAAAGGACCACGCAGTTTTGGAATCATTATCATTAATAATAATGAATGGTGCATATTCGTCCGACAAAGCGAATCCCCTAAATGCCTTTATATCCACATCTGTATGATGACTTCCCAAATCTCCTATTAGAAGAACAAATATACCAACAGATTCAATATGAGTTCTTAATAAGGAAAACGCTTCATTAGGGGAAGATTGTAGATAAAATTTTTTTAGATCAAATTTTATTACTTGATTAATAGATTCTATTAATTTACCTACGCCATCAATCATTTTCAAGGATCCAATGAAACTAATGGGTTCCAATTCTTCTTCATCTTCAAGTGCAGCTCGAACAATATATTGTCTAGCAATTACATTTCTCACAATCGCATCTACAAGTGCATTTTCTTCTTTAGAAAAATTATCTGGCAGAGAGCGGAAATCCTGCCCGCGTTCACCTTTTACTGGAGGTTTTTCCAGATAAAATGTAATGAGAGGTCTTCGATATTGTTTTGCCATCTTAACAAGCATTAACCGATTGGGTTCAGTGATTCCCCTTTCTAATTCCAAAAGTCTTTCAGATGCGGTCAACTCCTTGGTTTCACCTATACCTAATTTATGGCAAGCATCATCAATACTAATTTCTGCTGTCTCGCGAGCCCAACGTAAAATAGTTGGATTTACTTTCACCATTTTTCACCAAGGTTTTCTTTTTATTTTATATACTAAATTCTATTTCCCACACTTATTAGTATAACCAGTTTTCTATATTCTAGTAACTAAGTTCTGAGTAAAAAAATTTATAAATACATATAAAAAACAATCAGAGTAGATTACTAATTCGATATTTATTTCCTCTCCCTCCCCTCACTTTCTTTATTAAATACTAAGATACAAGCATCTCACCATAACAAATTCAAACCAGCACGTAAGTCGAGGAACAGGCAAGGTGATTTCCCAACTCTCCAACTATCTTTAGTTTAATGATTGCCTCACCCCATTCCGACTTTTTTATATTTATAACCCCGACATGAATAGATCCTTCGGTCGCTGTGCTCCCCCTGGATGACGTTTCCTATTACGGTCAGAGCACACCATTTTGCATTAAAATACCTGTACATGAAAATGCGCAGAACGCTCCGTTTCCTTTCTCTGCTTCTCTTCACCGCTCTTCTCCTCGCCATCACTACCCTGCCCGCATCCGCCCAGGGCGGGTTGCAAGCCGTCCTTTCTCAGCCCGATCTCTCTCAGTTCCCCAGCCTCACCACCTATGTGGATGTCTACGACGCCCAGGGCAGCTTCGTCAGCGATCTCACTCCCGACCAATTCGCCCTGCAAGAAAACGGACAGGCGCGCACCATCAACGAGGTCACCCGCGTCGAGCCGGGGTTGCACACCATTCTCGCCCTCAACCTGGGTCCAACCCTGCGGAACACGTTCACCGATGGCATTACCCGCTACGACGATATCATCTCCATCCTCACCGCCTGGTTCAACGGTCTGCAAAGTCAAGCCGCCAACCTCTACAGTCTCACCAACAATGAACGCGCCCTCATCCAGCGCAGCGCCAGCCCGCAGGAGTTGCTCCAGCAATTGCAAGCCTACGCTCCCAACCTGTATAACTTCGAAGCCGATCAGACCTCCCTCGCCTACGCCATCGATGTCGCTTCGCAAGAAACTGCCCTTGCCAACCATGCCAAACAAGCCATTTTCTACATCACCCCCCTGCCCATCGATCGCGATCTCGACCAGATCCCCATCCTGGCTGCCCGCGCCGCTGATATCGGCATCCCCGTCTACGTCTGGTTGATAGCCAATGAGACCAGTTCCAACGCCCCGGCTGCTGAAGCCCTGCGCGACCTGGCTGAGACCACCGGCGGCAAGTTCTTCTTCTACAGCGAAAAAACCGCCACCCCCGATCCCGAAACCTACTTTTCCGCCCTACGTTACACCTACCGCCTGCGCTACACGTCAGCCATCAACCAGAGCGGCTTCCACCGCATCCAGGTTACCGTCGAGCGCGGCGTGCAGCAAGCCGAAACTGAAGATGTGGTTTTCCAGATCCAACTCCTCCCTCCCCAGGTGACCATCATTGCCCTGCCCCCCCAGATCCAGTTAGTGTGGGTTGAAGACGAGAACGGCGACAAAGTGCTCAAGCCCGATTTCATCACCCTGCAGATCAGCGTGACCTTCCCCGATGGCTACCCCCGCCAGCTCGAATATTCCCGCCTGGTCGTGGATGGCAAAGAGGTCATCCAAATTGATCAGCAGCCCTTTGAGTGGCTCGGCTGGCCCCTGAGCGGCTTCCGTTCTACCGCCTTGCACAACATCCAGGTTGAGGTGCAGGATATCCTCGGTTTCCAGGGCAACAGCAGTCCGCGCCAGGTGGAGATCATCGTTGATCCGCGCTATACCGGTTTTTGGGGTGGCTTCACGAATTTTGTCATCTCCGGCGGATGGGTCCTTTTCGCAGTTCTGCTAGCGTTTGGCGGTTTGGTGGCATACGTCAACATACGTCGCCGCAACCCCCGCCTGGCTCCCGCCGGCGCCCAACCCGCCCTCACCTTCGACGAAGATCCCCTCACCCAGCAGGTCTTCACCCCGACTGACGCTTCTCGCGCGGCTATCGAAACGCTTTCCGAGCCGCTGCAGTTGGTCCCCCAGCTTGTAGCCCTGCCAGAATCTACAAAAGATCCGTCATCCAAACCGTCCGCTTTCCCCCTCGTCGCCGTCCATACCACCATCGGCAGCGATTCTGCCCAGGTCACTTTGCTGATCAAACACCCCACCGTCAGCCCTCTGCACGCGCGCATCCACCGCTCACCCCATGGCACGCTCATCCTGGCTGACTTGGGTTCCGAACGGGGCACCTGGGTAAATTACGCCCCCGTGTCCAAAAAGGGCACGGTGCTGCAGAACAATGACCTCATCCACTTCGGCGAAGCGGCTTACCGCTATGAGCTGGTGCCAGTGCGGGTCAAGAAAAAGAAATCGCTCTAATTCCCCTACCAGGTTTCGATGAGAGCAGTTTTTTCCAACAGTTGTTTCGCCTGCCGGTAAACCGGCATATCCACCAGCGCCCCCTGCAGCCCTAATGCGCCTTTTCCGTCCTCCAGGCGCTGTTCATACTCCTCCACGACCGTGCGGGCTTTTTCGATTTCCTGCGGGGTGGGAGAGAACGCCTGCTGCACCACCGCAATCTGGTTGGGGCGGATGACCTGTTTTCCGCAATACCCCAGTTGCGCTCCCTCCAGCGCTTCGCGGCGGAGCGCATCCGCATCCCGGTAGTCGTTGCACACCAGGTCGATGGCGTCCAGCCCGTATGCGGCTGCGTGCAGCACCATCTGGCTGCGCGCGTAGAAAACCTCCTGGTTCGAAACGCTGCGCCGCGCTCCCAAACTCACTGCCAGGTCTTCCGCTCCAAAGATGAGCGCCATCAGGCGGGGGGTCGCTTCGCAGATTTCTTTCAAGTTCACAAAACTGCGCGCGCTCTCGATGATGGCAACCAAACGGATCAGCCCGATCGGCAGTTCTTTTTTTGCTTCAAACGCTTCCAAAAAGCCATCCACATACTGCAGCGTGTTGGCATCTTCCACTTTGGGGATAACGATACCATCCGGGATGGCATCCACGATCGTGCGCAGGTCAGGCATGAAAAGCGGGGTAGAAGGGGCGTTGATGCGCACCAATCGTTCCGATTTTCCGAAATCGTAGGTGCCCAGTGTGTGCGCCACAATCAGACGCGCTTCTTCCTTTTTGGAAGGGGAAACTGCATCTTCCAAGATCAACGCACACGCAGTCCGCTTTCAATGTGCAGGCTTTTTCGATCTTATGCGGGTCATCCCCCGGGGTATACAAGAACGCTCGTCGCAGGCGCATGGCTCCTCGCTTTCCTTTCACCCCATATTATAGTAAGTATTGCACGCTGTGCACATTCGCGCCGGATGTTGTGTCGCTTCGCCAAGTATGATAGAATTTTGCCGCACTGTACTGTACAAGTTGGAGGGATGGCCGAGTGGTTTAAGGCGCCTGTCTTGAAAACAGGTGTGGGGTGAACGCTCCACCGTGGGTTCGAATCCCTCTCCCTCCGCTGGACGTGCACCGATTTGGGGAGGTGCCAGAGTGGCTGAATGGGACCGCCTGCTAAGTGGTTGTCGGGGATTAAAACCTCGACCGAGGGTTCAAATCCCTCCCTCCCCGCTGTTTCTCACGCTTTATCCACCAGAGCAACGCCGCAATTGCATAGCGCATTCTCTTTTTTAATACAGGATAAAGCATCACAGCCGTGGAGGAAGCATGACCCTTTCAGAAAAATCTCAATTGGTGCAGCAAGCGCTGGAAAAACATCACCTTTCCCTGCAGGTCGTGGAGCTGGATGCCAGCACGCGCACATCACAAGAAGCGGCACATGCCGTGGGTTGCGAGATCGGGCAGATCTGCAAATCGCTGGTCTTTCGCTCTGCCGATACCCCCCTGCTCTTCCTGGTCAGCGGTAAGAATCAGTTGAACGTGGCCCGCGTCTCCGCCGATCTGGGATTTCCGCTTGAAAAAGCCGATGCCGCCTTCACCAAAGAAAAGACCGGTTTTGCCATCGGCGGCATTCCACCCATGGCACATGCCACCCCTATCAAAACGTATATCGACCGTACCTTGCTGGAATATCCCGAGATCTGGGCAGCCGCCGGCACTCCCCACGCCGTATTCAAGTTAGAAAGCCGCCTGCTTCTCACGCTCACCGGCGGCACTCTCATTGATGTGATTTGATCAAAGACCCCTTTAATAGAACCAGCAGGTTCTCGACCGAAAAGATCTTCTCCAGATTCGCCCTGTTCTTGAAATGGATCGCGACCTTGCCGGGGAGCGCAATGAATGGAAACCAAGCTGCCCGGCTGAGGGAATTCCAATCAAAGGCGGTACTGCGAATGACCGCCGCCAGTTTTTCCTTGCCCATTTCCTTCTTTTCATCGATCTTCAAGTCTTTTTTGATCGCCTCCAGCACCGCGTAAAAACTGCGGTGCGCGAAAAACACGCATAAGCCGTACAGGATGACGGCTCCGTTGATATAGAGACTGTACGTTTGGTAAAAAGCATACAACGCGCGACCAACGTCACCCAGCATGCTTTGAATAAAAGCGCCCACCATGTCTTCCACCTCTTGTTGAAAAGATGGGGCGGTCCCAAAAGACCGCCCCAATGCGTCATTCAGTACTTCGGTACAAGGGATGCTACCTACGTTTTTCCTATTTCTTGCTCTCTGGCTTCGGTGCGCCAGCCAGTACGTCCCAGGTCTTGGGGTTCTTCCTATAGAAGAAGAACAACACCAGCACGAGCGCTGCCAGAACAGCCAAACCGCCGATCCCGCCCAGCCACTGCACCACTTTGGTGAATACCAATCCGGTCCAGATGAAGCCATCGGCAATGCTGGTGATTTTCGCGGCACCTTCGGGCATCGCGAACCCTGCGTTCACTGCGGCTGAAGTGAAGAAATCGGCCATGCCGGTTGCAATATAGAATCCCGCAATCAGCTCCAGGGTCCCGGCAATGATCATGCGAAAGATATTTCCGCGCATCAACGGGGCAAACAGAGCCACCACAAAGGGGATCACAGCCAGGTCGGCAAAGAGCAGCACGCGATTTCCGGGCAGAATGATGCTCAAAAGAATTGCGATGGGAACCAATACCAGCGCTGTCGAAATGGCAGCCGGGTGTCCGATCAAGATCGCTGAATCCAACCCAATGTAGATCTCACGGTCGCTGGCGCGTTTCTTCATGAATTCACGCGCCGCTTCCGAGATCGGGATCAAGCCCTCCATCAAAATCTGCACCATGCGGGGCAGCAACAGCATGACCGCTGCCAGGTTGATGCCCGTCTGTAAGATCTTCACCACCGCCTGATCAGCATTGTAATAACCGAGGATGCCCAACACCAACCCGATGATCAGACCCAGGATGACCGGTTCACCGAACACACCCAGCTTCTTCTGGATGGTGTCGGGGTCGGCTTTCCAGTTCTTCACGCCGGGGATCTTGTCGAGGATCCAATTGGTTACAATGGCGAAGGGCACACCCGGAGCGGAGGTGAGGTGAGGGATGGAAATGCCGGGCAGTTTGTAGAAACTTTGCACCGCTTTGGCTGTCCAATCTGCCAGGAACAGTGCCAGAGCCGCCGCGATGGCTGCCGCGATCAGCCCATAGGTAAGGTTGCCTGTAACCATGTAAACCAGCGACCCCAGAAACGCGAAGTGCCAGAAATTCCACACATCGATGTTCAGGGTCTTTGTCCAATTGATCAGTATGAAGATGATATTGATAATCAGGGCGATCGGGATTACCCACAGTCCCACATCGGTGCCGAAGGCGATCGCTGCCGCCGATGGCCAACCCACGTCCACCACGTCACGTTGGATGTTCCAGTTGGTGACCATAGCCTGGGCGGTGCCCGATAAGGTAGCCCACATCAGGTTCGTCACCAAATTGATGCCAACGAACGCAATTCCGATGGTCACGCCTGCGCGGAACGCTTTGCCTGGTTTGGCGCCCAGGATCAATCCCAAAATAAAAATAATAATTGGTAGTACAACGGTCGCCCCCAACGAATCGATCACAGCTTTCAAAGTAGTAAGGAAGGTTTCCATGCTAATACCTCCTTTTTCTTTTATTGCTTTTATTTACTCAAAATTTCAACAATTTGTTCGATAGCATCCTCCTTTCCAATTCCCGTTAGAAATGCCAAAGTATGAACGACGGGGACACCCAGGTCTTCGGGGACAGGGGTTGTGGTGACGATGAGGTCAGCGTCGCTTGCCAGCGATTTCACCTCAGAAGCCTTGCATTGGCGGGTCGTGATATCGATGCCGCGTTCTTTGAGAGCTTCTTCAATTGCGCGCGCTACCACGGTAGAGGTCGCAATTGCGGTTCCACACGCCACCAGAACTCGTTTCAAGCCGACCATAGTTTGCTCCTTCTATTATGAGAGATGATTATTTCCATTGTAAACAGGATTGAAAAATATGCAATCTTGTCTTTTGCTTCTTTTCTCTCAACTCAAGGCACAAACGACGTCATCGAATTTCTTCGCGTTCATTAACGCCGCTACCACCTGCGCTGTCTGCAGCACCCCCGCGATTGCCTGCAGCATTTCGATCTGGGCTTTCGGTTGCTCCAGCGCCAGCAAGAACACCAGGCTTACCGGTACGGTTTCGCTTGGGATAGCCATGTTGCAAAAAGCCACCGGTTTTTTCAACGTTGCCAGCGCCAGTCCGGGCTTGACGACGTGTTCGATATCAGTGTGGGGGATAGCTGCATGAAAAGCGCCACCCAGGGGAAGACCGGTGGGTAACCGGCTTTCCCGCTCGATGGCTGCGTCGATGAAGCTTTCTTTTACATATCCTGTTTTATACAGTTCGTTCCCCAGTAAACGGATGATCTCTGTCGAATCTGCAACGTCTGCACCCAATAAAACCCCGCGGGGTTCCAGAAGTTTCAGGATCGCTTCATTCATACGATCATCGTTCCTGGATTCTCCAACCCCTTCTTTACGTCTGCCAGAAATTCCGCCACTTCCGCCCCATCTACAATCCGGTGATCCGCGCTGGCAGTGATGGTCATGATCGGACGCAGAGCGGGATTCTTGTTTTCATCTGGCACAAAGCGCTCGACGATACTTCCCACCGCCAGGATGGCTGATTGCGGCGGGTTGATGATGGCAGTAAAGCGGTCAATGTCGTACATCCCCAGATTGGAAATGGTGAACGTGCCACCTTCCAGGTCGTCGGGCACCAGTTTATTGTTGCGGGCTCTTTCTGCCGTGCTTTTCAGTTCATCCGAGATCTGATAAACGCTCTTTTGATCGGCGTTCTGGATGACCGGGACGATCAATCCTTCAGAAACTGCCACAGCTACTCCCATATGAACATAAGGCAAAAGCACGACCTCGTTCCCTTCCAGCCGGCTGTTCAGTTTAGCATGGCGGGTCAATGCCCATGCTACCACTTTGGTCAGCAGGGCGGTATAGGTGAATTTTTGGGTTGTTCCATCCACCTTGCGCACTGAAAGTTCGCGCAGGGTTTTTGCAGCGCTCATATCTACGTCCACCTGCAACGTCATATGCGGGGCTTCGCTCCAACTGCGCGCCATGTTCTCGGCAATGATGCGGCGCATACCCTTCAACGGCATCCTGGTCGCTTCGCCGCTTGCGCGTATGCCGGTCGGTTGCGGCATGCCGGAGATCACCTTGCGCACATCGGCTTCCTGAATTCTTCCCAGCGGACCGCTGCCTTGAATGGATGCAAGTTCTACATCGCCCTCCGCTGCGACTCGCCTTGCAGCGGGGGTCGCGGCAACCTTTCCGCTTACCACGCCGGTTTTTTGTTTGGCGAGATATTCTTCCACATCCGTCTTGGTGATCTTCCCATCCGTTCCGCTGCCTTGAATGGCTTGTGCCGCAATGCCGGCATCCTGCATCATGCGCAGAGCCACCGGCGTGGCGTTCCCGCTCACCGTCGCTTGTGTGGCTGCCTCGCTCTTCTCGGCTGGCGGGGCAGGTTCAGGCGAATCTTTCACATCCGGCAACGCTTCGCCTGGCTGCAGGATGAATGCGATGATCTTGGTGACCGGCACAATATCCCCCACCTTATATCTGACGCCCGATAAGATTCCGCTCTCCGGCGCTTCCACTTCCATGCTCAGTTTATCGGTAGAAACAGTCGCGATCGGATCGCCCTTCTCTACGCTTTCACCTTCTTTTTTCAACCATTCAAGGATCTCTGATTCCTCCTGGGTGAATCCGAATTTCGGCATGATCACTTCTTTAGCCATGGTCGTACCTCCTAATATACGCCCTGAACGATCTTGCGTGCCTCTTCCACGATATTCTCAACTTGCGGTACCGTGTGGTATTCCAGGTTGCGGTTGTATGGAATGGGAGTATCAAGTCCAGCCAGGCGGCGCACCGGGGCATCCAGATAGGCGAATGCTTCGCTCTCCATGATCCGGGCTACCAATTCGCCGCCAAATCCACCGGTCTTGGCTGCCTCATGCACTACCAGCGCTTTCCCGGTCTTGATCACCGATTGCGTGATGGGTTCCAGGTCCAGCGGATTGAGCGTGCGTGGATCAATCACTTCCACTTCAATCCCCTCCTGTGCCAGTTGCTCAGCCGCTTCCAGAGAGCGCATGACTTCAATGGAGGTGGCGACGATGGTCAGGTCTTTTCCCTCGCGTACCACGTTGCTTTTGCCCAATGGGATGGTGTACATCTCTTCGGGTACCGCTCCCTTTACTTTATATAATAACTTATGTTCGAAGAACATGACCGGGTTGTTGTCTTCGATGGAAGCCAGCAATAAACCCTTGGCGTCGTAGGGGGTGCTGGGCATGACCACCTTCAATCCGGGTACATGCACGAACCAGTTCTCATAACTGCCCGAATGTTGCCCTGAAGCGCCGGTTCCCGAACCGCCCGGCAGCCGCAGCACCATCGGCACGCTGGCTTTTCCGCCAAACATGAAGCGGATCTTGGCAGCTTGCAGCACGAGCTGTTCCATGGAAAGCACCACAAAATCGCTGAACATGATTTCCCCCACCGGGCGCATGCCGGTAATCGCTGCTCCCACGCAGGCGCCTGCAATCCCGGCTTCAGAAATGGGTGTGTCGATCACGCGCTCTTTGCCGTATTTTTGTTGCAGGTCAGCCGATACGCCAAAAGCGCCGCCGTATATGCCAATATCCTCTCCGATCAGAAAAACCCGCTCATCCTTCGCCATTACCTGGTCAAGCGCTTCATACAGCGCCTCTCGATAGGTGATCTCACGCATAAACGCCCTCCAAAATAGTGTTAAGGTCAGGCTCCGGGCTGTTTTCTGCGAATGCTACAGCATTCTGGATGTCCTGTTTCACTCGTTGTCGTAATTCTTCCATTTCCTTTTCTTGCACACCGATTTTTTTCGCAAATCGCGGGATCGGATCCTTTTCCATCCATTCCTTCACTTCATCGCGTGTGCGGTAAGCCTGGCGGTCGCTCTTGGAATGTCCGCGCCAGCGGTAAGTGATGGCTTCGATCAGGGTCGGGCCATCCCCTTTGCGCGCCCGTTGAGCCGCTTCGCGAACGGCTTTATGCACTGCCACCACATCATTGCCGTCAGTGGTCACCCCCTTGATGCCATAAGCGCTGGCGCGCGTGCTGATCTCTTCGATCTTGAATGCCACGTCAAAAGGGGTCGACATAGCGTACAGGTTGTTTTCGCACAGGTAGATGACCGGCAGATTCCAGATACTTGCCATGTTCAGCGATTCATGGAAAGCGCCTTCATTAGCCGCCCCGTCGCCAAATAAGGTCAAAGCCACCTGATCTGTTTTGCGGGTCTTGATGCTTAACCCCACCCCCACCGCGATTGGCAGGTTGCCCGCCACCACGCCGTTGGCACCCAAGTTGTTCGCATCCACGTCCGCGATATGCATCGATCCACCCCTACCGCGGCAGTATCCCGTTTCTTTTCCAAGGAATTCTGCCATCATGCGGTTCAGGTCACCGCCCCACGCCAAAAAGTGTCCGTGTCCGCGGTGGGTGTTCAGCAAATAATCGTTGCGGGTCAAGGCGCTGCTTGCCCCGGCGGCGATCGCCTCTTGCCCAATGGAAAGGTGCATCGTTCCATGCACTTTTCCAAGCGCGTACAGCTCTTCTGCGTTTTCCTCGAACGCCCGTGTCAGCATCATCAAGTAAAGCAGGCGTCGGGCTTCATCGGGCGTGAACACTCCTCCAATAAGCTTCTCTTTTTCCATGTACATTAACCTCCAACAATTTATAAAAATGCTTCAACGGCGGATGAATCTGTTATTAAAATATCCAACAGGTTTCCTTCCAGCGCGGCTTTGATTGCGGGCGCTTTCCTTTCCCCTGCCGCTATCGCCAACACCACCGCTTTTCCCTCACGGATCCTGCGGAAGTCAGCCGCCACTACGCGGTCGTTGATCTGCCCCTCGATGATCTTTCCTTTATCGTTGAAGAACCAGCCGCAGGTGTACCCCACAGCGCCCTGCTCGCGAATTTCGATGAACTCGTGCGCTTGCATGTAGCCCATGCGCACAACGCTGGAATCGTGCGGTTCCTCCGTGATACACCCCACGCCTGCCAACACAATGTCTGATTTATAAGCCAACTCGATGGTGCTCATGATGGATTTTTCCCGCAGCATCATATCCCGCGAATTCTTGCTGTCCATCAGCATGGGGGCGTTGAGCGCGTAGTAGCTGCCATGTACCTTTTTTGCCAGCGATCCCGCCAGTTCCGGTCCATCCACAGAAGGGTCGCTCTTCACACCCATCGCCCCCAGCAGTTGAATGATTTTTACGTTGGTTACCTGGCAGGGTTTTAAAGCGTTCACCACCTCGTAGATAGAGGTTCCTGTTGAAATGGAGATGATTTGATCATCGCCGGTCAGCTTGCTGAAAACATCTGCCCCCTGTTCTCCCACAAAGTGCAGGGTCTGGGTATAGCTCAATTTGCCCCTGTTCACCACGATCGCATTGCGCAATTGATAGCGGTTGATCAACTTTTCTTCCAATTCCACATTGCGAATAGAGGGGAAATTGATTTTATGCTCGACCACTCCAGAAAGCTCCGCCTCGGTGAGCAGGCGGGAAATTGCCGAACGCGAATATCCGAACTCCAGCGCGATTTCATTTTGGCTGCGTCGTTCCAGATAGTACATCGACGCGATTTCCGCCAGCAGGTGTCTTCGGGAATCAGATTTCATAGCGTGGTCCATTATTCATTCTCATTAACTATATCACCAAAGTGAATTTTCATCACCATTGTTAACAGATATTCACTTATGTGAACCATGCTTTGCAGGAACGTAAGGGGTAGCAACAAAGTAGCCATCCTCGCCCTCTCCTAGATAGTTCCCTGATTGTGGGGCTATGAACCATCGCCGCTGTCGTTCTTTGATTCCCATGTTACAATCGGAGGTCAGTTTACAGGAGTTGATCGTGTTCATCATTGTGTCAAAATTCTTACCGCTCTTTGTGTATCCCTTGGGACTGGCGATCGTCCTTTTATGGGTATCAGCTTGCCTGACCCGTAAAAAGCGCACAGCCAGGCTCTTGATGGTTTTCGCTGTTCTCATGCTGTGGGCTTGTTCTACTTCCCCCGTCGCTACGGCTCTGGCGCGTTCGCTCGAATGGCAGTACACCTATCCCCATGAAGTTCCTCAGGCTGATGCAATTGTCGTGCTGGGTGGAGGCACCGAACCCGCTATCTCACCCAGAGTGAACGTTGAATTGAACAGCGCTGGCGATCGGGTGTTCGCCGCCGCTCGCCTGTATCAGGATGGCAAAGCCCCTCTCATCATCCTCAGCGGTGGAAATATCGATTGGATGAGCGATGGCGCTTCAACGCCCGCCGGTCAGATGGCGGAGATTCTTGCGTTCATGGGCATTCCTTCCTCTGCTATGATCCTGGAAGATACATCGAAAAACACTTATGAGAACGCAGTGAACACCAGGGCGATCGTCGAAGAGCATGGCTTCGATAGCTTGCTGCTGGTCACGTCAGCCATGCACATGCCGCGTTCGGTGAAATTGTTCGAAAAACAGGGGATTTCTGTGATCCCCATACCGGTGGATTATTCGGTGGTCGAAAATGGGGAGGAAAGCCGCTCCCTGCTGGACACTTTGTATGGATTATTGCCCAATGCCGGCAACCTGGCAGTTACGACCAATGCGCTGAAAGAGTATATCGGCATTTGGACCTATTCGTTGCAGGGCGATCTTTAATTTCTAAGCCGTCACGGCTCTAACAGTGCTTCTTTGGAGAGCATCCGCTGCTGTTCTCCCCTTTATTTCATTGCTATAATGCAAGTAGAATCATAAATTAAGTTAAGGAAATATTCGTATGATTGGATCAAACAAACAACCCGGAGATCGCCGGATGGCGGTCTTGATCGACGGGGATAACGCCCAGCCCTCTCTGATCGAAAAGATCCTGGCAGAAGCCAGCAAATATGGCACTGTAACCATTCGCCGCACCTATGGCGATTGGACCACCGCCAATATGGGCGGGTGGAAGGATTCTCTGCAAACCTATGCCATCCAACCCATTCAACAATTCCGCTACACGGTCGGCAAGAACGCCACCGATTCTGCCATGATCATCGACGCCATGGATGTTCTTTACGGTGGCAGCGTGGATGGCTTTTGCCTCGTTTCCAGCGACAGCGACTACACTCGCCTGGCAACGCGCATCCGTGAAAAAGGCTTCTTCGTGATGGGCATTGGGCAAAAGAAGACCCCCCGTGCCTTTGTCAATGCCTGCGATGTTTTTGTGTATACCGAAAATTTGCTGCCCATCAAACAATCCGCCAAACAGGATGGTCAAAAAAAGAGCGCCAAAAAAGGTCAAGAACCGCAAACCCCTGACCCGGTGCCGCTTCTGAAACAAGCTTTTGATATTGCCGTTCAGGATGACGGTTGGGCTTTTCTGGGCACCCTCGGTCATCACATGCGTCAGCTCGATCCCGGTTTCGACGCGCGCACCTATGGGCACAACCAGCTCTCTACGCTCATTCGAGCTTATGCGAAACTGTTCGAGATCAAAGAGGTGAAATCTCCCGAAGGTAATTCGGTGATTTACGTTCGTTTGCGAGACTGAAAACAGAAAGGAATAATAAACAATGGACCCACGATTAGACATCATTTACAAACGCCGCAGTATCCGGGTTTTTGAACGCCGGGAGGTGGAAAAAGAGAAATTGCTTGAGCTCCTGCAAGCCGGCATGGCTGCTCCCAGCGCGAGCAACGGGCAGCCGTGGGAATTTGTCGTCGTCACCGATCCCGAAATTCTGGCGAAACTACAAGGCAAGCTGGAACATGGTAAATATAACGCTCCGGCTGCCATTGCAGTGCTCGCCAATTTGGGCATCGCCAAAAAGGAATCCTCATTCCGCTTTTGGGTGCAAGATTGCAGCGCCGCGGTCGAAAACATCCTGGTCGCTGCCGCCGGTTTGGGTTTGGGCAGCGTTTGGATCGGTGCCTATCCAAAAGAAGATGTCACCCATGCGCTGCACGAAATCTTGGGAGTGCCAGAGGACATTCACATCCTCAACCTCATTTATGTGGGCTATTCTGCCGAAGAAAAGCCCCCCAGAACTCAGTTTGAAGAAGCGCGGGTTCATTGGCAGCAATATTAAAATATGGAGGAAAAGTGAATGGATGATTTTCTTCACTTTCGCAAGTTGATCACCCCCTCCCTCATCAAAGCCTTGTTTTGGATGTCCAGCCTTATCTGCATCATCGCGGGCATCGTCTTGATCGCCTCCAGCTTCGGAACCTATGGCAGCGGTGCCGTTTCTTTTCTGTTCGGCATTTGTATTGCTTTGTTAGGTCCTCTTTTTTCCAGGATCATCTGCGAGACCCTCTTTGTGATCTTTCAAAACTACCAGGGCGCTCCTGCCTCGGGGTTAACTGGCAAGACTGCAAAAAGAGGCGCTCAAACCAAAAAATAAACTGCTCGCTCGCTTTGAGCTTTCTTCATTTATTTAAGGAGGAAAATGAATGTTTTTCATTGATTACGTTGACCTGGCAAAGCTGGGCATCGCCCTGCTCTTGGGGGGCGTCATTGGTGCGGAGCGCGAACGCTATAAAAAAGATGCCGGTTTGCGCACCACCATCCTCATCACGCTTGGTTCGACCCTGTTCACCATTCTGTCAACCAAGATCAGCCTTCTTTCAGGCAGCAACGCAGATGGGACGCGCATTGCGTCTAGTATTGTGAGCGGCATCGGTTTTTTGGGTGCCGGCGTCATTTTGCAGGACCGCGGGCGCGTCAAGGGGCTCACCACCTCGGCTGCCATTTGGATCTCTGCTGCCATCGGTATGGCATGTGGCGCGGGTGAATTCCTGCTCGCCGCAGCCTGCACCTTGCTCACTGTGATCGTGCTGGTCGTGTTCTCCAGATTCGAAGATATCCTCGAAGTTTCTGCCGAAGAACGCACCTACGAGATCACCTCGAAGATCAGTTGGGAAAAGTACAAAGAAATCAAGAACCTCTTTAAGAGCAACGGTCTGATCATCAACAAGTCCAAGCAGGAAAAGAAAGCCGGCGGGGATATGGTTCTCACCCTCGAAGTCAGCGGACCACCCAAGAAACATGATAAGGTCGTGCAAAAGATCCTATCAGATAAAGAGATCAAAGAATACTGGTTCTAGAGAGTCTTTCGATGAGGGGATGCCTGATAAAAAATCGTTGCGCATGCTTTCCGCCCCGCTCTTTTCGCACCGTCCTTTTTGTCCGTGGATAGCGGGGACGATTGGCGGTTAACCCTCTACAGGCATGAATGCGGCGGGATGCTATGATAGCTTGATCTGTTTTTTCTCGCCGCTTACGAGCCTGGCAGAAAAAAAGCCCTTCCCAAATTGAAAGGAGCAGCCATGCTGAAGATAAAGCGTGTTTACGAGAACACTGAAGAAAGTGATGGAATTCGCTTTTTGGTTGAACGCTTATGGCCGCGTGGCATAAAAAAGGGAGAACTATTTATGGAGGCCTGGCTGAAAGATGTAGCTCCCAGTGCCAATTTAAGGCGCTGGTTCGCACACGACATAACGAAATGGGATGAATTCCAGAGGCGCTATCGGGCTGAATTAGATGAAAATCCGGACGCTTGGAAGGTCATCCTGGAAGCTCTCAAGCAGGGTAATATCACCTTGCTTTACAGCGCACGCGACAAAGAACACAACAGTGCAGTTGTACTCAAATCCTTTTTGGAAGAGTACTTGAGAAAATAATTTGAATCCCTCAGATAGAAGCGGGAAGAGTTATGAAAACCCGAGTCAGGTTTCAATGCCAGCCACCCTGTTCGCAGAAGTGCTTAAAAGCTTGGTTGCCTGCGCAACCAGGCCCATGACAGCCAACACCAGCAGTGTCGCGTTTCTCCAAGAGGTTCCTATAAAGTTCATCTTCCTTGATGTGTCTCATCTATTCTCCAGCGCAGCGAGCACTTCTCCAACCACAATACCAGTGAAAAAATGCCACTGCCAGGCATGCCAGCGTCAACACACCTACGAACGCTAACGAAGAGTCCTTTTGTCTGCGTCAAAAAAACCCGCACATTGTTATCACAGCCAACTCATTTGTTCTGATAATGTATCAAACAAGAAGTTGTAGATTCACCTCGCATAGCTTTCGTTCAGAATTTTTGCACACTCGAGTGTTGACTGACATTGCTTGATTTGCGAAGTGATCGTTTGGTCCTGAATTATTTTGATGATTCTTTGTAATATAGGCATAACATCGTCAGGATCATGTATTGCCAACATAAAGATGAGATCGACTTCCACTTTATTTTCTGGGGCACCCCCCATCTCAAAGAAAAATACTGGACGATTTAATCGAGCCACAGCCACAGCAGTTTTTTCAACATGAATTGTATCCGTGTGAGGGATGGCAAAGCCACCAGATATTGTTTTTAATCCGGTAGGATATTTTATTTCGCGTTCAAGAACTCCATCTAAAAAACTTTCTTTCACATATCCATTTGCATAAAGCAGATTGGAAAGATCTTTAATGGCAGATTCTTTATCATTTACCTCAAGGCTAAGGTTAATTAAGTCAGAAGAAAACATAATTATTTCTCCAAAAGTTGGACCTTGCCTGTGAGAGAAGAAAAAATGAATATCATTGCTGTTTTTTCTACAACCTCACAATTTTCAAAAGCTTCTGTCATATTTTTACCCACTGCTACCATGCCGTGATTCCTGACCAAGACCGCTTTGTTTTCTTTCCCTAATGCTTCAACGATATGATCTGCCAATTCTTGTGTCCCACTTTTCCCATACTTTGCAACTGGAATGGATCTGTCCCCAACAGAAAAATACATCTCATCCAGACAGTAAGGTATAGGTGTCCCATTTACAGCCAGCGCAGTAGCATAAATTGAATGGGAATGAACAATAGAACCCACGTCCTCTCGATTTTTATAAATGTTCGCATGCATAAGAATTTCGCTCGACGGTTTTTTTTCACCGCTGATCTTATTTCCATCCATATCGCATGCGATTAGGTCTTGTGGCTCCAGTGACTCATAGGGAGCGCCGCTTGGAGTGATGATGATGGTTTTTCGATCTCGAATTACCGAACTGACATTGCCAGCAGTTCCAACCACGTATCCTTTTTTCAACATTTGTTTTGCAGTAAAAATTATTTCTTCTCGAATTCTTTTTTCTAATTCACGCTGTTTTTCCATTCTGTCCTCTATGATCTGTATTGAAATTTAATAGAACTTTGATTCCGGTTCTATTTTCTGCAATAGCAAAAGCGTTTTCCCATTCTTCGAAAGGAAAAATATGGGAGATAACGGTGCTGATTCGTTGATAAATTGGGAAAATCAGGTCAAGTGCTAAAGTATAGGATGATGATCGACTAGATTTGGATCCATAGAAACTCAATTCTTTATTCAATAAGAATTTTCTAACGTCGATTTGTATCGGATTTTTTGAATCACCAACAACAATTAATTTCCCGAGCGGTTTTAAACAATTGAGACAACTGATCAAAGCAGACGAATTACCTGAACATTCAAAGGCAACATCAGCAAACATGGCATCCGATAGGTTTTCATTTGGGGAATCGTTGCTGTCAAGAATCCGAACATCAGCGATATTCTGATTCTGTATCAGTTGTAATCTGTGTTGGCTATGGGGTGTGCCGACCACAGTGACTTTAACACCAATGTGATTCAATAAAATTGCTATGAGAATTCCCATCGTTCCAGGGCCAAATACGATTGCAGTCTGATTTTTCTCTACCTTAGCAATTTCAAATACCGCGTGCACAGCACATGCCAAAGGTTCGGTTAAAGCCGCTATCTTAAGATCGATTCCTGAAGGAATCTTATGCAGAAATCTGCATGGAACCAAGACAAATTCAGCAAAACAACCATTGGCGCGCGATCCAATCCCTGTTCTCTCGGGACATAGATTGATATTCCCTTTTTTACAGTACGAACATTGTCCACATACGGAAAAAGTGGTTTCAAAAATAACCGGTTGGCCCACTTCAAAAGTTGTACCATGTGGATGAATTTCGTGAATAATACCCGAACCCTCATGACCTGGTATGACAGGTAAGGAAAAGTGATCATCATTTTTCAAATCACGATTGTACGAATCGATGTCGAAACCGCAAATTCCTGCATATTTCATCTCAACAATGGCACAATCTTCAATCAACTCGGGTTTGGGATATTCACAAAACCGAATATCCTTTCTTTTTGCACTGGAACGAACCAAAGCTTTCATATGTTTTACAGGTAGGTTGTTCAAGGAATTACGATGAGTTTTAACTCTTCGCCATTCTTCACTCTTTCAAACCCATGTTCAATCTTATCCAAGGAGATTGTTCCAGTTATATAGTTTGCTGGATTGACCCTTTTTTGATGGATCAATGCTAAAGATTCGAAGAAATGTCTGGGAGAATAACCGATAGTACCAACGATGTGGATATCGTTGTAGTGAACTAAATTTCCGTTCAATCCCACTACTGGTTTATCTTTTGGAAGACCGGCAAATAATAATAGAGTCCCGCCTCTTTTTACAAGCTGCAATCCCTCCTCGACAATCGCTGTTGAAGGAGCTGCGCAAATCACAATATCTGCACCCATATTCTCCAATTCTTCCTTAACTTTTTCGACCAGATTGGTTTTGCTCGAGTCTACAAGTACGTCCGCTCCAAATTTTTGAGCGAAACGTAGTCTTTGGGTTGATATTTCTGATTGAATTACTCTTTTTGCACCCCGAATTTTTGCGATTTCAACATGCATGCATCCTATAGGTCCTGCCCCAATGACAACCACAATGTCACCGCTTTTAGTATTGATCAATTCATGCGCTTTGTACACAGAAGATAACGGTTCTGTTAAAGTTGCCTCTTGTGAGGACATATCTTCTGGAACTTTGCATACTGATCCATGGGTAATAGCTTTGCCGATAATATGCATATATTCCGCAAAACCACCGGGGTGCATTCCACCAAAATCCTCTTCATGCAGGCACAAAAACTGTTGACCTCTTTGACAAAAATAACACTTCCCACAGGGAATGATTGGCCCTACTGCAATGCGATCACCAATTTTTAGATGAGTTACATTTTTTCCAACTTCCGTAATAGTGCCAACCACTTCATGCCCGATGATAGTATTCGGTTTGACGTAAGAGGTCCCTTTGTAATATGTTCTGATGTCAGACCCGCAAATAGCACATGCATTGACACGAATCACTACGCCATCATTTTCACATTTGGGCATAGGTATTTCTACGATTTCTATTTTTTCGATTCCTCGGTAGATTGCAGCTTTCATTCGTTTTACCTCTTTATATAATCACAATAAAGGGTTGTTCTATTAAACAACCCTTTTTTCATCCTACTGTGCAAATATCTTGGCGATTAATGTTAATAACCAAGCCGGCCATTCAGCCCCTGTTGTTACGCCAGTGACTCCGAGTGCCCCGGATGTTAAATCGGGCATTTGGTATTGGATTGCGATGGCTACTTTCGTCAATAGGGGCGCCATCGCTGTAGAAACCCAGAGTATGATCGGTAAGGTGATTAAGCCATTAATGAAGGCTTTGATAATATTTCCATTTGCCAATCCGACCGCTATAGCTACGTACCAAATGGTTGCGTCAAGGGTTCCAATTGGTAATACACCATTTCCTGGAAGAACTGTACTGATCAGTATGAAATAAGGAAGAAGGAGCAAACCAGTTGCCAAAACAGATGAGTCTCCCATCAATACGGCTGCATCCAATCCTAAATAAATCTCTCGGTTTTTAAATTTCTTGGTTACGAAGTCTCTGGCACCTTCCGAAACCGGCAGCAAACCCTCAACCAGGATGGAAACCATCTTGGGCATCAAATAGAAACCCAAACCAACTTTCACACCCGTCAGGATGATGTCTTTGATCGCCATCCCGCCGAGAATCGCCAGCAAAACACCGATCAGAAATCCCATCACCGGTATTTCCCCAAAAATCCCAAACCGCTTCCTGATAGATTCTTGGTCAGCCTTTAAATTTTTCAAGAATGGGATCTTGTCTAAAATCCAATTCACAGGATATTGAATGATCCCCATACTGATTACTTCGCCGTGTGGGATACTTACCCCCGGATAGCCCCAATATTTTTGTACCATCGGGGCAAAGAAATCGGCTGCTTTCAATAGGATGATGAAATAGATGGCAGCCAAAATTACCGAGATGACGACATTGTCTGTAATGAAATAGACATAAGCAGCCATGAGTGTCATATGCCAATAGTTCCAAAAATCGATGTCAAGGGTTTTGGTCAAATTCAAAACGATCAATAGAATATTAAGCAAGAAGATCACACCCACAACGATTGGAACAAGCGGCGTTGACCATCCGATGGCCGCAGGCAAGCCCCATCCCACATCGATATATTCAAGATTCTTTATCCCAAAGCGTTCAATCATCATGGATGCTGGTGTGCTAAATGTAGGATAAAGCAGGCTCCATATAGCGAGGTCAATGCCTGCTAATCCCATCCCTACGAATAAACTTGCCCTGAACGCTTTCGTTACTTTCAGCCCAACAATCAAACCAAAAAGGAAAATAATGATGGGTACAAAGACAAAAGCGCCGGCATTTATGACATAATCATAAATATTTTTTAAAATCTCCATTTCCTTACCTTTCCTTTTTTCACTTAAAAATATTATTTGTTTGTTCGATTTATCTATCCATCTTCCTCCTTTTTTAAAATTAATTCTTCAATTGGTTGATGATCTTTTCATCCAAATCATTAGCGCCAATACCTGTCAAATATGGCATTCCATTGAAAAATGGAATCGCTAGATCTGGGGGTTTTTGCACTGTGGCAACAATAAGATCAGGAGATTTCGCTTCAACAATTGCCGGGATCTCCGACGCCATACAACACGAAATCTTTACCTGAATTCCTTCCTTTTCACATAATTCACGAACTCTCACAGCTACAGCAGTGCTGGTCGCAACACCAGCACCGCAAGAAACTAATACAAATTTTGAATCGATCATTCATTCACCTCGTGAATTGTTTATTATTCTTGACGCGCGATAGGATTTCATATAATAATAAACAGGATAGATTCCGTTAATAATATAAAACGAACATCGAGAAACCATCAATTAGTAAAATATCTAACGCTTAGTGGAGTTTTCTCTAACGATGAATAAACCAAACCAATCCGGATTTAATTCAGATCATGATAGTCATCTAGAAAGCAGCAAGATCCTCTCGATGTGGTTAGAGCGGAGTGGGGTGAAGAGAAAAACCATATTGAATGAAATTAATAGAGGAAATTGGGGGGATGATTCCATAGGAATTAAATCTTTTCAAAATTGGACTTCATACGGCGATTCTGCCAGAAAAATTAGTGGTCCAAATACGGAAATTACAGGGAGAAGAGTAGTAGCTATTATTAATTGGTTTTTCGCCGAACATCAACATCGTGCCAACTCTATCATAAAGTCGGAAGAATTGCAGCGTTTTGTTTCAATCTATGATGATATCCCCATTACGAACCAATTACAGCTTCACCGAATCCTGCATGATCTCGAAGTGGAATTAGGCGAAAGAAAGATTGAAATACCCGTCAATTCCGATTGGAAGAAACAATTCTCTAATCAAAATTTGTTCGCTTATGTGATGGATAACTACTGGACTATTCGAGCTACTTCCAAATACGAATTGGCGCTAGCGGGTTTTAACGAAGAGGATATGAAAGATTGGGGCTTTTGGCATCGGCTATCAGCCAATACAAAAGGTATCTCCAAGTTTTCATCTCATAGCCCAATTCGATCGTTGAGAGGTTGTTATGCCAAAACATATTACCATAATCAGCTACTGCGCTTCTTATCTGACACAAAACAACTCTTTATTGAGAAGAATCCACGGTATTTATCTCTTTTGAATTTAATGCAGTCCTTTCCTGACTTTGAAAAAAATTGGAATGAGGTACAACGCAATAACCAACAAGATAATTTCTCAACCTCAATTGGTTATCCAGTTCCTTTTTTTATGCCTGACGAAACTCTTCTTTGGATGATGGAATTCAGCTCAATAATTTCTAATCAGGACAATTTTCGAATGATCATTTGGTCTCCGTTAAACAAAGAAACCAGTCAATATCTTGGACTGCTTTCCCAATCGAAAATAATGAATGATTATTCAAAATCAGCCTTTTTTATTGAGGACTATGCTGAATACTTCACGGATGAACAAAAATTCGCATTGGGGATATGAGAGCTTCTCAATAATTACCGACTTTTCTTAACTCAATAATCAAAATCATCATAAAATGTGAATCCAGGTTTTTATATAGGGTAGTTTTGGTAAAACTTTGCTAAATAGAGCAAAGCCACACCACAGGAAATCGAACCTTAAAACCATTGATTCAGAATTGTTTTTTTCTTTTTTCATCAAAATGCCTGAGAGTACAAATATGAGCGTCTGATTCCATAAATAATTATTGTGGAATATTAGCCATAAGAGAATGGATCAGAAATGAAAAACAAAGTACAAACACTTAGTTTATACCAATTTCTACAAAGAATTCCCGATGAAAGCAAAATGTGTGAATATATTGAAAAAATGCGGTGGGGAAAGGGTAGATATTGCCCACATTGCAAGTCAAAAAACACTGTGGAAGTTAAGGATGAAAAGCCTCAACCTTATCGTTGTAAGGATTGTAGAAAACATTTTAGCGTTCGCACTGGTACGGTAATGGCTGATAGCAACTTATCACTGCAAAAATGGTTAGTAGCTATTTATCTGATGAATACTGCAAAAAAGGGTGTTCCCAGTTGTCAGGTGGCGAAAGAGTTAGGCATTACCCAAAAAACAGCCTGGATGTTGTGCCATAAAATCCGCGAAGCGTGGACAAACCCAACATCTCAATTTACCGGAGAAGTTGAAATTGACGAAACCTATATTGGCGGTAAGGAAAAGAATAAACATAATTCCGAAAACTGAATGCTGGGCGTGACATAGTAGGAAAACAAGGAATACTCGGGTGCAGGAAACGGACTGGAAAAGTAAAAACAGCGGTCGCAAAAAATAATGGCAGCGATGAAACCTATAGTTTTGTGACAAAAAATATCAGAATTGGAGCCACGATTTACACTGATGAACATAAATCGTATAATGATTTATACAGATACAATCGCCAATCAGTAAATCATTCACGCAAGGAATATGATAAGAGGAGAGATACACACAAATGGCATCGAATCATTTTGGGCTCTTCTGAAACGCGGATATTACGAAACATTTCATCACTTTCCTCGTGAACATGCTATGAGATACGCCAATGAATTTGCAACCCGCTTAAATCAAAATGGCTGTGACACAGAAGACGTACTGGCAATCACTATAAAAAATTCAGTAGGGAAAAACTTACCATATAAGGTATTAACCCAACCATGTCTAGACCAGTAAAAAATGTTATTGAGCCTATCAAAGCACCATTTGAAGAAGTTTTAGCACAGATAATTGGTGGAGAGGTTCAAGAAGAATTCATCAAGAAACCAAAGAATTATCCGCGTTCTCCATTAAGATACCCTGGCGGAAAGACTCGCGCGATAAATTCTATTTATTCAATCATTCCAGAAAGTGAAACTAAATTATGTTCCCCCTTTCTTGGTGGAGCGTCTATTGAACTTGCATGCACTACTCGCATGGAAGTGTTTGGGTTTGATATTTTTGAGCCATTAATAGATTTTTGGCAAATGCTTTTGGATAGGCGAGAAGAACTTGTTGAGCGCGTGAAAAGTTACTATCCTTTATCTCGCACTAAATTCTATAATCTGCAAAAGCGATATGTTCATTTACAAGATAAATTGGAGCGTGCGGCTGTATTTTTCGTGTTGAATCGTTCTTCATTTTCTGGCACAACTCTATCAGGTGGGATGTCTCCCGGACACCCACGTTTTACTAAATCATCTATAAAGCGGTTGGAGAAATTTACAGCAAAAAATTTCAGTGTTGAATGTGCAGATTTTAGGGATTCTATAGAAAAACATGAAGATGCTTTTCTATATCTTGATCCCCCCTATATGAATGGGCAAGCTCTTTACGGGGTAAAGGGAGATACACATACAGGATTTGAACATCACGCGCTAGCTGATATTCTTTATAAGCGCGAACGATGGATAATGTCATACAATGATTGTGAAGAAATAAGAACACTATATAAGGGATATCCAATTCTTTCGATTGAATGGGTCTATGGAATGTCAAAGGAAAAAAAATCCAATGAAGTACTTGTATTAAGTAAGGATATGGCATTATGAGTTTTTCACAAAATGATATGGGGCGTGCATTTGAATATGGTATTGTGATTGCCATGTCAAATATTATTCCTGCCAAAATAGTTGAAAATACGCAATTAGAAAATTCAAAAAGATGTTTTGAGTCATGCTCTGATATAGAAAAACCGAAAATAGTAAAAGCTTCATCTGAAGCAACCGCATTTCTGGTTGCACATGATAGAGAATTTTCGGATGCCAGAGGATTTACAATTCAGATTCAAACCGATCAAATGGGTGGTCAAGGAGATGTGCGAGATATAATCATTCGTAATCAATCTACAGGTAAAGAAACTGGTATTTCAGCCAAAAATAGACATTTCGCAATAAAACACTCGCGCCTATCAGAACAAATAGATTTTGGAGATGAGTGGTTTGGAGTTCCTTGTTCGGATGAATATTTTCAAACAATTGTTCCGGTTTTCCGTGAATTGCGAACATTACATCGACAAGGGGAAAAATGGCGAAATATTCCAGATAAAAAACAAAGATTTTATATGCCGATTTTGCAGGCATTTGAATCAGAAATGAGGAGATTATTCTCTCAAGATCCACAGAAATCTGCACATGGATTAATTGAATACCTCTTAGGAAGACATGATTACTATAAAGTCATTAAAGAAAACGGGCAGGTTTCTATTCTTTCTTTCAATATTTACAATACGCTTGGTTGGGGAAGCAGATTATCATTACCAGGTAATCTCATACAGATAAGTCTAAAGCCAAGATCAAAAACAACTTTATTTATGACATTTGATAAAGGGTGGCAGATTTCTTTTCGCATTCATAATGCAAGTTCTGTCGTTGAGCCATCCCTAAAATTTGACATTCAGCCAGTTGGCTTTCCAAGCACAATGTCACGCAATATTATTGATTATGAAATTGATGACTAACATTGTATATAACCCTTAATTAAATAGCGCAACCGCCTGATTCGAAATCAGCGGGCCCCATATGAGTGGAGTTGGGTGACCGCACAAAGAGTGCGCACACAGACCCATCACCAGGTTCATTGACGGCAGTTCCATACACCTCGCTTCCATGATCCAGAAAAATGGAACGGAATTCTTGCTCGAATGGACTTTTCTGGGGTGTGTTGGTGATGACAAAAAGCATTTGCATATTTTCATACTTTGCAGTAATATAGAAGCACTGTTCGGAGGGAATTATGCTTTTTACCTTCGCACGCTCGTCGTAGCACGGAATTGCAAGGGGTACCGTGCGAGAAAGGTCGATAGTATCTCGAGGTCAGCTACTATCGACCTTTTATGTTAAACGTTCCGCAAATGGGCAACCGTCACGCCTTCCCCACCCTCGCTCTGCATGGCGAGTTCCCATCGTTCCACGTAAGGAGAAGTGTTCAGATATTCCTGTACCACCTTTCGAATCGCGCCGGTGCCCTTTCCATGCACAATGCGCACATAAGGCAATCCCGCAGAATACGCTTTTTCCAGGTAGCGTTCCAATTCTGCCAGCGCGTCATCCGCGCGCATCCCGCGCAAGTGGCATTCCAATCCGGGTGACTTCATGGAGATATCCGGCAGCTTTGTAGAACCGCTCTCTGGCACTTCTCGCTCCACTTTCTTTTCCTTCGTCTTAGAGCGGGCAATGTCCGCCGTGCTCACCTTGACGCGCATCTTTCCAATCTCCACTTCCACCGTGTCTTGCGCAATCGCGTGCACAGCCCCATCTACCTTTAATGACTGCACATAAACCCGATCGCCAACTTTCAACGGCTGCGCGTTTGGGGTCGCAAAACTGTTCTTTTCGGGCGGTTTGCGCCGGCTCTCTTCCAGTTGATCCAGCCTTTTATAGATCCGTTTGCGGGTCTCCGTTGAGTCCGCCTTCGAGCTCGCTTCTTTGCGGATAACTTTCAGTTCCTCCCGTGCCTGGTCAATCTCGTCTAGGATATCCTTTTGTGCCTTTTCCAGGATCTGAAGGCGTTCTTCTTCGATTCCTTCCATTTTTTTCTGCCATGCCAGCTTGATCTCCTGGATCTCGCCAAGTTCATGGGCAGCGATTTCTTTTTCTTCCCGTGCCAGTTCCCGCTGCTGGTGGATCTCATCCAGCAAGTCATCTGTCCTCAATTCATTGGGATCAAGCAGGGTACGAGCCAATTCGATGATCTCCGTTTCCATCCCCAATCTGCCGGCGATTGCCAGAGCGTTCGACTTTCCGGGCAGTCCCAAGATCAAGTGATAGGTTGGCTGCAGGCTGGTCAGATCGAATTCCATCGAAGCGTTCATCACGCCCGGCTGGGTGTGGGCAAACGCTTTCAATTCAGGATAATGGGTAGCGACCAGGCAGGGCGCTTTCTTCTCGATCAGGTTCTGCATGATCGCCCTCGCCAGAGCTGACCCTTCTTGAGGGTCCGTGCCGGCGCCCAGTTCGTCCAGCAGCACCAGCGTGTTCCAACGCGCTTTTTTTAATATGCGCACAATATTGGTGATGTGCCCTGAAAAAGTGGAAAGCGACTGTTCGATGGATTGTTCGTCACCGATATCCGCATAGATGTCGCGGAACAACATGATTTCAGACCCCGATTGGGCAGGGATATGCAGTCCCGATTGCGCCATCAGCGAAAGCAGACCCGCGGTTTTTAACGTCACCGTCTTCCCGCCCGTGTTCGGACCGGTGATCACCAGGGAAAAAACGCCGTCCTGCAGCAAGATGTCAATGGGTACCACCCTTTGCGGGTCGATCAAGGGATGGCGGGCTTTCAACAACTTAAGAATGGGTCTGGTTCGATCGGCTACCAGTTCGTTGGGATGGTGAAAGAGCGGTTCCGTTGCATGTAACGCTTCAGCGTACTTCGCACACATCAGCGACAGGTCAAGTACCGCCAGCGCATTTACGATTTCGTTCAGTTCTCCCGCCACTTCTTTAACGCGCAGCGAAAGATCAGCCAGAATGCGGCGGATCTCTTCCTTTTCCGCAAGCTGCAGTTCAAAGAGAGCGTTGTTCAATTCCACCACCGCCAGCGGTTCCACAAAGAGCGTTGAACCGGATGCTGATTGATCCTGCACCACGCTCTTGAAACGTCCTTTATGCTCCGCGCGCAGTGGCACCACATACCGCCCATTGCGCTGGGTGATGATGGCTTCCTGCAAAAAACGGGTCGCGTTTGGGTCGCTGATGATCTGGTCCAGTTTGCGCTGCAAGCGGTCATGGGCTGCCCTGATTTGTGTCCGCAGGCTTGCCAGTTGCGGAGAGGCGTTATCCACTACCTCGCCCTTCTCTGAAATGACGCGACTGATGGCTTCGATTAACCCTGCCGGCGGATTGAGGGGAGCAGCCACCTTGCACAATTGAGGGTAAGCCTGATCTTGCTTGCCGAAAAACCGCCCCAGCTCACGAGCCGATTCGAGGGTGCCTTTGATATCGATAAAGTCAACTATTTCCAACACTCCCCCGCGTGCAGCCAGCGTTACTTGAGTGCGGATATCCCTTGCCGCGCCAACGCTGATCTCCGCATGCTCGATAAGCAGTCTGCGCGCCTCTGTGGTGCGCACCAGGCGATCCACAGCCAAGGGATAATCATTGGTCGGTCGCAATGCGTGCGCTAACTTTTGCGATGCGCTGAATGCCGCGTATTTTTCCAGTTGCTCAAGGATGCTCGCATATTCCAGGGTGGTGAGGGTTTTCGTGTCCATTTCTTCATTATTATAATGGGGAGAGCTTACTTCATTGTCTTTTCTTCCGATGAGCATTTTCGATGCGCACTGGCTTGTTATAATACGGATAATGACAAATCCAGGAACGCTCTCAGAAATGCTCGACCCCTTGACCAAACCGGCTCGTTTCGTGGAACAGTTGGAAGAGGGAAGAGTTCGCTGTTACGCCTGTGCTCACCGCTGCACGCTCAAACCCGGGCAGCGCGGCATCTGCCAGATGCGCTTCAACCAGGAGGGGGAACTGCGCGTTCCCTGGGGTTACGTGGCAGCCGCCAATGTGGACCCCATCGAAAAAAAACCCTTCATGCATTTTCTCCCCGGCGCCCGCGCCATGACCTTTGGCATGCTGGGCTGCAACTTCCACTGCGATTTTTGCCAGAACTGGATCAGTTCGCAGGCGCTGCGCGACCCGGCTTCGAATGGAGCTGGTAGTTACGTCGAAAGGATATCTCCCGCTGAGCTGGTCAATCTTGCCCTGCGCTCCGGCGTCAGGGTCATCGCCAGTTCCTACAACGAACCGCTCATTACCAGCGAATGGGCGGTGGACATTTTCAAAGTGGCGCGAGAAGCGCATTTGTACTGTGCGTACGTGTCCAACGGCTTTGCCACCCCTGAGATTCTGCATGCGCTGCAGCCCTATCTGCACGGCTTCAAAATTGATCTGAAATGCATGTCCGACAGCCACTATCGCGAACTGGGTGGCAGCCTGCAGGTTGTTCTCGATAGCATTGCCCTGGCGCACGAACTGGGCATGTGGGTGGAGGTGGTCACCCTGGTCATCCCCGATTTCAACGATAGCAATGAGGAATTATGGGATACCGCCAGGGCTCTCGCCCTCATTTCACCCGATATTCCCTGGCACGTCACCGCTTTTTATCCCACCTATAAGCGCACCCACAACCCGCCCACCTCCGCAGAGATCTTGCAGCGAGCGGCAGATATTGGGCAAGAAGCGGGTCTGCGCTATGTGTATGCCGGCAACCTCCCCGGCAGGGTGGGTTCCCTGGAGAACACCTACTGCCCTGCGTGCAATGCGCTGTTGATCGAACGCCATGGGTACAGAGTTTCTAAAAACAGTATCACCAGCTCCGCTGCGTGTCCCAATTGTGGCACGATCATTGCAGGGATTTGGGGGTAAGAATTTGCACAGTTGTGCCAGGAACCATTTCCGTTAACGTACGTTAATAGAGTACAACAAATGAATGAATGATCTCTCTTGCGCGTAGCTTTTTTGCGCAATGGGGGTTATTCATTAAAAGACCCAACCAAGTCGCCGCGCCCCTTCCCCTTTGGGAAAGGACTTGCCTGGGAGAAGAAGAGGTGCATCATGGCTGTTTGTATTATTTTCGTCATCGCATTGGTCAGTATCATGTTCCTTGCCATGAGCTTGTCGGGTCTGCATGTTTTTAAGAAATGATAGAATCATTCGATCATCCCTTTGAGAAGTGACAAAACGCGCGCGGCAGTTTATCATTAACTCATAGGAACGAAGGATCACTTGCAGCGCTTATAGCTCGCAGGATCCCAACTGACCACGCCAGGGAGCGACACGATTTGCTCCCTGGCTCTTTGCTTTCATGATATCGAGATGATCTTCCCCTATCGGTTCAGCATATTTCCGCCCATTCCACTGGTCGCATTCTGCCATCCAAAGCCGGGTTCTTCTCCGCTTGGGTAACGGCGGAACCGCCTCCTGGTCCAGGATAATGAGCTTCATTGCCCACTGTCCGAACTGCTTTTGTGCTGAAAAACAGCAGCGCCTCAGTCACGATACCGGGCCGAAGAGGCTAACTTTTTCCACGTTTTCTCCTTCAATCGTCGAGTCAATATGCCCATATCTTCTTGAAAGATGAGATTTCCAGAGTGCCCTCCTATATCTGGGGGTTACTGAATTCAATTCACCACCCCTATGGCTTGACGACAATAGAATTCTTGTTCTATAATAGAACATGTATTCTAAATGATCTTCAATGGAGGAAATCATGAACAAAAGCCAGACACAGACCATTTTCGACAGTCCTTTCCAGGTTGTGAAAAAAGTATATGCACGATCCGGGGGCATGCACTTCTTCTTCATTGCCCTTGTTTTGCTTTCGCTGGAAGTCTTCAATTTCAGCACCACCAAATATGCCCTGCAAGATCTGTTGGGTGAGATCGGTGTTGGTCCCACTACCTGGGCGGTGATCCTCGCCAGCGCATTTTGCGGTATGAACCTCATCGGCATTATCCGCCTGTTCACCCCTGCTGCCCACCAGGAACAGGGGGCGGAAAGCTGGTTCCTGCTTGGCGCCTGGATTTTAGCAGCCGTGATGAACACCGGGCTCAACTGGTGGGGCGTTTCCATTGCCATCTATAACCACCCCGTCAACAGCGTATTGGTGGTGGATCCCATGGCCATCGTAACGGTCATCCCCGTCTTTGTTGTCCTCATGGTCATGCTCTTGCGCGTCTTGATCATCGGGAATTTGGCTGGCACTATCCGCAAAGCCACCTCCGCTTCCACGAAACCACAGCCAACCAGCAACCAACCTTTTGGGGCTCGCCCGCAAACCGCACAATCAAACACTGGCACCCTGCGCCGCACTATCGTTCCGCAGGGCACCCACATCTTCTCCGCTTCTTCGAAGCTCGACAAATAGCGCTCTCCTCGCATCGCTCCTTTTCATCACCCACAGCATGGAAACTCCGCCATGCTGTGGGTCTTTAAATATGGGGCATCCCCCTCGATTGATTATCTTCCGCGCCCCAACAGTTCCCCGCTTGGCTTATAATCCCTGTATGGTCAACAACGAACCACTTCCTCATCCGATCTACATTGATACGGCAAATGCTTTGCGCTCGCTTCTGCAAACTCTTCGCTCAGAAAAATGCATCGCTGTGGATACCGAATCGGATAGCTTGTATGTCTATCACGAAAAAGTCTGTTTGATTCAGTTTTCCACCCGCGCCGCAGATTATCTGGTTGACCCGCTCAGCGAGATCGACGTTTCAGGATTAGGTGAAGTTTTCGCGGACCCTGACATTGAAAAGGTTTTTCACGCCGCCGAGTATGACATTATCTGCTTGCGCAGAGACTATGGTTTTGAATTTGAGAACATCTTCGATACCATGCAGGCAGCCCGTATCCTGGGGCTGCCCAAATTGGGCTTGTCTTCCTTGTTAGAAGAGTACTTCCAGGTGACGGTGGATAAACGCTTCCAAAAAGCCAACTGGGGCAAACGCCCTTTGCCGCCCGCCATGGCCGATTATGCCCGTCTTGACACCCATTATCTCATCCCCCTTCATGAAAGATTATCTCTGGCTCTTCAGGATGCCAACAAAATGAAGATTGCCCGCGAAGATTTCTTGCGCATCAGCCGCTCCATTTGTTCTGAGAACGACAAGCCCCTCTATACGGCGGTTCATGGATATCATACCCTCTCTCCCCAGCAGCTTGCCGTGCTTGCCCAACTGTGCCATTACCGCGAACGCGTCGCCATGCAGGCTGACCTTCCACCTTTCAAAATCTTGAGCAGTTCTGTCTTGCTGGATATCGCCAGGTCAGATATTTCCTCGATCACCGATTTATCTTCCATTTCAGGTCTCTCCGAAAAACTTCTTCATCGCCATGCCCGGGGCTTGCTCGATGCCATCCAACAGGGCAGGTCTGACCCGCCCATTCATCTCGATCGCCGACCCAAGCCGTCTGATGCATACATCGCCCGTCTGGAACGTTTGAAAAAATGGCGCCAGCACTTGGCTCGCGAGAAAGCGGTGGAATCCGATGTCATCCTTCCTCGCGAGATCATGGAAGAGATCGCCAAGCAGCATCCCTCTTCCCCCCAGCAGTTAGAAGCCTTGATGCGCGACGTTCCCGAGCGCTTTCAACAACACCAGCATGCCATTATGCATATTCTTAAGGAGCATTCATGAAAATTCATTTCAATGGCGCTGCCCAGACGGTTACCGGTTCTCAGCACCTCCTGGAGATCAACGGGAAGAAATTGCTGCTCGAATGTGGCATCTACCAGGGGAAACGCGCAGAATTCTACAGCCGCAACTGCCGTTTTCCTTTTGAACTCGCCGGGCTGGATGCGGTCATTCTCTCCCATGCTCATATTGACCACAGCGGGAACCTGCCCAACCTGGTCAAGCAGGGATATTCCGCACCCATCTACGCCACTCCCCCCACTGCCGACCTGGCGGATATCATGCTGCAAGATTCGGGTCATATCTACGAAGAAGACGCCCGCTACTTAAATCAAAAAAAGAGCCGCCGCGGGCTCCCCCCGGTGCAGCCGCTGTACACCAAAGAAGACGCTCAACGTGTAAATCCGCTCTTTCAGCGCGTTGGTTACGGTCAGGTCTTTGAGCCCATCCCCGGCGTGCAGGCGCACTTGCTGGATGCCGGGCACATGCTGGGCTCAGCCGGGGTATGTCTGGATATTAAGGAACATGGTAAGCAAACGCGCCTGTGGTTCTCCGGCGATATCGGTCGCCCGGGGCTTGCGCTCATTCGCGATCCCCAGCTTCCTGAAAATGCAGAGCATCTCATCATGGAATGTACTTACGGTGATAAGTCGCACAGCGATCCCGAAGAGGCTTTTATGGAACTGCGCGACGTCATTCAGCGCACGGTGGCGCGCAAGGGAAAGATCATCATCCCCGCTTTTTCTGTGGGTCGCACCCAGGAGATCGTGTACAACCTGAACCGCATGATCCGCGAAGGTGATCTGCCATCCATGCCTGTGTTCGTAGATAGCCCGCTTGCCATCAATGCCACCGAGATCTTCCGCAAACACCCCGATTACTTCGATGATGAAACCCACGCCTTCATGCAAACCGGACGCCATCCCGCTTTGACCTTCCCTGGTCTGGAGTACACCCGCAGCGTGGAGGAATCCAAAGCCATCAATGAAAAATCTGCTCCGCTCATCATCATCGCTGCCTCCGGCATGGCAGAAGCCGGGCGTATTTTGCACCATCTGAAAAACAACATTGAGGATGAACGCAACACCATCGTGATCGTCTCCTGGCAAGCCCCCAACACCTTGGGGCGCCGCCTGGCAGATCGCGAACCGCTGGTGCGTATTTTCGGTGAAGAGTACCGGTTGCGCGCGGAGGTGGCTACCATCGGCGGTTTCTCTTCGCACGCCGGACAGAACTTCTTGTTGAAATACGCCCAAGCTACCCGCGCCAGCCTCAAGGGGCTGTATCTTGTCCACGGCGACCCAGGCGCTGCCGCTGTTTTCCAGCAGGTGCTGGCAGAGCATCAATTCAAGTCCGTCCTCTATCCGCCCCTGGGCGCGAGCGTGGCAATTTAGGCAACGAGATGCTATAATTCGCACCACCAACGGAGAGGTGCCGGAGTGGCTGATCGGGACGGTCTCGAAAACCGCTGTGGCCAATTTGGTCACCGAGGGTTCGAATCCCTCCCTCTCCGCCTGTTTTAGGGGGAAATCATGTCGCTAAAACAACAAATTGTAGAAGATAGAATTGAAAATTTATCAGAAAAATTGAGTACGGTTCTCTCTTTGCGAAACGACAGATATTTTAAACATACCGTACTCAATTTTTTGTCAAATCAGCTTCAACCCCGTTGATAAAACTGTTTCGTGCTATGTCTACGCTGATCATCTCACGTATTAGAACGGCTCCGGCTTATTCAAATCGCCTCTTTAAATACATAAATGACCTCAAAACGGGTTCCCGCTTCCTTGAAAATGGAAGGTTTTTACTATATAACTGTTCGCACCACTGTCAAATAGAATATTTTATCTCGCTTCCAGTTTTTATGATGACCCTTCAACTAAATTTACTGCACGTTGCAGAGTTTCTTTTGGATGAATAAGAGCCTCATTAACAGGTATCTCAAGAATCTTCTTATCCTTAAAACGCTCTATCTCCGGAATGATGATAGCAGATGCAATAATCACAACATCAGCCTCAGCAATTTGTTCTGGTTTAAGCTTCTGTGGACTCTGCCAACCTCCATTCTCTTCTATAAATAATTCGTACCCAAGAATTTGCGCTTCTCTGCGAAGTGCTTCGGAAGCCATTCTGCTGTGAGCCGCTCCAGAAGGACATCCTGTTACAACAGCTATCTTCATAGTATAATTTGCCTTTCTTAAGATTCGTTGGGGCGAAGGTTATTCCTAGTGTATCTGCAGTATATGAAATAATGTTAATATAAATACTAGTAATAACCTTTTGCCCCTAATTGCAGGTAGAACTTCAAAAACATTAATATGTTTGGTTTAACGATAAATCACGCTGCTGCGTTCATTCGAGAAAGTTTACCTAACTTCCAGGTTTTTCGATTACAGTATCTTTTTTGGTAATTTTTTTCAATAGAATCACGGCAAGTGCGGTCACTACTGCACCAACAAAAGTACCAATGAGGAAAACCCATGGTTTGTCCGTTACAGTAATTGCGAACACTCCAGGAACTGGTGCATACATTCCCAACTCAAAATAACCACCAATAGCACCACCTACTATACCGCCAATGACTGATGCCAGTGATACACGCCACCAGTCATCAACAGCGAAGGGGATAGCGATCTCAGTCCAACCTCCAAAAATGGCATAGATCAAACTTGATCTGCCATAGTTTCGGATTTCCTCTTTAAATAAATGTGGCGCTAAGTAAGTAGCCAGGCACATCCCGATAGGAGCTACTGTAGCGGTATAACATAACCCTGCCGGTACGATTATATCTTGCTCAAGGGCAGCCATAGCAAATGCGAATTTCGCCTGGCTAAAGGGACCACCGAAATCTATTCCCGGTATCATCCCCATCACAATCCCCAACAACGTTGAACTCCCTTTGCCCATGTTGGTCAGGAAAGTCGTGATGGCTTCCACTAACTCTTTAATGGGTGGATTTAACAATAATATTATAGAAACAGAAACCGCCAAACCTCCTAGAGCTGGGATAAAACTATCCCATGTCGCCTTCCATTTATCTGAAATTTTCCATCGTAACCCCCCAAGGGTATAGGTCACATAGCCAGCCAGAAATCCACCTAATAACCCACCTAAGTAACCAGATCCACCAGCCTTAGCGATGATTCCTGCAACTACACCCGGAGCGATTGCTGGTTTATCGGCAATTGCGTAAGCGATATAACCCGCCATAAATGGAATAAACATACTCATTCCTGTATCGCCAACTTGACGAATCGCTGCAAAGAATGGATTAGTGGGGCTCTGACCTTGCCCAAAAAGAACGGGGATTACTCTACCCATAGCTCCTATCATTATGAAAGGGAGCATGTATGCAATACCGGTCTGAAAATGCTTAAGAGTATCCTTGAGCTTTGCTTTATAATCTAGTTTCATTATGTAAATCTCCTTTTTATTAGCCCCGTACAAGTAAACTTGACGGTTTTACTATCTATCCTTTGATTGTATTTAATTGTTTGTAGCGTGTATTTGTACATTTATTAATAATCCAGTCAATACATAAGGGACTGTCCAAGATACACGTATAAGTCCACCTCCCTTCTCGAAAGAATTGATTACCTTCAAAGTGAGTGTCCGAAAGATTCAATTATTTGGTCCTCACTTGTTGCGTTCTGCCACACCTGGCGTGTTCCTGTATCCAGGCTGCTGCGCGCTATAGAGGAAATGATAGAGATGTGGTCCTCCGCACCCTGTCTTTTTTCTGGTATAGCGAATAAAAATACAAACCGTACCCATTCATCTGATTGATGATCCCAATTGAACCCCTCGCTTCTTCCAAAACAGACCGCTGGGGTTTTAACGGCTGAAGAAATTGCATGGGGGATAGCGACTTCATAGCCACAATACGTTGAAAGAGTAGACTCGCGCTTGTAGACCATAGCTATGTAATCAGCTCTGGAAGTTAGTTTATTTGTTTTAAATAAAAGGTCAGTGAGTTCCTCAATAACCTCAACTTTATTTTTTCCGTTCAAGCTCAACTTGATTAATTCTGGGCTGATCACATCGTTGATGCGTTGCATTGTTGCTCCAATCGTTCTTAATTCAAGAAAATGCTATCGCCTAGCCTCAAGTTGAGCTTCAGCATCATCAATTGCCTTTCGAGCCCGTTTTACTGCTGATGTAATTCCATCTTCTGCTTGAAAGATCTGTCTACCCATAATGAGCACATCGGCGCCTGCCTCGACACATTTATGCAAGTTTTCAGGAGTTATGCCACCATCGCATGCCAGTTCACACTCGAGGTTTCGCTTGTCGATCATCTCTCGTGCCTTACGAACCATGGGCAGCGCAATCTCACACAATGGTCCTCCTGGTGCAACATCGTGTGTATGAATGTGCAATCGATCGAGCCAATAGATAACCTGATCGAACATACAGAGGGGAGCGCCCATCGATAAAGTCATACCGAATTTCATGCCTCTGCTTCGAGCCATTCTAATTAACCAGGCACCGACACCGTCTAAATAATACATAACTGGCAGGATTATCATATTTACCCCTGCATCAGCCAGTTGGTTGACCCATTTATCCGTGGCACCATGAACGTGGGCATGCACCTCAATTGGTAAAGACGTAGCAGGACGAAAGCCCGCTATTACACGAGTTCCCCCGCCCATTATTGGCTCATCAGGAATGCTCGTCATATCCGCGCAATCGAAATGGATGTAGTCAACGCCCGCATCTGACGCTTCTTTAATGTGGTCATATAAGAAACCAGAATCTATATGACTCATACCAGCAGATATCTTTACTTTGCTCATTAAAATCACCTCTTTGTTTGATTTTTGATACTTAAACTCACAATAAATGAGTTCTTTCACCAAGGTATGTTACAAGATACGTTTTGGTCTTCTAACTTAACGGTTGTGGTATCCGTTTTCATAACCAGATTCGGAATCCTTATCTCAAGCGATTCCCTTGGAAATGATTATTTCATATCCAGCCCTCTTTCGCGCACTGATTTGGTATCAATGTTGCTAATTTAATTATTACAAGAATTTACACTTCGTGAGGGGATTCAGAAGATAAGCAATGCAATCAATGGAATATCCCATCTGTAAGAAGATGAGCATAAATAAGTGAAAACAATTGTCGAATAAAAAGGTTCACCCAGCCGCAAAATGGCAGATAAGTTCTCTTACTTCCTGTCGGTCAGAACTAGATCTTATAAGGGCTAGTGCACCTTCATCAGATAACAGTCTAATTAGTTTTCTTAATGCATTCAAGTGGGAATGGGAGTCTACTGTTCCCAATACCAGAGCGATATCAACAGGATCGTGCTCGGGATGTCCGAACCTCACAGGTTCACTTAATGTTATGAGGCTCATGCAAAGACGCTTAACCCCATCCCCTGGGCGCGCATGAAGCAAGACCACACCTGGAACAGTTACTGAATAAGGTCCATACTCTTTAATAATTTGCTTTATGGCATCAATATAGTGTAGGTTTATTGCGCCTGTAGCGATTAGCGGTTCGCCCGCTTTGTCGGCTACATCTTGCCAATTTTTTGCATGAACTTTAAGCTTAATAGTATCGGTGGTGATCAAGTTATCTAAAGAAAGATCACCAATTGATTTCCCAATTTCTGTTAGTTCGGAAATCGTGTATGTTTCCAATCCCAATACTTCATTAAGCCTGGAAATATCTTCAGGCATTAAAAGCGGATTTACTGTTACCACAAGCGTATCATGTATCTCTACAGGTATTGTGGACACAATTACATCAATAGCGTTTAAACAACCTTTGTTTAGTAGCAAGTCGTGCAGCGAATACACTTCTACAATCTCCACATGAGGAAACTCGGCGCGAATCCTTGAGGCAAGCAACCAGGCTGTGGCTGTCCCTTCAACACATACGATGATGACTCTTTTTCGGTAATCTGGTTTGCTTCTGAGCCGCTCCATTGCTGCACCCAGGTGCAATGCAATGTAACCAATTTCTTGTTCAGGGATTATTATGTTTGCTCTCTCCGCAATAACAGCAGAACAATTTTCAGCTACTTTAAGGTATAAAGGATATTGGTTTTTGATGTGCTCCAATATTGGATTTCTGATGGGTAAGCCTAACCGTAAACGGATAAGCACTGATCCAAAATGCAATGTGAGACTGTTGATCAACTCTTGGTCAACCTTGAGAAAGGGATGCAAGTATCTTGCTGCTTCAGCAACAACTTCCTCAATAATTATTTGTAACTGAGTATCAAGTAAATCATCTTTCTGGGAACTATTACTTGGATTGACTGTTATTAATCTCCTGGCTGCTAAAAAATGGGTTGCAAGATAGGTTAATTCTGAATTGGGTAGAACGAACTTGAAGCGCTGATACATACGATTGGCAATTTCTTCTGCCGCCTGTAATTCTCTCTCTTGGTCAAGGCCTTGTAATGAATCTTTCGAGAATTCGATGGTTTTCCCATTACGACTTCGAGAAATAGTAAGACCAATATGTAGAAACAATGTTAGATAATTGTTGTCAGAAAGATGGAGTTGTAATTTGGATATGGCCAAATCAAGCAGACTTTTAACAAATGGTATGTCCATGGTATCAAGGAATTCACCTAGAAGGATTCTTTCGCCAGGTACTTGCGAGCCAAAAGCTGTCTGTGAATCAGTGCACAGAGCCATTAGTAACTTCTTGCCCGCGTTGTCTATAACCAGACTTACAATTGCCTCTCTCTGGTCTCTTTCTTTGCCATTGACCTGAAAGCCATAATTGGGACGGCTGATTAATGATAAATGATGACCAATTAACCATTGTTCAGCTTTACGTAAATCATGTATGATCGTAGTTCTTGAGGCGAACAACCGGAGCTCTAATTGTTTGATCAAGACTGGCTCATGAGCTGTCAGTAACGATAATATGACCATATTCACTCGTTCTGAGGGCGACGGGTAGTAACTGTTTTGGCATTCTCGAAGTTCAGCCAATAACTTGGCCTTGACTTGTGAACTGCAGTTAATCATGATTCCCAGGTTTGGTTTGCATTCGAGAATTACGCCCCTATCCTTGAGCCAAGCCTCGACACGCCTAAGGCTGTATCGAACCATACGAGGAGTGATGCCAATCTCCAAAGCTATCGCTTTGGCAACCAATGGCTTATTACTTCTCAGGAGTATCTGGAGGATATTTTGGCAACGATCATCCAATATGATCACTACTCTTCTCCAAAATGATTATGCATTTTCAACAAGATGATGCCAGACGGATTTCTTATTTTAGGTTTTTTACCGATTGAACATTTCCTCTTGAACAATTGACATAAAATCTTGTTTTCTTCAAATGACAAATTTAAAATCTAAGCTATATTCATTATAATAATTGATGAATGATCGCGAAAGGTGTCGTTTCACGCCATGAAAACATTCTGACAAAAAGTGCTGTATCCACCCATAACGTTTTCCGGCAGGATGTAGCTGCCATATCCACCCTCATTTTGCGCGTTGCGGATATTGAGGAACAGGCTTATACGATTCTTTCTTCCCCTTGACCCAGCCAATAATGAATCGGAGAGAAAACCATGCCTAACCAGACAAAACTTGAACAGATCGCTCCACAGAAAATTTCCATCCTGATGATCGCCGAAGCCATGCCCGAAGACCCTGCCGACTATTTCTACTCTTCCACCACTTCGCTCTACGTGCAGAACACCCTCAGCGCTTTCCAGCAAGCCAGCTTCTCCGTTCGTAGCATCGCTGATATCACCGCCTTGGGGATCTACCTCACCGTTGCCGTTAGGGAACCTCGTCCGGGCGTGAGCATGCCGCGTGAGCTGATCGAAAAACACCTCCCCACCCTCCAAGCCGAGATCGCCCAATTTTCCAACCTGAAGATCATCCTGCTCATGGGCGATGTCGCCATCACCGCCTTCAATCTCATCGCCCGCCAACGCACTGGCAAACGCTGCATCCCCGCCGGCTCCACCTACAAGATTCGCGACCAACAATTCTTCTTCGAGGGTTTGCGCGTTTTCCCTTCTTACTTGCAAACCGGTAAAAGTTTCCTGATCGAGAAAGCCAAGCAGCGCATGGTGGCAGAGGATATCCGCCGCGCGTTTGACTGGCTGAAACAGGAGCAAAAATGAACAAAGATTCTGATTTTCTGGCAGTGTTGCATGCACTGGCAAAACCCGAGAATGTGGAAGGCATGCGCCATTTCGGCATGCAGGGCGAGAACCGTCTGGGCATTCCCATCCCCGAGCTGCGCCGCCTCGCCAAGGAGCACGGCAAAGACCACGAACTGGCGCTCAAGCTGTGGGCTTCCAACATCCCCGAAGCGCGCATCCTGGCTTCCATGATCGAGGATCCCGCAGAGGTCAGCGCCTATCAGGTGGAGGAATGGGTAGCCGGCTTCAACAGTTGGGATGTGTGCGATCAGGTCTGCATGAATCTGCTAGAAAAGGTGCCCTCTGCAGTTGATCGCATTCCTTCCTGGGCGGCGCGTGAGGAGGAGTTTGTGCGCCGCACCGCCTTCAGCCTCATCGCCTGCCTCGCCTGGCACGACAAGAAAGCCACTGATGAAAGCTTCATCGCTTATTTTCCACTCCTCCAGCAGGCTGTGGATGATGAGCGCAATTTCGTCAAGAAAGCCGTCAACTGGGCATTGCGCAACATTGGCAAGCGCAATCCGACTCTTAATCAAGCAACTATTCAATTCGCTGAAGAGCTACAGCGCATGGACTCCAGATCTGCGCGCTGGATCGCCGCCGATGCCCTGCGCGAACTGCGCTCAGACGCCGTGCAGCGCCGCATCCACGAAAAACCGATTTCGTGATTATTTTGTGAACAGCGCCGCTATCAGCGCAATGCCATAACCGCTCAATACCACCCCGGCTGCTTTGTTGATGATGGTGTAGAAGGTCGGCTTCAATCTCCCCCGCAACAAAGTGACCAGCCCGCTCAAGATCAACCACCAGGTGATGGAACCCACAAAGACTCCCACCACCAGCAGTGCCATCATCCAGGCGCTGGTCTCGTGTGCACTCAAGCCCAGTCCGCCGTACACCGCCGCGAAAGAGAAGATCGTGATCGGGTTGGTCAGCGTCAGTAGGAACGTGGAAAAATAATCCCCTGCCAAATGCGGCGAGCTGCCTGCCACAGTCGCTTCCTTTTCTTTTTGGAAGAAAGCTCGCACCCCCAGCAAAATGAGCACTCCGCCCCCCAGCAAGCGCAAGGGGGTTTGCAACTGCACCAAATGATTTCCTAGCCACAGCGCGCCGAAAGCCGCCAGCGACCCGTACAACAGATCAGCGCTTGCCGCACCCAAACCGGATGCGACGCCCGAAGAGAAGCCCTTCTTCAGAGTGCGCTGGATGCACAGCACCCCAATCGGCCCCACCGGCGCGGCAATGGAAATGCCCAACCCCGTCCCTTTGAGGAAAAGTGTCCAGTTATCCATCCGCCCCTATCGGTACGCCCGGCGCGCCACACCGCGCGTGAGATAATATTCCGAAACCAGCAGCGCCGTTCCTCCCATGCCCGATAGAGTCAGAATGGTCTCCTGTGAAAGGGAATTCTTCAATGCCAACACGCCGTTAAGGACGTCAATCACGATTCCCACCAACATCGCGCCCAAGAAAAGGATTTCGACTTTTGGGAACATCCTGCAGAAATCGTTCATGGCTCCTCCACTTGCGGATCGCCTAAGCATACTCTGCCCCGCCTGCAGGGATCTATCGGGAATTATCATGATCTCGGCTTTTACCCGCCAAACTCCGGTTCTGGCAACCCCCGCGCTCCCGGTTGGCAGGCGAACAGGTTGCCTGCTTGGGGCTGCTCTGCCAGGTTCTCCGCGCTCAATCCTTCCCTGGCTGAGGTGATGTAGAGTGTGCTCAAATCCTCACCCCCGAACGCGACGGATGAGGGCTGCGCCACCGGCACTTCGATGGTCTGCACCCGTTCCCCTTGCGGAGAATAGCGCTCCACCCGCCACCCGCCCCACAATGCGCACCAGATATACCCTTCGGCGTCCACCGTCAGCCCGTCCGGTGAACCGTCTTTTCCACCAAAACGCACGAATTCCCGTTTCCCGCTGATCTCCCCACTCGCCGGGTCAAAATCGTAAGCGTACATCGTGAAACGCCGTGTGTCGTTGTAATACATCACCTGGTCATCCGGGCTCCACCCGATCCCGTTGGAGATGGTCACGTTGCAGATCATGGGGGTCAGCACCAGGTCTTTATCCAATCGGTACAGTGTGCTGCTGGCATCCGTGGTGGTCATGCTGCCCGCCCAGAAACGTCCCTGCCGGTCCACTTTGCCGTCGTTGAAGCGTGCGTTCGCCTTTCCCTGCTCGGGGTGACAAATCGGCTGGAACGCTCCCCGCTCCCTGTCCCAGAAGGCGAACCCGTTCTCTCCGGCACAGATGAATCCGCCCTTTGCCCTCATCCCGATAGCGCTGATCCTTTGCCCAACCGCGAACGTTTCATATTCCATGCTCACCGGTTCCAGGCGCTGAATTTTGCCCTCCAGAATATCCAGCCAGTACAACTTTTTTTCCTGCGGGTGCCACACAGGTCCTTCTCCCAGTTCGTTGCGACAATCTACGACCGTTGTTGCTTGCATACTTCCCTTCCTTTTTTTGATCAGTGCAGGTACTTCTCAAAAACCAGCGCGTCTTCCCCGCCCCGGTAATATTGCGGCCAGATCTCCGCCTGAATATATCCGGCGTTCTTATACAGCCAGATGGCGGGCTCGTTGCCGACACGCACGCACAAGCGTATGGTGCGCGTGGCAAGCTTGCGTTCGCATTCTTCCAGCAGCGCTTTCGCGATTCCATGTCCGCGGTATTCCTCCAGCACGCCCAGCGTGATGATCCATCCGGTTTGCTGGTGGTCGCGCGTCTCTCCTCCAATGAAACCCACCATTTTCCCTTCCCAGTCGGCTTTCAAGTGTACCATCCCCGGAAATGTCAGCACTCCCAGCAGGTCCAGCATCGGCCAGGCATCTTTTGCGAAGCATGCCCGCTCCAGATGGTGCAGCGCTTGCAGGTCTCGCCAGCTTGCTTGTTGGATGGTGAAAGGCGCATCGCTTTCCATGCGTTAATTGTACCGAAAGTGACTTCCCTTGCGCTAGGGATTTTGATCGCAACCGTTCTCTCTGTCCGCCAGAGAACCTAACAATTTGTTAACCTGTTCTTTTCTTTTTCTTGACATACGCTCGGTATACTCTCAACATGCAAAAAAAGATTACAACGCTCTTTATTGACCTTGATGGGACTGTTTACGACAAAAATAACAGCATAATGGAAAAAATGACAGAACGGATTGCCAGCTACATGCAACAGTTTCTGCATATTGCTTCTGAAGACGCACAAAAGCGTATCGATCATTATTATCAGACCTACGGATCCACTCTGCGTGGAATTCAGGAAGAATTTTCGATCGACACCGTAGAATATTTGGATTACATTCACGAGATTGATCTGGACCATTATTTGAAGCCGGATGAAACGCTGCATGATATCCTCGCCGGAATTGACATTCCAAAATGGATTTTCACCAATGCCACCCGCGCTCATGCAGAGCGGGTGCTGTCAAAGCTCGCCATTGCCGACCAGTTCGAAGGGATCCTGGATGTTTGGACCATGGATTACGTTCCCAAACCCCATCCATGGGTATACCAGCACGCTCTGGAAATGGTTGGTGACCCGGACCCATGGGAATGCATTTTCGTCGATGATTCCGCTCGCAACCTGAAGCCTGCTCATCACATTGGCATTTCGACCATTTGGGTGGGCGCCGATGAGATCCCTCTGCACGCCGATCTGAGCATTCCGCATTTGTATGATTTGCCCATCGCTGTCGAGATGATTACCGAAGACCTGATCTTGCCTGAATTCTCCACGCCGTTCGCATCGCTGCAGATGGTTTCATAAGCCAGGTGCACATGTTCTCCACATATCCCGTCCTTTTCATCTGTGGTTCACTCAACCAGACAAGAATGATGCACAAGATCGCCATGCAGTTGGAAAGGATCGAGAGCATTGAAGCCTGCTTCACACCGTATTACGCGGACGGCTTTATTGACCTGCTTGCCAGAGCGGGATTGTTGCGGGCAACCATTCTTGGCGGTCGACACTACCGCGATACATTGCAGTACATCAAAGAGCACCGCCTCACTCTGGATCTGCGCGGGAAGCGCAAACAATATGCTCTGGTTGTCACTTGCAGCGATCTGATTGTTCAAAAAAACATCCGTGGCAGGCGTTTGATGCTTGTGCAGGAGGGTATCACCGAACCGGAGAGTTTTGCTTTCCAGTTGGTCAAATATCTGCGCTTCCCGCGCTACCTCGCCAACACCGCAGCTACCGGTCTTTCAGATGCCTACGATTATTTCTGTGTGGCTTCTGAAGGATATAAGAACCTTTTCATTAAAAAGGGTGTCAGGAGCGAGAAGATCAGCGTAACCGGCATCCCCAACTTTGACGAGATGCAGAATTACTGTAAGAATGACCTTCCTCTGCACGACTACGTTCTGGTCGCCACCTCCCCCTTGCGCGAAACCGGGCAGTTCGACAATCGCCAGGCGTTTATCAAACAATGCTTGAAGATTGCCGATGGTAGATTGCTGATCTTTAAACTTCATCCTATGGAAAAAGTCCGTCGCGTCTACCGTGAGATTCGTTCTCTTGCCCCCCACGCCCGCATCTATGCCCGCGGTAATACCGAACACATGATCGCCAATGCCGCGGTGGTCATCACCCAACGCTCCACCTGCACCTTCACAGCGCTAGCCCTGCAAAAAGAAGTCCACAGCTATCTCAACCTGGATCAGCTCAAAGATCTCATGCCCCTGCAAAATAACGGGGCATCTGCCCGCAATATCGCCCTGTTGTGCAGCCACCTGCTGCAACAGCCATTGGCTCATCGGCAAAAGGACGAACAGGGCTTTAAAGCCGTTCTCGAATGGATCGGATTGTGAAGCAATTCCCTGTTCCGCTTCTCGTGGGTATTTCAAACTTATCCTGTTTCGCCGTAGAATTTTTGACCAAACCCGGCTGAAAAATCGAATGACCAGGAAGATTTCTTTTCACCTCGTCTCTGGTTTTCTTCCGCTCCGTAGATGATCACATTGGAAAATGTTTTGATGCGCCCAAAGTTCACCTGATTGGCAGATACCGGCACCACATTTCGCCAGGTGCCCGAGTTGAAATAATAGCGTTCCACGCCATCTTCGGCATCCATCAGTGCCACCTGCGGTTGGTGGGTGTGCCCTGAGATGATGCAGCGCACCGAATCGCCGTTCTTTTGCAGCACTTCCTCCTTCACCGCGGGTAGATTACGTTCATTTCTTCCGATCCGTTTTGTGATGGAAGATGAAAAACGCCGCACCAGCCGGAAAGGGATGTTCCTGCGGAAGGGGTTGAGGCGCAGGAAAGTTTTTAACAGGTTTCCTTTCATCGTAGGCGATTTCAGGAACGGGTCCTTGCGCAACGTATTCAGCCCGTGCAGAATAACCGGCTCGAGGTACTGCCAGATCTGTCTGCGCGTGAACCCCGGCGAATGAAAAATGTAGTTGATCAGCGCTGATTGCGGGCGCACGTCCTGGAATTCCACCAGGCGATGATACAGGTTCAGCAATTTTTCATCCTGCAAGATCATCTCCGCTCCGTAATGCTCCACGAACAGGTAGGGCAGCTTATACACGATCTCCACTGCCGAAAAATCATCTACCGGTGGCGCTTCATAATCCTCTATCGGGATCTCTTCCGGGATGAGCGGGGCGAGCTTGTAGTTCACCGCAAAGTTTAGCGGGTCATATTCCTGCCCATGCCGCACGAACGCCAGCGGTTTGCCCTCGCTGAAATAGGTGAAGGTGTGCGGCAGCGGCTCGTCGCTCGCCGTCATGCCCAGCAGTTTGCGCGCTTTGCGCCGGGTAGCCGGTGTGGCGTTCACCAACCGGTCATGGTTGCCTAAAATATAATGCAGTCGAAAATCCACAGCAAAATAAGAAGGCAGTTCTCTGAATATTTCCAGGGTTCCCGCTACCTTCTCTTCTTTCCCGATCAGATCCAATAACTGCAAGATTTTCTTCTCGTGTTCCGATCCCGCTTTGATATCCTTGAGGTTCACGTAAGGTTTGATGGAATCCTCATACCAGATATTCGAACGGTTCAACTCAAAAATATCCCCTGCCAGCACCATATCGACCGATTTGGCTCGGTTTACTGCGGCATCTTTTGCAATCTCCCGCATGATATGCTGGTAAGATTTCGGTTCGAGGTTGCGGTTCACCCGCAAAGCGCGCTGCACTCCCAGTGAGCACTCTTCCAGGTGCAGGTCAGAAATAACAACTAACATGATCGTCTCTCTTCAATACTTTCCTGGGCTTTTATATCACACTCTCTTCGATTCAGCATGAAAAAAAGCTTATCATTTTATTAACGTTTGTTTGTGTTTTCCTCTTGTTTCCCTCCCGTTCTTGACAGCCTGTCCCGCCAGCAGTATACTCTCTTTCAGAAAGTCCTTCAGGGCAGGGTGCGAGAGTACGCTCTCAATTCCCGATCGGTGGTTATAACCCACGAGCGCGCCTGCGCGCAGATCCGGTGGAATTCCGGGGTCGACGGTACAGTCCGGAATGAAGAAGGGAGTATGCGCGCCAAATCAGCCCTGAAAGCTTTCAGGGTTTTTTGTTTAATGATGAAAAAACAACGCACCGCCAACAGCAACCACCAACCCCCCGCCACCTGGACCTATCCACTGGCGCTGGTGCTTTTTCTTGCCGCCTGGCAGTTTCTGGTGGTGATCTTCCAATTCCCTGCCTTCATCCTCCCATCCCCCGCACAGGTAGGCGAACGTTTCCTCACTGCCTGGACTGATGGCAGTCTGCTGCGTCACCTGCTCGCCACCCTCAGTGAGGTGCTCAGCGGTTTGGCGATCGGCGTTTTGGGTGCTTTTCTGCTTGGCTATTTGCTCTCCCGTTCGAAATTCCTCGAGCGCGTGCTTTCCCCATTTCTGGTCGCCAGTCAGGCGGTGCCCATCGCTGCCATCGCGCCCCTCCTCATCATCTGGTTCGGCTCGGGTGTGCTTTCCAAAGTCCTCATCTGCTCGCTTACCGTCTTCTTCCCCATGCTCGTCAACACCCTCATTGGGCTGCACGCCGTGCCGGCTACCCTGCGTGACCTCATGCGCACCCTGCACGCCACCCGCTGGCAGACCTTCACCCGCCTGGAACTGCCGGCTTCACTGCCGGTGCTGCTGGGGGGTATGCGCGTCAGCGCCACCCTTTCGGTCATCGGCGCGGTGGTGGGCGAACTGGCTGGGGCTGATAAGGGGCTGGGTTTTCTCATTAACGTCGGGCGCGGTCAGTACGACACCGCCCTGGTCTTTGTGGCAGTGCTCACCCTGGTGTTGCTGGCATTAATTTTATATGGAAGTGTGCTCCTGCTCGAAAAGCGTCTGCTGCGCTGGCAGGAAGCCAAATGAACGGAGAAATTTCATGAAAAGATCCATTGTTCCAGTTTTAGCTCTTCTGGTCGTCCTTATCCTGACCGCGTGCTCTGCGAAACCGGCGAAAGACAACGCAGAACTGATTCCGGTTACCCTGCCGGTGGGGTACATCCCCAATGTGCAGTTCGCTCCTCTGTACGTCGCCATCGAAAAAGGATATTTTGCCGAGCAAGGCATCGCGTTGACGGTCGATTACAACATGGAGACCGACAACGTCGCCCTGGTAGGTGCCGGCAACCTGGATTTTGCAGTCGTCTCCGGAGAACAGGTGCTGTTGGGTCGCGCGCAGGGACTTCCCGTAGTGTACGTCATGACGTGGTATCAGCGCTTCGCGGTGGGCGTCGCCGCCCTGCAAGAAAGCGGCATCCGGGAACCCGCCGACCTGGTGGGCAAGAAAGTGGGCATCCCCGGTCTGTATGGCGCCAGCTATATCGGCTTTCGCGCTTTGCTCCAGGCTAACGGTTTGCAAGAAAGCGACCTCACCCTCGATTCCATTGGCTACACCCAGGTCGAGACCCTCGTCAATCGCCAGGAAGACGCGGTGGTTATCTACGTCAGCAACGAGCCTATCCGCCTGCGCGCCGAGGGCTACGACGTGAATGTCATCCCTCTCTATGATTACGTTGAGCTGGCTGCCAACGGTCTCATCACCAACGAGACCGCCATCCGAGAGAAACCTGACCTGGTGCGCGGCATGACCGCCGCCCTCCTCAAAGGTCTCGTCTACACCAGCGACCCGCACAACAATGCCGAGGTCTTCAGCATCTGCGAGAAATATGTCGAGAACCTGGCTTCCATGTCCGCTACCGATAAACAGGTGCAAAAAGAGGTCCTCCAGAGCTCCATCGCCCTCTGGCAGATTGAAAAAGGCGGCGTTTCCAATCTGGCTGCCTGGCAGAACACCCAATCCATCTTGCTCGAAATGGGCTTGATAAGCCAGCCGCTTGACCTCGAAAAAGCCTTCACTAACGAGTTCCTGCCCTGACCATGAACCATCCCACCCCTTTTGCCTTCCGTTTGGACAGCGTCAGCATGATCTTTCCTGAAAGGGAAGGGGAACTGGAGGCATTGGAGCAGCTCAGCTTTGAGGTCCCTCCCTTCCAGTTCCTGTGCGTGCTGGGTCCTTCCGGCAGCGGCAAGAGCACCCTGCTGCGCCTGCTTGCCGGGCTGCTCCAGCCCAGCGCTGGTCGCATCCTCTATGCGCAGAGTCGGCAGCCCTCGGTAGGTCTAGTTTTCCAACATGCCAACCTTATGCCCTGGCGCGACGTGTGGGCAAACATCCGCCTGCCGCTCGAACTGCGTGGCGTGGAGGAAGGGCAAGCCGATGCTCGCACCCGCGCCATGGTCGAACTGGTGGGCTTGCAAAGTTTCGCACACGCCATGCCCGCCACCCTTTCCGGCGGTATGGCGCAGCGCGTTGCCATCGCACGGGCGCTCATCCAAGATCCCGACCTGTTGCTGTTGGACGAACCCTTCGGTGCGCTGGATGCCATCACCCGCGAGCGCATGGGGGCGGAACTGCTGCGCATCTGGGAGCAACGCCGCAAGACCGTGGTCATGGTCACCCATTCCATTTCCGAATCTCTGCTGCTCTCCGATCGGGTCATCGTGCTCAGCCGCCGCCCGGGAACAGTGCGCTTCGACATGCCCAACGATCTGCCCCGCCCGCGCAGCGATGAGATCCGCTACCACCCTCATTTCGTGCAGCTTTCGCGCACCCTGCGTCAGTCTATTCAGGAATAGCCCTGCCTGGTGGTTCTGAAGAACTCATCGCCCGTTAAGGTCTTTTTCCCTGTATAATGAGCGTATCTCAATTACTTGCAGTCCGACCGATATGCAGGTGGGCAAAAAAGAAGCCCGATCCAATCGTCCGGCGGCTTTTTTCCAAAAGAAAGGGTAAAAATGCAAACAAAAGTGTATGTTGGCAATCTCTCATTTGATGCCAACGAAGAGTCCCTGAAGGAATTGTTTTCCCAGGCAGGGGAAGTGGTCTCGGCGAACATCATCACCGATAAGTTTTCCGGACGCTCGAAAGGATTTGGCTTTGTGGAGTTCTCAAACGCAGAAGGTATGACAGCCGCCATCGAGAAATTCAATGGCTATTCCTTCATGGATCGCGAGCTGCGCGTCAACGAAGCCAGACCACCGGAGAAGCGCGATGGTGGTGGTAATCGTGGGGGGAGACGCGACAACCGTCGGCGCGATGGTGGTTACAACCGCAACCGCTACTAGCGCTTCCACGCACTGTAATTTCACACAGGCAAATTACCCCTTATCAAAACATAAGGGGTAATTTAATCCCTGCGTAATCACATCATCCCCTTCCCTACGTCATGCAGAGCATAGCGATGCATCTCATCCTAAGCAAAAATAATCACCCAACAAGCCCACATCCCACTTACCACCCCCCTACGTCATGCAGAGCGCAGCATCTCACCCCAACCATATCAAACCAGCTAGCAAGATAGCATCCCATTTCCCTCCTCCTACGTCATGCAGAGCGCAACGATGTATCTCACCTTGAGTAAAAATAACCAGCCAGCAATAGAGCATTCCAAATCTTTATGAACACCGAAGCATCTCACCTTAAGCAAAAGTAACCACCCAGCAAGCCCACATCCCATTTCTTTACAAACCCATTGCTCCAAACCTCAACGCACACTCCGTCCCTCGTCAAGAGCGATGTCATAGATACAGCAAACGTCCTCGATAATATTCCATCAGCTTACGATTATGTGCATCGCTTCCATCCAGATTCGCGCTTTGAAAAACAGGCGGGGTCACCTGCTCGTTGAGCAAGATCTGGACCGTTTCGCAAATTGCCGCGTTCATGAGCGCTGCGCCAACAACGGTGGATGTTGCGCCGCAGCGCTGTTCAAAATTGTCAAAAGCTACGATGGCATCGCCCGCCATCCCGCAGTTGTCGATCACCAAGTCCGCTACATCCATAAGTTTGACCCCGCCAGGGTGGCGTGATGGCACGCTCTGGCTGTGGCTGATGCTGGTCAAAGCTGCAACTTTTACCCCCTCTCTCTTTGCCGTTTCAGCCATTTCGATCGCCACCGTGTTCCGTCCTGAATTGGAATGAATGATCAAGAGGTCTCCCTTCTGGATATGGCATGCCTCATAAAGAATAGCCGCCAACCCCGGCAACCGCTCCATTGCGGTTTCCATCGGGAGCGGGCGGGTGTTCACGGTTAGACCCGGGGATAAAATGGCGTTGGTGGGAACCAGACTGCCGGCGCGGTAGCACATCTCTTCAGCGATGATTCCGGCATGTCCGGCTCCAAATACGAATATCAGGTGATCGCTCTTGATCGTATCCGCCATCCAACGTGCCAGCTTTTTTATGTTGTCCACTTGTGTGGTCATCGCTTTGTGCAGTACGGGCATCATCGCGTCAAAATAAGCCAGACCTGTCATACCTTTTTCCTCTGCAATAAATTCTTTCCCCTAATACCCGATGATCTGTTTGTGGAATATTTTGTACTTTTCATAAACTTTATAATCATGATCAGGGTCCGTGACCACATTGGGAGAAGCAAAGGTTGGGCGATATTCGCCTTCGCTCGCCAGAATGCTGGCGGTCTCGGCTATTAACGCCATGGATATGACGATCACCATCACCGTTGAAGCTGCCGCAACAGGTTCTTCCCAGTTTTTCAGATACACCACTGCATCTTCGGGTGGCGCTCCGTTATCAATGACATGATCTGCCACATCTGCCAGTTTCTTTCCTGAGGAATGCTGGGCTGGATTGATTTGGTAATTTTGCATCGATGTGATCGCTGCTACGGTAGCCCCGTTCTTTTTACCGATCATCGCCGCTTCGATCGCTGCGGCGTTCAACCCACCATGGGAGAAAATGAGCATGGTATCCTGCGGTGTGATCTCGTAAGACCGCAGGACGTTGGCAACATATCCTTCCTGCCTTTCCAGCCATAACAGTTCCGGCGTTCCGCCCGGACCTAGAACGTTCGTCCAGGTTAACCGCGGGTCATGGATGGGTTGGATGCCGATAAAGGAACCATATCTCGGAAAGACATCCAGAACCGGCAGCGCCGAATGTCCCGACCCGTAATAATAGACCGCTCTGCCCGCTTTGATGCTGTTTGTCATGGCACGGGCTGTCTTTTTGATTTCTGCCATACTGGTCTTGTCCAGATCAGTGATGATTTTTTGCATTGTGTTGAGATAAACTTCTGCAGACATTCAATTCTCCTTGAGGATTGTGAATAAAATCGTCTCATTCGCAATCACTTTTTCCTTGTGATTTGTTGTCAATGTGAAATTTTTACCGTTTAGCAGCGTCAAGATGACCAGGGGGCTTTCTTTTTCAAAGAAGCTTTTCGCGATGCAGATCAGAGGTTGCCCCTTGATGACCTTCTGTTTTTCCACAACCTTCTTTTCAAATGCTCCCTGCTCCCTGAAGGTTTCAATGCCGATGTGGATTAACAGTTCCAGCCCGTTTTCATGTTTCAGGGCTACCGCATGCCCGGTTGGAAAGATGGCAGAACATTCCGCGTCTACAGGCGCGTAGATGGTCCAATCTGAACCATCCATTTCGATCGCCACACCAACACCCATCAAACCGCCGGAGAAAACCTCATCCCCAACGTCCTCTAAAGGGAGGGCTCTTCCGCTGGCTGGCGCATACACGTCAATTTTGTGTTCCATCATCCTGCACGAACCTGAACTCCACGCCATCGGCAATATAGCGCAGCAAACAACTATCTTCCGGGGATATCCTTCCCACTACGTTCACTCTTGCATCGGCGGGCAGTTCCTGCCGCACAATTTGCAGTTCGCCCGAATAGCGCCCGTATTTTTCATTATCGATCGTGATCACGTTGGCTTCTCGCACTTTTGCTTCTCTGGCAGTCAGTTTTTCACCCATGCCAGCCATCTCCCGCGATGTGCGCGAGCGCAGCACCCACTCCGATAGGTCAGGGCGCGCGATGTGGATCGTGCCGTACAGTATCCTTCTTTCCGTTTCTGAAAGACCCTCTTCTTCGATAACCCTGATCACCAGCGTCGGCGAGCTGGCAGCTTCTTGTAGATCTGCCAGTTCCGTTGCAGACGCGAACGGATCCCCTATCAGGATCTCATCCACCACGCCTGTTGCCATCAACTCTCGGGCAGCCCAGTGCATTGCTGCATGCCGGTGACTTTCCAGCGTGGGCAGCCCCGCATGCAGCGGACCGCGCGGTTTATTTCGCGAAGGAACGCAAGCCGCCACGGGAATTCCCAGCTCATAAAAAATGGCGGATTGGTTGATGAAGAACGCCAACCCCAAACCTGTTTCCGGTCGCGGATAAAAATTGTGACACGCTTTGATCGCCAGCGCCTTCGAAAACCGCTGTAAGGCGCTCACCATCTCCACGACCTCCGCTTTCCTCATGATCGAAGGGTTCAGCATGAAGCCGTGAATGCCCAGCTCTTCGCTGATAGTGCGCACATCAGTCGTTTGAAAACCAAAATCAAGCCGCAGATACGCGATTTCTGATCGCCTCAGTTCATTTTTCAGCGACGCATTGTCTTGGATCTTTTTTAGTTCATGCGAAGAACAATCCACAGCCAGGTGCATGCCCCTTTTTGCTACAAGCTCCGCGAATTCTCTTACGGCTACGCTTGTTTTCAAAAAATCATCCTCAGGTAAATGGATCGAGGTGAAAACTTCGCTGAAACCGAACTTTGCAGCGCTATCAAGGTACAGTTCCGCGGCTTCTGGGTCTTCCAGAAAATCTTTTAAATATAAAGAGATGCCTAGCCCTGTTTTTTGTCGCCTGGAGTCCATAAATTCTTCCGTAAAATGCTTATGTTATACTCATATGCACAGAGTCTGGAGCTAATCGAAGCAGTTTGCCGTAAACAGCCATCCGATCAGTCCAGGCTCTGTCTATAGATGAACTATTCTTCTATCTTCTTTGCCGGAAATTTAAGCAAGGAAGTGAACACGAACCCAGCCAGTACTGCAACCGCGTAGCAAATAACGTAATACAACACGTTCGAGTTGGTCGCGATCGCCAGGATGCCAGAGACATACACTGCCCGGGCGCCAAAACCTAGCAGCCCCACCAGCGCGCCGCCCACCGCAGCACCCAGGCAAGCTGTCACAAAGGGTTTGAACAGCGGCAGCGTGACACCATAGATGAGCGGTTCGCCAATGCCCAGGATCCCTACCGGTAATGCGCCTTTGATGGTCGCTTTGAAGTTTTCGTCGTTGCGGAATTTCAGCAGCAGAGCCAATGCTGCGCCCACCTGCCCGGCTCCAGCCATGCTGTTGAGTGTTTGCAGGGTTGAAAATCCGACTTCTTCGATCAGTTGCAGGTGAATGGGGGTGAGACCATGATGCAGCCCGGTCATCACCAGCGGCAGGAACAATGCGGCAATGATGGCGCTCGCCACTGCCCCGCCTGCATCCAACAGCATGAGGATAAGTTTAGTCAGCAGGTCGCTGAACACGCCCGCGATCGGTTGAATGACATACAAGATGACCACACCAGCCAGCAGCACCGCGACAAAGGGAGGAAGGTGAACTTTGAGGGCTTTCGGGGATATTTCTCTCACTTTCTTTTCAATCACCGCGATCAACAAGCCAGCCAGAATGGCGGCAAACACACCGCCGCGCCCGGGCACCAAGCCCATTCCTGAAAGTGCGGGGTTCACGGTGATCATGCCAGCCACTGCCCCCAATGCGGGGGAACCGCCAATGTGTTTTGCGGCATTCATTGCAACAAGAATGTTGACATAAGTATAAACTGCGAAACCGATTGCAATGAGAGCTTTCATCCAGTTCAATTCAGCGTCCACCCCAAAGCTTTGCAGCATCTTCCCGATTCCCGCCACCAGACCGCCACCGATCAGGGCAGGGATGACTGGGGTAAAGATTTCGCTTAATGCATTAAGAATATTTTTCCAAACGTTTTTCTTTTCAGTAGCCATTATCTGCTCCTTCTAGTTTTTTGTGGATACGTTAAGCAATGTTCGATAAGCACCTCCTGGTAATTTTTTTTAAAACCTGCTAATTGCTCAAGATTTTTTCCATATATTGCACGATCTCCTGCGCATCCCCCGGACCAAATACGATTTGCAGGTCATTTGCTTTTCCCAAAATCCCAAACACGCCTTCTATGCCTCTGATCTTCTGTTCTTCCGCTTTTGTGCCGTCTTGCAGTTCCACCCGCACGCGCGTCATGCAGCATTCCACTTTTTTGATGTTTTCTTTTCCCCCCAGTAACGCCAGGAGTTGCTCTGCTATTTGTTTGTTGTTCATCATCGCTCTCTTTTCCGGTAAGCTGCTTACCCAAGTATTGGTTGAAGACCTGGTAAGAATTCCAGGGTTTTCGATTTGTGGGGCATCAGGCACTTTGCGTAGGTGCATCCGCTTTCCAACCCGCGCAATCGTGAATTAGCCGTATAAAAGGATTGGTAGGGAAAGCCGTTGGGTGAAGCCCTGAAGAGTTCATAGCTCATCATGGCGTCCAACCAGCTCTCATACACCTCCGAAATGTCCATATAGAGCGTGGGAGAAAAACCATCCAGGTCTTCCATGTTTTCTCCATAGAACAGCCCCTCCACCCTATATCCGCTCTGCTCGGCTTGTGCCAGCCCTTCCAGCACACAATCATGCACCAGCCTGTGGCGTGGATGGAAAGACCCTCTCCAATGCGTGATGATCACATCCAGCTCCAGTTTGCTGATCGTCTCTGCCAGAAATGCGCTACATTCCATCTGCGGAACGCAACCGGCTATAAAACCAGCCCACATCGCAGTGCCGTGCAATTTTTCTGCACAGATTTGCATTTCTTTTTCAAGTTGCTTTCCAAAATCGCTCGCGCTTTGCTTGGGGTTGCCGCGCTCTCCGCGCGTGATATGGATGAAAAAACTTTCCCACCCTTTTGTATTCAACAAATACGCAATGGAGCCGCCCATCAGTTCGGCGTCCATGGCATGTGCGCCAATGATCCCAATCTTCTTTACATCAGTCATGAGCAATTATTCAATTCTCTGCCGACCAATATAGAGGTCCATATATTTGCCGATATACTTTGTAACCACTTTTTCGATGATGTCGAACTTCTCTGTATAGGATAGTGCCTTTACCACCAGCAATGCGTCACCAGGTTCGATTTTTAACAATTGCGCTTCATTTTGATCAGCCAAAGTGGCTTGCATCACCACTTCCGTCCAGGCAGGGAAAATGCCATATCGTTCCTTGAAAATGGCGTACATGGATTTGTTGGCAAGCTCCATTTTTTCCAGATCTGGGCACAGGGCATGCAGTATGGAAGAATTTTGCAAAGCCATGATCTGATCATCTGCCGTGCGAATGCGCTCAATGTAGACGATCAGCTCATCTTCATTGATTTGTAACTCTTCGGCTAGTTTCGGGCTCGGTTTTTGCAAGGCTTGCTGCAAAATGATCGAGCCGGGTTTGCCGCCTTTTGATGTGATATATTCGGAGAATCCCTTGAAGGCGATGATGTTTTCCAGCTTCGGCTTGGCGATGAATGTGCCGCGCCCAACTTCCCGGTAGATCAGCCCTTTTTCCTGCAGGTACTCCACGGCTTTCTTGGTCGTGATGCGGCTCACCTTGAAGATCTCAGCCAGTTCGCGTTCCGATGGGATCATGTCACCCACCCTCCATTCGGAGTTTGTGATCTTTTCCATGATCTGGGCTGCAATCTGTTGATAAAGATGGCTTTGTTTTTCGCGATTTAACGGTGAATAATCCATATTATATATATTAATATATTGATATATCCATTATAACGAAAAGCCGGGAGATGTCAAGTTTTTCGGGAATCAAAGAGGGAAACTCTGTGATGAACTTCCTGATGCCGCCTTCCCTCCTCCTACGTCATGCGGAGCGCCATTGCAAAAATTGTCCACACAACTGGTCTTTCCATTTGCACACCGCACCGAATAGACCAACCATCCCAGGCGCATCAAACCAGCCAACCGCAGAATACCTCATTCCCTTACCAATACGTCATGCAGAGCGTAGCGAAGCATCTCTCCCGAGCAAAAACAATCAGCCAACAATAGGGTATCTCAACTCCTTACAAACACATCTTTCAGAGGGAGCGCAGCGATCCAAGAATCTCGCTCTAAAGAAACATGATCACCTAACAAGCAGGCACCTCATCTCCTCACCTCAACCATCCCTTTCATCATCAAAATGCCATCCCCAAAATCATTGCCAACCCCTCTCTTTTCCTCTATACTACAATCATAGAGACATAACCGTATACACAAAAAGGAGGTAATCCATGAGTATCGCAAAAATGACCGAGATCAAAGTCTCTTCCCCAAAATCCTTTGACGACGCCATCCAGCAGGGCATCCAGCGCTGCAACCGCACGCTCGAGAACGTCAAATCCGCCTGGATCAAAGATTTCGAAGTCATCGTCGATGAGCAGGGCAACATCGCCGAATACCGCGTACTGATGAAAGTCTCGTTCGTCCTGAAAGACTAAGCCATTGCTGTAAAGTAAGAAGCAGAACCATCGGTATCTTCTCAACACCACTCCGAAGGCGCGAAACGGCGGAGAAATCTCTCTATTTTTACAGTCACAAATATAGGTAAATTCCGCACGTCCCCACACACCTGGGGAAAACAATATGAACAGGAGATGGGGTTAGCAGTTGATCTGTTAATGGCAGGGGGCAAAAGTGTTGAAAGCGATAACGTAATCATCGTATGAGGTGGAAGATGACAAAAAAAACAAATGAACAAGGAATATCTGTGTATCAAAAAAGATTGGTTTTATTTGGGTGGGTTTTTAATATCCACATTGAACGGCACAGGAGATCAGAAACAAACCTGTCTTCATTGTCAGGAACCCCGCCGAATTCTACTAGTGTGAATTCTGCCGTTGACTTGATAAGGCGAGATAATGCATATCGGAGAAAATAAAAAGAATCGAATAATTAGTGGGAGAGAATCAGATACACCCCACGTACGCGGGGAAACGGAAATGCGCGCCGACCCAAGTATGAAAACTATTGGGGATGCTGCAAGCGTTCCATAATGTGATTAAAAACTACGAACTCCACTCTTCAATCCAGCGAGAAAAACCGCACCCGCTAAATAAGAACGGTCCAAAGTGATACTGGCATCCATGAATAGCAGGCAGACCACCGAACCTTTTCACCATAACACAAAAGCAAAGTCCTTACTCTCTCTCTATCATTAAAGACATTATTTCAGCCCATGCTCCCACGAAGGGAGCGACTTGCCGCTAGGGAAAGCTTGTTGTCAAAAATAGTGAGCTTTCTAGCGCCAATGAAAGACTAACGGTTCTTTGTGCATTTCCGTTCCTTGCCTTGCAGGTCTTCCTGCATGCCATCCGCCAAATGCTTTTCGGCTTCCTGTTGCAATCTCTTGCGCCATTTTTCTATTCTCTCTTTTGTGTAATAAGGTTTGGTCAGTTCAGAATCGTCGAGCAAGCCTTTTTTATAATCTTCTTTTCCCATTTTTACCATTCCTCCACTTCTAATTTTAATTTTTGTAAAAATTTTTCCATATAATGAAAAGTCGTGAACCGATACGTTTTGTTCGCCCGTTCCGGGTTGAGTTCTCCGTACGCACCGTGCGGTCAAAGCTCGTCCTCAATAGCCTGGTCGATGATGCGCCAAGCGTATTCAAATATGTTTCAGTATCCTCTAACGGATCGAATATAGTGAAGCAGGATAGAAATGAACACAATATTTTTTACACACGATGTTTCAGTATCCTCTAACGGATCGAATATAGTGAAGCAAACCTATACCAGCTTGAAACATGGCGCACCGGTTTGTTTCAGTATCCTCTAACGGATCGAATATAGTGAAGCTTCTGGTTCCAGCGCGGTAAGGAAATTTGGGGCCAGCGTTTCAGTATCCTCTAACGGATCGAATATAGTGAAGCCAGAGGGTACAGAATGTGTGATCTGCGCAAATTCACGTTTCAGTATCCTCTAACGGATCGAATATAGTGAAGCAGAATATGCATCACTGCACAGCAAAGACGAGAATTAGGTTTCAGTATCCTCTAACGGATCGAATATAGTGAAGCTTAATTTCACAAAAGCAGAAAACGATCTATTTAGTGTTTCAGTATCCTCTAACGGATCGAATATAGTGAAGCGATATGATAGCTCAAAGATCGGACAGCTTCCAACATGTTTCAGTATCCTCTAACGGATCGAATATAGTGAAGCTTTGCTACAAAAAAGTAACCCATGCCGGAATTTGCCGTTTCAGTATCCTCTAACGGATCGAATATAGTGAAGCTCCGATACGGGGTGGATTAGCTGTAACCGTGCACAACGTTTCAGTATCCTCTAACGGATCGAATATAGTGAAGCCGTAGCCCGATTCAATGCGAATGCGTTGCAGAGCAGTTTCAGTATCCTCTAACGGATCGAATATAGTGAAGCTCTTGGCGGGCGCTGATTCTTTCTCTCCGCCGTTCAGGTTTCAGTATCCTCTAACGGATCGAATATAGTGAAGCTTTGTAGGTCAAAAAATTAGGTTCGAATGCTGACCATGTTTCAGTATCCTCTAACGGATCGAATATAGTGAAGCAGATCGAAGCCGGCGCTGATGCGGATACGGTAAGGCGTTTCAGTATCCTCTAACGGATCGAATATAGTGAAGCGCTGGTATTTGATGTGAAGCAGATCGTGGCAATGAAAAGTTTCAGTATCCTCTAACGGATCGAATATAGTGAAGCCATTTTCGATATCGAGACCAGGCTGCGCCAAGTGATGTTTCAGTATCCTCTAACGGATCGAATATAGTGAAGCAGCTTTGTGCTATTAAATGATAAAAGTAATACCGCAGTTTCAGTATCCTCTAACGGATCGAATATAGTGAAGCCGAAAGTGGAAGCACATATCACTGGTTTCCCAGTTTGACGTTTCAGTATCCTCTAACGGATCGAATATAGTGAAGCCGTGGCGACCAAAGCTGAGCGCATCCGCCTGGCCAAAGTTTCAGTATCCTCTAACGGATCGAATATAGTGAAGCTTTCCCGATCTAGGTGCGAACTGGGAATGCTACTATGGTTTCAGTATCCTCTAACGGATCGAATATAGTGAAGCCATTTTCGATATCGAGACCAGGCTGCGCCAAGTGATGTTTCAGTATCCTCTAACGGATCGAATATAGTGAAGCCCAGCTTCCTGAACCAGCTGGCGCAGAGCAAACAACGTTTCAGTATCCTCTAACGGATCGAATATAGTGAAGCTTTGTCTTAATATCCTATCCCTTTCCCTGCTCCAATAGTTTCAGTATCCTCTAACGGATCGAATATAGTGAAGCTTTCAACCATTTTTGCAACGAGGAAAATCTCATGCAGTTTCAGTATCCTCTAACGGATCGAATATAGTGAAGCTTCTCTTGCCATGTCTGTATGGTATGCAATGAAATTGTTTCAGTATCCTCTAACGGATCGAATATAGTGAAGCTTAAGGGAACTCTGCCAGAGCGTATTGTCTACTTTTATCGTTTCAGTATCCTCTAACGGATCGAATATAGTGAAGCCTGTCTTAAACCAACGTGCTCCAGAATTACTCAAATGTTTCAGTATCCTCTAACGGATCGAATATAGTGAAGCAATGATGTGGTGTGGGTGGGATCATGGAGAGCCTATGTTTCAGCATCCTCTAACGGATCGAATATAGTGAAGCCGGAGCCAGACCCCTACCACGCGGATACGGCGGGGCTGAGTTTCAGTATCCTCTAACGGATCGAATATAGTGAAGCCCCGTTGAAACCGTCCAGAATGCTACAATTGTATTATGTTTCAGTATCCTCTAACGGATCGAATATAGTGAAGCGGACTTGGGCAGTGAAACCACTTTTAGCAATTTGATGTTTCAGTATCCTCTAACGGATCGAATATAGTGAAGCATACTCTGCGGGATTCTGTTTTCTCGCAACTCCAGTGTTTCAGTATCCTCTAACGGATCGAATATAGTGAAGCTCCGCTACCTGCTTACCTTGATTGTCGGTATAGCTCGTGTTTCAGTATCCTCTAACGGATCGAATATAGTGAAGCTTATTGTCACTCCACCATGTGTCATACTCCGCCAAGAGTTTCGGTATCCTCTAACGGATCGAATATAGTGAAGCTTTTATTGATTACCAGCTTAAACTGCTGGAAACGGCGTTTCAGTATCCTCTAACGGATCGAATATAGTGAAGCTGGCAAGGACTATTTCATTGTTCCAGCAGGTCTGGAGTTTCAGTATCCTCTAACGGATCGAATATAGTGAAGCCGTAGCCCGATTCAATGCGAATGCGTTGCAGAGCAGTTTCAGTATCCTCTAACGGATCGAATATAGTGAAGCCGGTATTTGAAACGGTAGATGGAATCGGAACTACCTGGTTTCAGTATCCTCTAACGGATCGAATATAGTGAAGCTCAAACCATAATTGACCAGGATAACCATCTTTTTTAGTTTCAGTATCCTCTAACGGATCGAATATAGTGAAGCTTAAGAGCCACAAAAGTCGGAGAATATGCTGACCGCGTTTCAGTATCCTCTAACGGATCGAATATAGTGAAGCATCGCGTAATAATAATTATGATATTGATTAATTATCGTTTCAGTATCCTCTAACGGATCGAATATAGTGAAGCAAGGTATATGGCACCGGTATTCTGCGATCGCGGAAAGGTTTCAGTATCCTCTAACGGATCGAATATAGTGAAGCACTGAATGCCTACGACGTGATCATGCGACGCCTGGGGTTTCAGTATCCTCTAACGGATCGAATATAGTGAAGCCCAGTATCCCCATTCAATGGGCATACAGCTATCTGACGTTTCAGTATCCTCTAACGGATCGAATATAGTGAAGCTTTCGTTAGTACGATGTCACCCAACGCGATTTCGGAGTTTCAGTATCCTCTAACGGATCGAATATAGTGAAGCATTCTCGTATGCCACCACTGGTAAACGTTCAGATAGCGTTTCAGTATCCTCTAACGGATCGAATATAGTGAAGCCTTGAATATCGCGTGAGTTCATATTTGCCGCTCCCTGTTTCAGTATCCTCTAACGGATCGAATATAGTGAAGCGTTACAGGAAATCATTGATGGAACATTTGACTACAAGGTTTCAGTATCCTCTAACGGATCGAATATAGTGAAGCCATATGCCTAGCGTGAGGCAACCTGTCAGCAGGTAGAGTTTCAGTATCCTCTAACGGATCGAATATAGTGAAGCTACGCTCCAGATAGTTGTAGCAGTCGTCCAACAACCGTTTCAGTATCCTCTAACGGATCGAATATAGTGAAGCTCGTCTCGCTGCTCCACCCGACAAGTGTTGCTCTCTGTTTCAGTATCCTCTAACGGATCGAATATAGTGAAGCGCAGCGGTGGTTGCTGTTGCCATGGATTCGGATAAGGTTTCAGTATCCTCTAACGGATCGAATATAGTGAAGCTATCTATAAACAAATGCTATATGCCATTTTTAACAAGTTTCAGTATCCTCTAACGGATCGAATATAGTGAAGCTGACTGAATGCAAGCGTCCTCGCTCATCAATGTTTGTTTCAGTATCCTCTAACGGATCGAATATAGTGAAGCTAATACTAATAGAAAATTCTTGGGGTATGAAAAAGATGGTTTCAGTATCCTCTAACGGATCGAATATAGTGAAGCTTTTCCTCCTACTGTAAATCAAATGTTAGACCACGTTTCAGTATCCTCTAACGGATCGAATATAGTGAAGCTTCTTCCTGCTACATGGACTCCTTCCACTCAATTACGTTTCAGTATCCTCTAACGGATCGAATATAGTGAAGCCTGGTTGTGTAGTGCTATCGACAGATTCATATCCTAGTTTCAGTATCCTCTAACGGATCGAATATAGTGAAGCCGGCATGGGGTTATTGCATGGCTGTTGCAGCATGGCAGTTTCAGTATCCTCTAACGGATCGAATATAGTGAAGCTTGTATCAACCGTGATGCCTAGTTGGTCGTTGCTCAGGTTTCAGTATCCTCTAACGGATCGAATATAGTGAAGCGGAGGGGGTGGATACTGCACATATCGCACACACAGCAGTTTCAGTATCCTCTAACGGATCGAATATAGTGAAGCAAAACCAATTCTGATGAGGAAGAGGATGGTCAATCTAGTTTCAGTATCCTCTAACGGATCGAATATAGTGAAGCTGCCAAGCGATGCAATGACACACATTGCATCCATGTGTTTCAGTATCCTCTAACGGATCGAATATAGTGAAGCACGGTGTCTGTCAGTCCGTGGTATGGATCACGCTCTGTTTCAGTATCCTCTAACGGATCGAATATAGTGAAGCTTTTCGACCGCTCTTTCGATTGGGGATGGAGAAAAAAGTTTCAGTATCCTCTAACGGATCGAATATAGTGAAGCCGTGCCGGCAGTCTACTGGAGATCGAGTAGTATTGGGTTTCAGTATCCTCTAACGGATCGAATATAGTGAAGCCTATGAATAGCAAATCTTACAACGGAGTTGTTAATAGTTTCAGTATCCTCTAACGGATCGAATATAGTGAAGCTCCATCATCCAAGACAACCATCATCTCAAGCAGTTTATGTTTCAGTATCCTCTAACGGATCGAATATAGTGAAGCCAGAATAAATAACCCCATCGCTTTCAACCCAATCCAAGTTTCAGTATCCTCTAACGGATCGAATATAGTGAAGCTTCGTTTTGGATCACATGGGTAAATTGAGAGATACATAGTTTCAGTATCCTCTAACGGATCGAATATAGTGAAGCCATAATTTCAGGCATGCTTTTATTTTCGGTGAATGGGTTTCAGTATCCTCTAACGGATCGAATATAGTGAAGCATCTTTGCTATCCACCAATCCATCTGTATGAGATGGAGTTTCAGTATCCTCTAACGGATCGAATATAGTGAAGCCGACAGACATCTCACCGTTCAATGCTGCTTCTTCGAGTTTCAGTATCCTCTAACGGATCGAATATAGTGAAGCATAAATTCGGCTGCCTGTTTTTGCAGTAATGATTCGTGTTTCAGTATCCTCTAACGGATCGAATATAGTGAAGCTTGAATGGAACATATGCAAATTCGTTGCTGTTTCTGAGTTTCAGTATCCTCTAACGGATCGAATATAGTGAAGCCTCTTATACTGACACCAATATGTGGCGTTAGTTCTTGTTTCAGTATCCTCTAACGGATCGAATATAGTGAAGCATTTGATAACTTCCTGCATTAATGCAGGAAGTGCAAGTTTCAGTATCCTCTAACGGATCGAATATAGTGAAGCAGCGAGGAATCCGCCTAGAGTTTTAATTATTGAGTTGTTTCAGTATCCTCTAACGGATCGAATATAGTGAAGCTTTTTTGTACTTTTCGAGGTCATCTTTTTCAGTCCAGTTTCAGTATCCTCTAACGGATCGAATATAGTGAAGCAAAATTGGCTTGATGATTTGCCAGTTGAACTTGACAGTTTCAGTATCCTCTAACGGATCGAATATAGTGAAGCTTTGTAATCTTGCTCCAGCTCTTCCAGCCAAAACGCGTTTCAGTATCCTCTAACGGATCGAATATAGTGAAGCCACTTCTGCCATCAGCGATCCGCCCTCCGCATTGGTGTTTCAGTATCCTCTAACGGATCGAATATAGTGAAGCTGCTCCGGTCAGGTAGTCGTACACGGACTGAGCGTCCGTTTCAGTATCCTCTAACGGATCGAATATAGTGAAGCGTAAATATCTTTGCCTGGTCGGAGCTAATTTGAGTGGTTTCAGTATCCTCTAACGGATCGAATATAGTGAAGCCAGCGCCTATGCCGATCAAGATCTCTCTGACATTATGTTTCAGTATCCTCTAACGGATCGAATATAGTGAAGCTAGGTAAGCGCAAGATGTGACATTCTTCAATTTGTTGTTTCAGTATCCTCTAACGGATCGAATATAGTGAAGCTTGACCCAGGCAAGCTGAAGTTAGATGCCGGAGCGGGTTTCAGTATCCTCTAACGGATCGAATATAGTGAAGCTCACATGATAATAGTCATGTTGTTGTCGTGCTATCCTGTTTCAGTATCCTCTAACGGATCGAATATAGTGAAGCCACGTGACAATAGTCATGTTGTTAGTATGTTGTCCCGTTTCAGTATCCTCTAACGGATCGAATATAGTGAAGCTTCAAACGCTTCTTAGAGATCGTAGAGAAGCGCGATGTTTCAGTATCCTCTAACGGATCGAATATAGTGAAGCTTGTATCAACCGTGATGCCTAGTTGGTTGTTACTTAGGTTTCAGTATCCTCTAACGGATCGAATATAGTGAAGCTCACGCGCCCTCCCTCGTCTAGTACACAACAAATGGGTTTCAGTATCCTCTAACGGATCGAATATAGTGAAGCACCATCCCTGCAACATTCCATTCGTTCGTACATCAAGTTTCAGTATCCTCTAACGGATCGAATATAGTGAAGCTCTTCCTCCGTCAGTTCCATTTGTCCAGCTTCTTTTCGTTTCAGTATCCTCTAACGGATCGAATATAGTGAAGCGCTTGTAATTTTCCTTATCGATGCTACAATATAGAAAGTTTCAGTATCCTCTAACGGATCGAATATAGTGAAGCCCCTCTGTCGCAGATACGCCGGGTCCAATATCATTTGAGTTTCAGTATCCTCTAACGGATCGAATATAGTGAAGCCCCCCTGCGAATCAACCGCCGTGAGCGTTTCGCCCAAACGTTTCAGTATCCTCTAACGGATCGAATATAGTGAAGCTGTAGTATGGTGCGATTGCAACAGGCTCTCCAGAAGGGTTTCAGTATCCTCTAACGGATCGAATATAGTGAAGCTTCATTCAAATCCTTTCTGCCGGTGTATGTCCCCGCGTTTCAGTATCCTCTAACGGATCGAATATAGTGAAGCTATGTAGAAAATAGAATTAGTTATAGTGCATATTTACGTTTCAGTATCCTCTAACGGATCGAATATAGTGAAGCTGATCCATCATCGCGTTGTTGCCAGGACTGATCGGAGTTTCAGTATCCTCTAACGGATCGAATATAGTGAAGCCTTGGGCGGAGCGGGGATGATAAAACAGTGCTGGCATTGGTTTCAGTATCCTCTAACGGATCGAATATAGTGAAGCTTTATGTAACCGTCCATGCCACACCCATGTTTGGAGGTTTCAGTATCCTCTAACGGATCGAATATAGTGAAGCTCGTGTTGGATCAACAACAACGTACCATTTACCATGAGGTTTCAGTATCCTCTAACGGATCGAATATAGTGAAGCTTTGCTTTTTGCAGTGCCCAATCCATTGTATCGATAGTTTCAGTATCCTCTAACGGATCGAATATAGTGAAGCTATGAGAAGTGTAGCGCAAACAATGACAATTGCAGTTGGTTTCAGTATCCTCTAACGGATCGAATATAGTGAAGCTTTCAAAGTCGCCATTGACCATCGTATCGCCCCCAGGTTTCAGTATCCTCTAACGGATCGAATATAGTGAAGCCCCTACTTATTTTGAACGCAGGAACTTATGTTTTCTTGCCAAATTTTCTTTTTAAAGCGCGTAAGACCCTCCTGAGGGCATTTTTTCAAAACGAACCGATGCATATTCCTCCATTTTTTATTAATAATTCGCAAACTTCCATTTGACGAAAAACCAGCCTCATTTGCGAATCTACTCTTATTTATAACACATCATTGCAAAACCGCCTGAATTCACACGCCAGACACTTGTGTTGATTTTGCGTGGGTGGTGGAATAAGTTCACCATACAACATGCGCTGCATCATTTCTAATGTTCCCAGTAATTTTTGACGCAACCGCGCTACAAACTTTACTTCTATCACATTTCTATTGGGAAGCATATATAAGAAACCGCGGTGTGCAGTCAATCCTGACATTTCTTCCAATAGTAGACCATACGCCACCAATTGCATTTGAAAATGTTGACCGGCAATATTGGAAAATTTGTAGTCAACGGGAATCACCTCAGCTGTGCGCCAGATGACAAGGTCCACCTTACCGCGCAAGCCATAACGTTCCGAAGACAAAGCAACATCAAACTCCCTGTGTCCATCCTCCACACCATAAATTTTTAACGATCGCCGCTTTTCGCGTGTTCCTTCAGCTTTACCTTCTTCTGCTCCTATTTGCATTTTATAGGTAGTTGGGCGTATATCCGGCAAACACAATCGGTAATACAGAATGCGGGGACAATAGATCCACTGTTTCAAATCGGTCACACAGAACGGTGATTCAAACTGAAATTCAGTTTGAGCTATTCTTTCTGCTTCCATTGTCATTTCTTGTTCCCTTTTGCTCGATAATTCGGCGCTTTTTCCAGTCTTCAGCACAAATCGAAAACATTTGAATATTGCCTTCCTTTTTTCCGAGCAGCTTTTTTAACTTCAAAAACAATTCTTCTTGTTGAGCAGGCAACAACCAACCCGAAAAGGCACTGAATTGAATGCGGTCGAGCCCAAAGTCCAAACAAGTATCTGCGATCTTCGTGCGTTTGCGATCATCAGAAATATCATAAAAAAGTAATAAATTTGGATCTCTTCTCATTACCAGTTCATCACAACCGGCTCATAGTCGGAACGCTCACCGCGCAGAAAAGTAGCAACATGCCGTGCCTGCATTTGAATGATCGCTCGCAAAGAATGGTTTTTTCCTTCGTATAGCATTTCGCTGTCAAGGCGCTCATTAATTTTTTCTACCAACATACGACGCGTCTCTTTCGTCAACAGTTTCTCTTCATCCTGTTCAAACCACACGTTCTTATTTGCCAAGCCAAACACTGTGCGATCCACAACCACTGGACGAAACTCTTCGATGAAGTCAAGAGTCAAACTAGGTTTACCGGGACGATCTACATGCATAAAGCCCGCATACGGGTCCAATCCTGCCAGCACGAGGCAGCGCTCTACTTGTCCATAGAGAACACCGTAACCGTAATTGAGTGCTGAATTGACTGGATCAACCGCACCTCGCCCGGTGCGCCCAATAAAGCCATATTTATCAGGTAGGATTTGACGGACAGCCTTCCAATACTTCTGAGCTGCACGTCCCTCGATCCCCATCAATTCTGAACGCATATCATCCACCGTCATTGTATTGTCTTTAAATTCTGGGCGATTTTTCACACGCTCAAGTTCGACAAGGTGATCAAGTACTTCGTTAGCCGACAGACGCAATTCACGAAATAAAGCAGGGTCAGTTTCTTTGCGGTATTTGGCCATGTATTTGAGTAAGTTAACCTGATTTTGCAATTTTCCGATACCAAATGCCAATACCAGGTTTAGCCCGCACGTAGAAGGAAGAGCTTTCAGTTGAGCGCGGCGGGTAGCAACTGTTCCAGTCAAACCGGCACTGTAGAGACTGGCATATGGGGTACCACTGCTACTGATAAAAAAAACAGGGATACCACGTTCGGTGCATTCGCGCACCGCTTCAGCGCTCAAACTGACACCCCGATTGGCAATCACAACTGATTCAAGATGGATAAGCGGAGCTTGAGCAATCATTTCATTGCCTTTGGTAACAATCAGACGCTCACTGTGTTTTCCCAGAAAAGCGCCATATTGGTCGATGAGGAGATGTTGAATAATCATGTTGTCTTTTTCCCTTTCCACAATCACGGTTTTTCCAGCGCGTATCAGCAGCCAGTCCAATAACCAGATACCCCATTCAGTTCTACCTGAAATACGCCATTGCCTTTTATCGTCAATTTGCCCACTTGTACTCCCTGCCCCAGCAACAGCCAAGGCAGCAACTTATCCCAATGGTTGGAGCGATATACAGCAAAACCGACAAAGCCGCTCATGGGAGTGTTCTTCCCGGTACGTCCTGAAGGACCCCACAAATTGATCCATTGTGTGGATTGCTCGATCAGGCGAACCTCATCGGCAAGTCGATACAAGTTGGCAATCTCTTCGGCAGAACGACGTATGGCGCCGTTGTATTGTTTGGCTAGTTGATCTACACGCTCAAGTAAACGACGGAAGAAAAGCCCAAAATCAGGTGCTTTGACAAGAGAACCCGCCGCTACCAGCCGGGTGGGAGAAAGGAAGCGGATACAGAGATTACCTTCGGAAAGGAACTTTTTGGCAAAAGCCTCGGTATCATTCCAACCAATAGAATTGTCATACAAGCGGATAATCTTTTCTCCTTCTGCGAGGATGATGGTTGTTTTATCTATCAGAGGATTACGCGTTTGGATAGAGATAATCTCAAATTTGCCGCGCCCAGGTCCGATACCTGCATCTCCCACAGCAGAAGCAGCAAGAACAAAATAGGGCAAGAACTTAAAACCATCCCCGAATAGAGTGATGGTAAAGTGGAATTTCTGGCCTGGAGTAAGTGTCGCCGGCGGCGGAAAGGGTCCTGCCAGACTGTAGATACGACGCACGGCACACGGATCAGTTTGGGCGGCAAGCAGCCAACAAACAGGACAAATAGCAGCATGCTCGGGTGCAGGTACCGAAGCGCGGTTCGTTTCAGGGCAGGTAGAGCGCAGCATGACCTGTGCCAAAGCGTCGCGCAAACGTTCAACACCCTGGTATTGACCAAAGTTGATGAACTGAAGCGTCCGTGCTTGAAAATGCAGATGCGTGAAAGTGAGAGGAGTAGAATCAATCCCATTCATCATTTCTTTGTGTCCTATTAAAACTCAAACCTAACTCTGTGCTATAAGACGACATGATCACAGGAGGTATAGTTAGATCCCTTGGTTTTATCAATCCCTTATTAACCAACATGTGATATTGCCCCCATCGTATGGGGACTAGTAATTCATTTGCCATGATTGGATCGATTTCTTTTTTATGTAAAAATTCATCATACAGATCATTCGGTAAAACTTCGATGCCGTCAAACAATTTTGAAAATTGATCCTCCAAATTGGAGTCTACTGCTGCAAATGGGCGCAGAGTGTTAATGCAGACATCCTCAAACTCTCTGGTAATTTTCTGAAACTCCTCTTGCCACAAATCGGCAATATCATCTTTATAGATTTCATCCAACCAAACACCTACTTTACTTTCATCAATGGGTTTCCCATTTTCACGACGCAATATTTGGATGGTACGAGAAACAAGTCGTGGATCATAAATACTTTGCCCATCATCCGGTTTGGTAAAAACATGAACCCTAGCAAGCATTTCCATTCGCCGTCTGCGATTAACCCGTCCAAAACGTTGTACCAATGCTTCAAGCGGGGCAGGATCGGTAAAAATGGTGTCTAAATCGATATCCAAACTGACTTCCACTGTCTGGGTCGCTACCAAAACAACCGCAGAATGTCGGTTGCTTCTGACGCTCGTCTTTTCAATGATATAATTTTCTTTTTTCATGCGATCGCGCATGTTGAATCGACTGTGCAATAACTCTACTTGCGCAATGCCTTGTAACTCGGAATGAAGAATCTCATAAGCCTGCTGTGCTCGTGCAACTACATTACAAGCCACTAAAACAGATTTTCCTTCTTTAGCTTCACTGATGACTTGTGAAATATTTTTATCGGAGAGCAAATCACCTTCCATAACCAACAAGCAATGACGTTGGAATTTTTGATACACAGATTGCGAAGCAATGATTTCAACGGGATTGTCTAGAGCATCTCTTAACCGGTTCTTGATGAGCATTGGAAAGGTAGCCGACATGACAAAAAAACGGGCATGATAATATTGACAAAGATATTGAACAGTTTTTAAAATCATCGCTAGGCGCCCCACTTCGTAGGCATGAATCTCATCTAAAATAAACAAAGCGTTATGATAATCGGTTAATTGTGCTTCATAACCTTTAATACGATACATGGCTTTAAGCATCTGGTAAGGACTGAACACACGCAATGGTGGATGATTAAGTTCAGATAGGTTTTTCATATGACGAGCTTTTTTAGCTGCCTCAGTGGGATCTTGCTCCATTAATTGACGATAAAGAGCAGATAAACCTCGCCCATGCTGTAAACCGACACAATCACTTCCAAAAATTTCACTAAGACGTAACTTCATTGCATTCATACTTGCTTGAAATGGCAAGGTATAAAATAAACGTGAAGCATCACCTTGCTGTGCAGCCCAAAATAATGCAGCTTCTGTTTTACCACTACCAGTTGGAGCAACAAGAAACGCGGAACCCTTCGCTTTTCCCGACTCGATTTGGTGAGAGAATAAATCATCTTCGTTGATCTGCCGCTTGGTAACGACGGTCGTTTTAGAAATACTCAATTTAGGCATAGGTTCTATATGGGCCGAACCGCTATGGTCAACGTTGATAATGTGTCCTCTCAGCGCCATAGCACTAATAAGAAGTTTTTGTTCTGCTTCTGTTAAGGACTCTATAAAGACACGATAAGATTTCAAAGCTAAACGGATATTTTCAGCACCGCGCTGTTGTATTGAAGCGATAGCCTCGTGCTGAGAAACCACCTGGAGAGACCGCACACCGAGTAAATCAAGTTTCAATGCCGTAATCCAGGTGCCAGAGCATTCCATCAGCCAACGCCAAAGACCTTGCAATGTCTCAATTTCGATTCCCATCAAATGTGCGCTTAGCGGGTCTTCACCACCTTTATTTAAAGAGGGATAAAGTGACCGAATTTCATCACAATCACGGTGGTGAGAGACTACAGCAGCAACAATCCATTGAAATTGATCGGCAGTCAGATCACCTTGTATCCAGGATAAGAAGGATAGCGAAAAGACTTCGTGGCGATGTTTGCCCCACTCATCTTTATCTTCACGTCGTCCGCGTAATACTCCCTGAAAAGCAGGTATAGCTTTCCCAAAGTCATGAAAGAATACCGACCAGTAAAGCAGGTGCCAGAGGTCTTCATGTCCTAATTGTTGAGGGAGAGATGGGCGCAGGTGAATGAATTCTGTAAGACGTTCGAGGACAAACCAAGTGTGCTGCGCTAGACTTTCAGCATGGCCACCTTCACCTTTATTGGGACTTTTTGCCCAAAGATCATCTAACCAATCAGGATATGGCGATGGTCTCATCTTCATCCCCAACAAAGCTTAGAAACGACAACCCCAGATATGCGTCTTTGTATTGTGGTGATTGCGGATCTACCCAATATCTCTCTGTTTTCTTTTCGCCAAACCATATAAAATGATCACGACTATCTAGGCGATCAGTGGCGATGAAATAACGAGAAAAAGTTGGGCGGCGTCTGTTTTTGTAGTCCAGATAACGAGGCATAAGGACGGCATAACCTCGATTGGTATACTGGGTTGTGCTATATGGAAGTAGTGTGTGTTCGAAGTAAGCAAAGGAAGCCTCTTCCAGTTCAACCAAGCTAACATTTGTATAGGTAAACAAATCCTGTGAACGCCCTAAAACAACTGGATAACAAGGGCTGTGAAAGGCTTGTTCCCATTCTGGGCGGTTAATATATAGAGTTAAGCGCGGTTGGAATAACAATTGACGATGAAATGGAATGATGGAACCACCAATCGAAATTGGATAGTTCCATCCTGCTTCTTGCATTCTTTTTCGGTTTGGCCAATTCTCAGGTTTGGTAGAACTAATATGTATATGCTCAGTATCGTCCGCTTTAGCTGAAAAGGTGAAGTGATATGCAAAACGCACCCCTTGAGGGTCAAACCACTCTCCCAAAGCCGAAGAGATATGACCATAGATGGTGGCAGGTGGCGGCATCTCAAAAGTTGGGTGGATTTCTTGTATGAAATGAGGATAACGGAAAGATGTGGTAATTCCTTCCGCTATTACCTTGAGTACGCGCATAGCACCCTCCTAATCGAGCCAGGATCCATTTTTCTGAAGAGTCTCAATCAAAGCCCGATATATCTCACGAGGATGACCAATTTGGATTTGTTTATTACGGGAAAACTCTTCGAACCTCGTACGCTCATCATCCAGATAACCTTTCACCCAGCCAACATAAACAGGTGAGAGAATTTCATCTTTGAACATTGTTAGGGCTTCTTCAAGAGCATCCAATTTTATTTCAGGCTGCCCTTTGTTATTAGCTCCAATAATATGTCCAAAAATATGATTACCTCCTTTTGTAACTGCCAAGATGATCAAAACTGGGGCGACATCTGTATAATGCAGTGTCTGCTTCGCACCACCTTCCAATAAGGCCATGCCTTCAAAGAGAGTGGAAATACGCTGGATTCGTTCAGATTGTGATAAGCGGTAAGCTTTATCATGTTCGAGATGCTCTAATTGCTTTTGCTGAGCAAGTTTTATTCTATGCTCATCTAAGTTACGGAATCCGGCTCTGTCTTTGTATGAGAAAGTACCGCTTGTATACAGATTCAATGAAAATAATCCCTTCAATGTAGTCCGATAAAACTGATGTTCATACGGAACAGGATTACCTTCATGCCGCGCCATCACCCCAAAGTCATCTGTAATGTTTACTGGAGCAATGGAGACCAACGTACTGACTCGGAAAGGTGCTATCCGTGTGATCGCACCCGTTGTCGGTGTTTCATTTGCCCGTGACATGTCTGCTTCACGGGTTGTCTTTGCAGACTTTTTCGTAGATTGGGCGCGCATATAACCGAACAGATCATCATCCCAGTATTCAATTGGATTAGCATCTGAATAGGCAATTTTTTCTTCACGGTAAACTGGTGCTGCTTTCCAATCACGACCCGAATTTTCGAGTGTTGTACGCAACCAATAGCGAAATGCCTGAGAAGAAACGTAGGGATAAGCACCATCTCCTTTAGTGCGAATCATCTTTACCCCTGTTTTGTTTTCGGTACGTTCACCAGGAATATTTCCCAGGTTGTTCAGTGCCGAAGCGGGGGCATCAATTAGTAGCAAACCAGTGACGAAAGACATTGTGAAATCTCCTTTCTAAATTGAGCTATTGTTCTTCTTGTTCAGATTGTATCAATTCATCTGTAAGCGCATCGGGGTTTGCGCTGAACCAATTACGCGTATACAGATTTTCGATCATACGTATTAAAACCAAATCGCGAGCGAGCCTCCAGTCTGCATAGGCTAATTCTGTCCCTTCTTCAAACACTTGAATGTAAGGTTCAAACTCAATGATTGGCGGATTTCCGCGTTTTGCACAGGCAAGATTTGCTTTCAGGAGTTGGTTGCGGAAATATTCGTAGCGGTTTTGAATGAAAAATTCTCGAAAGAAACGTCGGTCATTTTGGCTACTAACGTATTCTGCAAGCCTGTCGCCCATTACGCGAATCTGATCAATTCTCTCTTTTTCCATATTCATAATACTCCTTAGAAATTCTTGAGTAATTTTCCAAGAAACGATGTTCGTTTCCGATTTAGTGGAATATTTCTGACGCGGGTCACCTGATTCCATTTTGGAAAATTGCAATGCGACACGTAGAAAATAGGTGCGCAGAAAATGTTTGGCATTTCCCGGCAGATTAAACAAATCTTCGTAAAGATAATTTTTTCGTGGAACGAATTTTTCCTCCTCCTTTTTCTCTTTCTTTTTAGGGTTAGTTTCCCAGGCATGTTCAACAATTATTGACCATTTGGTTTCATAATCAGCGCTTAACATCAATTGCAAAAATGAAATTACTTGTGACGGCAGGTGATAAATATCCAGGAAAGGGCTTTTCCCATTATTACTGATATGATATGCTGTAATCGAAAATGGGTGTTTTTCTTCTTGGATATCCTTTTGTTTTTGTGATGCGGTCAGTAGTATCTCTACAATCAACGTACGCAATTTGAAGTGTTGTTCGTCAAGCTTGTTGCTACCTCCTCTTAGTTGTGCCATATGCACTGCCAAACGATTTTGTTCAAGAAATTGTTTAGCAAAGAAAAAAGTGATGTCGGGATTATCAGAATGAATAGCAAGAAGTTTTCCTGAAACTTTTGCGCAGCCTAGAGGGAAAGCTTGAATTGCTAATAGAGCCTCCCCTGATACTGGCATACCCGCGTCACCATATGGATAAAAGTTAATCACACCCTCCCCGCTCAGGAGTGGAACATGCTGACGAAATGCGCGCCCATGTGGCAATTTGTCTTTAACGTCATAGGATACAGCGGGAACAGGTATTTCGAAGAAAGCATCAGGTTCGTTCTCTCGGTGTGTATCAGTGCGAAAGGCACGTAGGACTTTTTCTGCATAAATCTGTTGCTTTTCCGGGTCATTGAAAAAAGCAGGATTCGTGAAACCCGAGTTAGGAAAAGCTACCGTAAGAAAGCTCCGCAATGGGTTAACTGTGTAGTTTTGTGCAATATAATCAGCAATAAGCTCTAAATCATTTTCGGATAGATCTTGAGGATTCTTCTTTCCTGCAAATGCGGTAATTGTTGCAACACCGATGTCAATGTACGGATGTCCTGTATATTTAAACATAGCTAACCTTCCCTCATGATTGATAAATTGCCACGAGTTTTCTAACTTCATCTTGTAATATAATTCTCAACTCCTCCGGCCCCAGCACCTCCACATCCGCACCCCAACCGCGCACCCAGGGCAGCATCTCGCGCGGTTCAGCGATCTCTGCGCTCCACAACAGGCTACCATCTCCCTGTTCGCTCACCCGTTCGCTGGGATGCCAGCAAGTTTCTTTTACCCGGGCCGCCACTCGCGCTGAAAAACGCAGTTGCACCTCTACCGGTTCCTGTTCGGTGAACCAGATACCCCAGGCTTGATTCAGCATGTTCTGCGGGTCGAAATCATCTGGAATAGAATACGTTTCTTCCAGCACTTCAACGCGTTCCACCCGCTCGATTTTGAACGTGCGCATTTCGCTTTGCGGTTCAATATGCCCGATGACATAGACCGCCTGCCCCACCGCCCCCACTTCTATAAAATAGGGACAAAAAATGTATTCTTTCACCACCTTTCCCTCTACCCCGTGATACCAGAGCTGAACTTTTCGTTTTTCAGCCCAGGCAAGCGTGATCTCTTCGAGCACCTGCAGATAGTGCAGGTCCTGGCGCTTGGAAGCATCATCAAAGGTATTGGCAGAAGAACGAACGAAGTGGCTGATGAGTGGCGCCAATTTTTCGAGGGAAATGCCCAGTTTACGCAGCATGGAGGCGACATGCGGGTTGCGGCGATCCATGCAGGTAGCCATAAAACGTCCGGCGAGATGGATGGAGAGAGCCTCATGTAAAGTGAGTCGCAGGTTGACCAGATAGGCTCTGCGATCAATAAAGATGCGCCCGCGCTCTTCATAGGTGGGCGCACGCATATCTACCAGGTTACGCCCAATCGTAGAGCGATGCACACCCAGGCGGCGCGCAAGTTCAGCCCGGGTAAGCCCATCGGTGCGATCCATCAAGAGCGCCTCAATTTGGGTAAGACGTGCAGATTTATTTTCAGCGCGATTCATTGTAGCTTGCCCTCCAGTATAGAACAACTGCGTTGCAGGTAACGCAACAATAGAACAAAAACAATAGGAAAACAGCGCTTTCCCCGCACGAGTTTTTCGTAATAGATATAGTTTATAGCTGCTTGGGGTGAGATGCAAGTAGAATCAGGATCAGATCAATGCACAACCATCTTTTACAATCATGGTAGCAGGTTGTTGATTTTCACAATCAAAGATAATGAAAATTCAACCTTGTTTAATTTTCATTATCAACTTAAAATGAAAATACAGTGTCCGCTTATTTTCATTTTATGGAAAAACCATGCAAAGAAGTGAATTCACAAAAAATGCCAGCGGAGAGGTGATCAAAACCCGGCAGGGATACTGGGCATTCGTGCCCAAAGCACTGCCTCCCCGCATCCACTGGACAGACACCCTGATGGGTATTTCATCGAAAGCAGATCGCAGCCTGGTGCGGTTGGCGGAGGTGGGCAACGCTTTCCCGGCTCCGCATGCGGTGGCACAGCCCTTCATGCGCAAAGAAGCGGTGTATTCCTCGCAGATCGAAGGAACGCACACTTCCCTGCAGCAGCTCTTTTCCTATGAAGCGGGGCAACTCAGCCTGTTCCGCGATATGCAAAATGCCCACGAAGTGCAAAACTATGTGAAAGCCATCGACTTTGGGCTGGAACGCTTGAAAAATCTGCCTCTGAGCATGCGCCTGATCCGCGAAATGCACACTGTGTTGATGCAAGGGGTGCGCGGAGAAAGCATGGCGCCAGGCGAGGTGCGGCAAAGCCAGAACTGGATCGGCAGGGCAGGTGCTACCATAGAAACCGCACGCTACGCGCCCCCACCGGTGGAAGAAATGCAGATATGTCTGGCTGATCTGGAAAAATATATGCACGCCAAAAGCGAGCTACCGCCCTTACTGCGCATCGGAATGATCCATTACCAATTTGAAGCCATCCATCCTTTTCTGGATGGCAACGGGCGCATGGGGCGGCTGTTGGTGACTCTGCTGCTGGTGGCATGGGGGCTGCTCTTTCAGCCGCTGTTATCACTGAGCAGCTTCATCGAGGAAAGGCGCCAGGAGTACTACGAGCGGCTGTTGGCAGTGAGCCAGCGCGGAGAATGGGAGGAATGGCTGCGCTTCTTTTTGCAAGGAGTGCACCAGCAGGCAGAAGATACCAGCCGGCGTATCCTGTACCTGCAAACCTTGCGCAAGCAATACCACACCATGTTGGCAGGGGAAAGCAAGCGCGCGAATCTGGAGAAAGTGGTCGACTACCTGATCAGCACCCCTATCACCTCCATCAAACAGGCGCAGGAAAGCCTGCAATTGGGCAGCTTCACCACCATAGAACGCTATTTTGAAAAGATGGTAAAGCTGGGGATATTAAAAGAAACAACGGGCAGAGCGCGCAAACGCATCTATCGGTCAGATGCCATCTTGAGAGCGCTGGAGGAAGAAATCGTGGAATCGTAGTGCGGCATTCCATGTCGCCATCAATCTCCTCCCTATTTGCGGGGCTGGGAGAGGGTGTCATCCCGAATGAACACGAGGGATCTCACCACGACCAGGTCAAACTACCCAACCAGTGATCCACTCCCAAACATTGCAATACGTCATACTGAGCGCACGCGAAACATCTCTTCCTATCCATTTCATCCCAACCCATCGCTTCATCGCACATTCACTGCAACAACGTGTTTTTACAATAATCGCGGTGAATTGTAAAACGACACTTTACAATACAATAAATATTATTTTTTGTAAAATAGTCAACTTTTGCCACTCCCCCCTACTTCGTAATCTCCACTTCCCACTCCGCGCCGTAGCTGATTTTGAAGTGCTCGCTGAAATTGCCCTGGTTCACCGCCAGCCCTATCCGCATCAATTCGTTTGTGTATAGGATGATCTCGCCCCGCTTGGCATATCCGAACGAGCGCTCGAACAGCACCCTGTTCATGTACACCACGTTGCCCGAGTAGCGGATGGTCACCTGCAGTCGCTCGCCATAATTGAAGCCCGCCTGCCTGAACAGCTCCAGCGGGATGTTGCTCCACAGGTTGCCGAAGTTGGGGTCGTTGATCTCGATGATTCCGCGCGCCCTGCCTTTCTCCACCTGCGCCTCCAATATCGCCTGCGCCACGATTTTCTCCACCGGGTATTCCTTGCCCACCTGTTCGTAGCTGATGATGCCGCTCGCCAGGCGTGCCGCACAGTAGGCGAACAGGTCGCGCCCATGGAACACGCTGGTCTGTTCGGTGCCCTTGCCCTTCAGCCGATTTGTGCGCTCGTCGATCTCGCGCACCGCCGTGATGCCCACGCGCTGCTTGAGGTGCGTGAGCGTGCCGTTATCGGGCGTCACCACCGTGTAGCCATCGGTGGTGCGCGCCACACAGGCGCGTCGCTTGGTGCCCACCCCCGGGTCCACCACCGAGACGAACATCGTTCCCTGCGGCCAGAAGCGCATGGATTGGTACAACCGGTACGAGGCGCTCCAGATATCATAGCGGGGGATCTCATGCGTGCCGTCGATGATCTCCAGCTCGCGGTCAACGCTCTTGACCACCCCGTACATGGCGCACACCGCGCCCTCCTTGTAGGTGAAATCGGTCTGGAAGACCAGAATGGGTTTCATGGCGGGTTCCTCCTAGATGAACGGATTGTAGAAGCGGCTGTGGTTGATGAAAGCCGATACGCACAGCGAGCCGGCGAAGATCAGCAGCGACACCACGATCGCCGCGAAGTCCTGCCGGTTCAGGCGCCTGAAGGTGTACCAGGTGCGCTTGTTGCTCTTGCCGAAGCCGCGCAGGTCCATGGCATTGCTGATCAGCTCAATGCGATCGAGCGTAGAGAAGATGAGCGGGATGATGATCAGCAGCGCGTTTTTGAAGCGGTCTCCGAACTTGGCTTTGCGCGAAAGGTCCAGCCCGCGCGCCTGTTGCGCCAGGCTGATGTCGTGGTAGTTGCGCTGGATGTCGGGGAAGTAGCGCAGGGTGAGCGCCACGGCATAAGCAGCCTTATAAGGCACCCCTACCCCGTTCAGCGACGATGCGAATTCGCTGGGGTTGGTGGTGAGCAGAAAGATCATGCCCAGCGGGATGACCGAGGTGTATTTGAAGAACTTGGTGATCTGGTAAAGCAGTTGCTCTTGCGTGAGGTAAACCTTGCCGACCACGCGCGCGATCTCATGGCGCGTGCCGTAAATCTCCACCCCGAACTCCGGGGCAAAGAAGAAGGTGATGATCGCATTGGTGATGACGAACACCAGCACATAGATCACCATGGTGCGGATCTGCGAGAACTGCACACGCGCTATTTTGAGGACAATGAAAGAAAAAAGCATCACCAGCAGCACCACGCGCAGGTCATAGGAGTACATCACGGCGAAAGTGAGCAGCAAGAAACACATCAGCTTGGTCAGCCCCGAAAGGCGGTGCACAAAAGTATCCACCGTGTTATAGGAGAACAACTTCATCTTGGTGTTCATCGGTTCTTCAGTTCCCTTTCATAGTCTATGAAGCCCTGCACGAAAGCCGTGCCGTCCGCGATGCCGCACCTGTGCGCCAGATTAAAGAGCGAGGTCTCTTTAAGGTTGGCTTCTGCGATCACTTGCGCGTCGGTCAGCACCACCGAAGCAGCCGTGTCGGCGATCAACCTGCCGCCCGCCAGCACGATGGCACGCGGGGTATATTCCAGCATCAGGTGCATGTCATGCGTGATCAAGATGATGGTCACGCCCAGCTTGTTGATCTCCACCAGGAACTCCATGATGTCGGTGTAGTGGCGGTAATCTTGCCCGGCGGTGGGCTCATCCAGGATGAGGATCCTGGGGTCGAGCACCAGGATGGAGGCGATGGTCACACGCTTCTTCTGCCCGTAGCTGAGAGCGGAAATGGGCCATTCGATGAAGGGTGCCAGCCCGCAAATGGTGAGCACTCTTTCCACACGTGGCTTGATCTCCTCTTCAGGGATGTTGCGCAGGCGCAGCCCGAGCGCCACCTCATCGTAAATCATGGCTTTGGAGATCATCTGATTGGGGTTCTGCATCACCAGCCCGATGATCTCGGCGCGCTCCTTGATGGTCTTCCCGCGGATGTTTTCACCGCAATAGCGGATGACACCTTTATCTTCCTTTTCAAATCCGCACAATAATTTGGAAAGCGTCGATTTGCCGGCGCCGTTCTTGCCCACCAGCGCAACCATTTCGCCCTCGCGAATGTCAAAGTTGATATCCTGCAGCACCGGGCGCACGCCATCGTACGAAAAAGAAATGTGTTCCATCTGGATGATGGAGGGGTTGACATTGGAACGCTGCCTTGGCTGAATGCCTTTATACCAGTTGCGCACCGCCGCGCCCGCCGAGTTGGTGTTGAGGGTGGCGATGTAGCCGGGCTGCATATCGCAGGTCACTCTTGCCCCGGCGTACTTGAGGGCGGTGATGTAAAGCGGTTCGCGGATGCCGGTCTTGCGCAGCAGGTCGGAACACACCAGTTCGTGCGCGTCCATATCGGCGATGATGCGCCCCTCATCCAGGACGATCACGCGGTCCACGTGGCGGTACAGCACATCCTCCAGCCGGTGCTCGATGATGATCACCGTCTTGTCGGAACCACAGTGAATATCATCGATGATCTCGATAGCTTTCTTGCCGGTAGCGGGGTCCAGGTTCGCCAGCGGTTCGTCGAACAGCAAGATATCCACGTCATCGATCATCACGCCCGCCAGCGAGGTGCGCTGCTTCTGTCCGCCGGATAGCTCGAAGGGCGAGGAGTTCAGCAACGATTCCATGCCCACCATCTGCGCCACCTTTTGCACCCGTTCATGCATCACGTTCTGCCGAACGCAGTCATTCTCGAGCGCAAAAGCCATATCTTCCCCGGCGGTCAGACCCACGAATTGTCCGTCTGAGTCCTGCAGCACCGTGCCCACCATTTTCGAGAGCTCGAAGACGTTCAGTTCGCGGGTGTCCTTGCCATTGATGGTCAGGCTGCCGGTGATCTCGCCCTTATAGGAGAAAGGGATGAGCCCGTTGATGCAGTGACCCAGCGTGCTCTTGCCGCTGCCGCTGGGACCCACAATGAGAATCTTCTCTCCCGGGTAGATCTTCAAGTTGATATCGTACAGGGTGGGTTCCGCCTGGCTGAAGTACTGGAAGGTGAAATGGTCGAAATCAATGATCGCTCGTTTTTCCATAAATCGATAATTTCAGCAAAAGAATGTAGCAGGCGCACGGTTCACACCACGATCGCCTGAAGATGGTGCCTTCGAGATAGGCGCCGGCATCTGCTCATGCCATAGTATAACAACGATTTCCCCCATGAGGAAACCCGCTTGCCGATTGATCCTCCTCTGTACAGGTGTGAAAAAGCCGCCCCACAGGGGAGCGGCTTTGTTCGGCATCATCGCGACCCAGCATTTGCGCGGATCGCAGAAAGGCGAACGCCTACTTTTTCTTCAGACTGCCCTTCTTGGTGCGGGTAGCGGCATAAGCTACCAGCAGCAGGGTGCCGATGACGCCCGCGCTGACGATGTTCATGATAGCAGCCGTGATGCCCTGGGTGAAGACCAGGTTGACGGGTTCCTGATAGATGAGGATGTCGAGCACCGGAGCCACCACCACCCATGCCACCACGTTACCGATGATCTGGATGAGGTTGAAGGTGAGGATATCCTTGCCTTTGAATTCTCCTTCTTCCACCTTGGTGCGGTTGAAGGCGAAACCGAAGATGAAGCCAGATACGCCGGATGCGATCACCCAGCTCCACCAGGGGGAACCGTACTGGACGGCATCACTGAGCGCATGTCCGATGAAGGAAATGAGGGCGCCGGCGATGGGACCGAACAACGTGGCGAGGAAAGAGCTCAACCCATAGGCGGTCTGGAAGCTGGTTTCGGGAACGGGGGACGGAACCTTGACATACATGAATAACAACATAAAGATTGCAGCACCGAGACCGATGGCAACAATGGTTTTGGTATTGATTTTGAACATTTTGATATCTCCTGTTTTGAATGAATCACAAGCTCATCGAGATCCGCAAAGACCTCTTTTCATGACGGAAAAGAAAGTTCTGAATGATGGATAATAAACTGGCTTTCCTTCCGTCCCATTGGCTGAAGCAGCCACTTCAAAAATGATGCGATTGGATTGATCCGATAGCTCCTCCTTTGCTGTTTTTTGGCACCCCCATCCATGTTGCTTCGGACCCAGGCCCTTTCGAGAGGCAGGATGCCATTGTTATAATAACACCGCTTTCCCGACAATGATTCTGGCATTCCAAAACAGGCTGGGCGCACCCATTAACCACATTCTACTAAAACCTGCTGAGGGAATCAATATCGAAACAGAAAGATGGAATCATCATGTGGAAAAAGAACAGGTTTTCCCTTCCGGCTTTTTCACCGATTCGGGCAGACAGGTGGCGCAACCGCACAGTTGTACACAGACAGCATGGGTAGCGCTACTGTGGGTGATGAACCAAGCCTTTGTTCTTTTCGATCAAAATGCGAAATTGGGTTTTCTCTATTAAAATCAGTTCATGGTTCCAGATTTTCTATATTCGCATCTCACGGGAGGATCGCATGCTGCTCTTTGAAAATTCAAATATGCGAGCCAAAATGGTGGGTGTTCGCCATCTGCTTGATTTGAGGAACACCATCCATTCGCAGTACCGACAAAACCTGTTTGAAAATGAGTTCTACGAAGAAAGGGTGAAAGATTTTGAAGATCTCTCCTCCAATGTAATACCCAATGCGCGCTCGCTGATCATTGTGACTTACAAGGACCCACCCGTTCATTTTTCGTTCACCCACGGCGGAAAAAAGGTTGAATTGCTCGTCCCGCCCACCTACCTCTTTGCACAGCGCAAGCTCCGGAAAATAATGGATGTCATGGCAGGCGCGCTTGAATCAAAAGGGCATCATATCGCGCAGTCCTTTTTCCCCAAAAAATTACTGGCGGTGTGCAGCGGGTTGGCTGAATATGGAAAGAACAACATCACCTACGTCAAAGGCTTCGGCAGCTATCACCGCCTGGTATCCTTCTCTTCCGATTTAGGTTGCGAGCAAGATGAATGGCGCGAACCGGTGATGATGGAACGCTGCAAGTCCTGCAAGGCATGCACTTTGAATTGCCCCACCGGGGCGATCAACCCGGAGCGTTTTCTGCTACACGCGGAGCGCTGCCTGACCTACCTGGATGAAAAACCAAAAAAGGTGCCCTTCCCTGCCTGGGTGAAAAAGGAATGGCATAATTGTCTGGTAGGCTGCATGCATTGCCAATCCATCTGTCCGGAGAACAAAGGTATGAGAGGTTGGATTGAAGAAGGCGAGGATTTCTGTGAGGAAGAAACAGCGTTGCTGATGAGCGGAAAAAAAGCGAAAGAATTGCCCAAACCGCTGCGCGAGAAATTGACCCGCTGCGATCTCCTGGATATGCTCGATCTCTTCCCGCGCAATTTGAGCGTGTTTTTTGAGTAAAGGGGTGTGCAACAGCTCTTTCGTAAAAACGAATTGCTCTCATTTAATCAATCAGGAGACGAATATTTTCTTGTCGGTTGGTTCCTTAGGGTCTGGCGAGATCCTCACTGCACTCGGGAGGACCTTGTTTTGGGGAAATGGAACCAAGCGTTCAGCTTTTCTGAAACATAAAGACAGATACTCAAAATTGCTCGTATCTGTCTTTATTGATTGAAACACTCGTCAGATCATCAAACCAATAGTTTGGCAATTAACCCCGTTATGATGCCCCACAATGAGAAGTCTTGACCGCCATAAACGAGCATCCAATTATTGATGGTATTGCTGAAGAAATAGGATCCAAATCCGACCAGAAAGACCATGATAATGCCCGAAACGGCTGCCCCCACCACAGCACCACGAGTTCCACCCGTCCCATTGCCAATAATCGCGGCAGTACCGATCTCAAAGAAGCAAGTAAAGGTCAGAGGGATGATCACAGTCGGGAATGTGCCCGCAGTGAGTATGATGGTAATAGTTGAGGTAATCATGGCAACAACAAAGCCGATGATCAGCGCATTTGGTGCGTAATTGAAGATAACCGGGCAATCCAAAGCGGGTATTGCTCCGGGGACGACCTTCTCGGCAATCCCTTTGAAAGCCGGAACAATTTCAGCAATAAGCATACGTACACCCAGCAACATAACAGTGACGCCGACACCGAAGTAAATCGACTTTGTGAAAATGTAGGTAAAGGCGCCCGTAGAACCACCTGCGTACCCCCATACTTCCCCAGGCACAAAACCATTTGCTTTCAAAATAAAGCTCATTACGATATAGGTTAGACAGATCACAAGCGATCCAGTTATGGATACCTCACGTAGGAAATCTAGACTCTTCGGGATTTTTAGGCTCTCAGTAGATTTTTCTTTATTCCCAATCAATTTGCCCAGATAGCCTGAAATGACTGACAATGTAGTAGTTGGATGACCAATCGTGAAACTATCGTCTCCAGTAACCTCTTTCACTAAAGGACGCATTAAGTTAGGTGCCACAACCATGTAAATAGAAGTCATTACAGCAGCCAACACAACCAATTTGAATCCACTCAACCCAGCATTAACTCCGGCTGCAATGAATACATAAGGGAACCAATATAACATATGCCCTGTCAGAAAAACGGATTTCCACTTGGTAAAACGGGCAAACAGTAAGTTTGCTGCGAATGCGATGATCATGACGATACCAATTTCCGTACCGAATTGGGACATATCGATATCAGGTTGACCACTGGCTGAAGGCATAATAGTGTTAAAGGCAGTAGCCAGACCATCGATCGATTTTCCGGTAATAATTCCCGTCCCTTGGGTAAGGATAAAGAAACCAATCGCTGTCATCACTGTTCCGCGCACAATTTCACTAAAGGACTTTTTCTGTAGAAGCAAGCCAATTAATGCAATGAGTGCCAGAAATATGGCACCTTGGCCAAAGATTTCATTGATAACGAAGTTTAGTATTTCCATTTTGTCACTCCCTTGTTCTATTTTTTAGTTTAGAGAATTCATAAACTCCATTGTTTTGGTGGTAATTTCTTTTTTGTCCATAAAGTTCTTAATTGGTACGATTGTGACTGTTGTCCGCCCTTCAATCCGGCTCCACAACTCTTCGGAAATGAAGATTGCGTCACAAGGTTGAGATAGACATGTACCTAAATCACCACAAAAAACTGTCGCTTTTAAATTATTTTCCTTTAGCACCTCCTCAATGTTCATTCGTAAAAGCAGTGACGATCCGCAACCAAATCCGCAAACTGTTTGTATCTTGATATCTTCCATTACATCTCCTTCAATGCGCATATGCTCTTTGCTCGATAAAACTTGATAAGAGAGATTATCTTATGGATTCATTTTTTTTCAAAAATATTAAAAATTTCTTCCACGTTTTTAGCTTCAATCAATTTGGCAATCGTATTTTCCTGCATCAATATATTTGCAATTTGAGCCAATGAGTTCATATGCGATTTGCCATCTTTGGAACAGATAGCCATAATTATGTATACCGGATCATTGCGAGAACCAAACAATACTGGTTTATCGAGTGTAATTAACGCAACATCATCTTTTTTAACTTCGTCTGAGGGCGCGGCATGCACGAAAGCAAAATTAGGGGTGATAACCATATAAGGCCCCAGATCTTTTACCGCGGTTATCATCGCCTCAGTGTAACGATGAGTAGCACTTTCAGAAATTTCAAGCAATCGACCAGCAATTTGAATCGCGTCGCTCCAGTCCTTTGCCTTAACTTTGGCTTGAATGTTTTCCTTTTTGATCATGTACTTATCGAATAATTATTACGGTGAAATAATTTATACCACTTGTTATATTTTTTAGCAATATCGAAGTGCATTAACGACAATTATACCCACGTTATCCAATTTATACAAACCGCTTGTTATATTTATCCGATACTTATGCACAATATACATAACATCAGGTATAATAGACCATTAATAATATATTGGCAGAAATGAATTCTCTAAAAAATAATTTGAGAAGCTATGGCTACTGAAAAAACTGAGAAAAAGAACAAGTCCACTCACGTAAAGGAATCACTGCGCGAATTAATCAATCAACCTGGTTCTAAACATGGGGATATCATTCCATCCGAAAGAAAACTGGGAGAACAGTTTAATGTATCCCGCATCACCATTCGTAAGGCATTGGAGGAATTGGAAAGCGAAGGACTGCTCTATCGTGTTAGGGGAAAAGGATCATTTATTTGTGTCGAAAAGATTCCTCAGAAATTAGCCCTTTTAACCAGTTACTCTGAAGATATGCTCGAACGGAAGTTAACTCCCGATTCACTCATCCTCAATATCGATTCAATCATCGCCAATAGCTGTATCAGCAATAAGTTACAAGTTCAAATCAATGACCCTGTTTATGTTCTACGAAGACTCCGCTTAGCTGACGGAGAGCCCATGGCGATCGAGAATTGTTATATGCGCCAAGAGATTGGAAAAATCATCGCGGAAACAATCATCAATGGAGCATCTTTATATAAACTATTTGCTACCAAGTGCGGTCTCACACTCTATAATGCTTATCAAACTATTGAAGTTGCCCGTTTAACCAATTGGGAAAGGCAGTTATTAGGCAAAGACAGTCCAACCGCTGCTTTGCTGACAAAGCGTCAGACTTTCGACACGAACAACCAAGTGGTTGAATACGTAGAATCAAAATACCGCAGTGATCGTTATCTCTTCCACGTAGAATTATTTGCATACCAACTTTCGAAGTGAGCAAACCATGTTCATTCATGACTATTATGACAATACTGCCGAAATCCTTAAAAAAATTTATTTAGAAGAAACCGATGCGATAACTCAAACAGGGAAGATATTAGCTGATGTATTCAAGAGAGATGGTTTATTGCATGTTTTCGGCTGCGGTCATTCTCATATGATTGAAGAAGAACTTTTCTTTCGTGCTGGGGGTTTAGCCCAGGTCAATCCAATTTTCGAGACCAGTACGATGTTGCATGAAGGAGCGGTTAAAAGCAGTCAAATTGAACGCTTGAGTGGTTATGCCCATCTGGTTTTGGAAAGATACCCGGTTACTCCCAATGATGCTATGCTGATCGTCTCCACATCGGGAATCAACTCGTTTCCAATCGAAATGGCATTGGCTGCAAAGGATGTTGGCACAACTGTCATTGGAATAACTTCTTTACTATATCGAGATTACCCCTCACGTCAAAAAGACGGATTACACTTGAGTGATGTGTGCGACTTTACAATCAATAATCATGTGCCCGTAGGTGATGCATGTGTACAGGTAAAATCTGACGGAACCAAATCAGGTCCGTTGTCTACACTGGCAAATACTTACATCTCAAACTCGTTAATACTGGCGGCTTGTGATCAATTAAAGGCCTGGGGAATTGAACCCAAAGTATATCGGAGCGGGAATTGCCAGGGTGGAGATGAATACAACGCAGAATTGATCAACCAATTACGGCCTCGAATAAAAAACCTGTGAGTCTTTATTCTCCTACAAACATACTGCATGAATAATAGCAACGATAAGTTCAATTTCGAAATAACTTTCGAATTAGAAAGCACCCTCTTGCCAGTATATCCATCAGTGGGTGGCAGATTTTTGTTACGCCCCTTTTATCCAGCGCTTTCGCTCCGTCCATCCGCATCTTTCTAAACTTGAATTACCCTTGATATAGTCTTAGTATTCAGAACGACACTCCCTGCTTTCCCCATAAATGGGAAAATATTGACATGGAAAGCCGCCCTGCTGTTTAATTTCAGCAAAACGAATCAAAATCACAGAATTTTTAAAAAGCGTTCTTTGGTTCCACCAACGTCTTGGCTGTTTTGATCAGCTTTGAACGCAGGGGGTATGGATCGTGCCCTGCCAGTTGCATGCCTAAAATCAACGGTCCAGCAACAGGAGGTCCATCCAGGCGCATCAACTTTGCACCCGGCACATATTCGAGAACAACCTGGCGCATCGGATCGCTGATGAGTTCACCCCCATCGAAGATGCTCCCCGAAAGAATCACTTCCACTTCCTCATTCTGCATGCCAATCTGGCGGATCACAGAAACAGCGAGCCAACCCAGTTCTTGACCTGCCCAGTGCAGGATTTGCCCCGCAGCAGCATCACCCGCCAGAGCTGCTTCCATGATCTTCACCGCAATAACGGAGGAGAGTTGGTACGTCTGGTTTGACAGACCCTCCATTAAATCCATCTCGTCCTTCGCCCCTGTGGTTTCAAGATAGATTTGCGTGAGTGCAGTAGGCGGAATGCGTTGGATCCAGGCATAGTTAACCATGTGCAGCCCTTTCCATACTATCTCGCCACCGCCACCGAATTCACCGAAAGAAATGCCGTTTCCGGTGATGCGTCCTTCTCGACCATCAGGGGCGCGCCCGCGGCAGTTGACACTCGAACCCGCCGTAACGTTAACCCCCACGTAATGAGAAGTTCCCGCCAGCAACCCGTTGACCCCATCGTTCACGATCTCTATTGGGCAAGATAAACCTACCGCAGCAACGGCTTCCCTGTGTGGATCGTGATCAGAGGGGAAGTCGTAACCGGCAATTCCAAATCCCGCCCCTGCAATTTGATCCGCTGTGATATTGGTCATCCTGCAAGCCTGTTCCAAAGATTCCTTCAAAACAGCCGCCAGTCCAGCATAACCAACAACCTGATGGTTGCCGCCCGAAGATTTACCAAAACCGCGGCACACACCAGCCTCATCCGCAATGAGAGCATGGGTTTTTGAGGAGCCGACATCAATACCGAGAAAATATTTCATTCGTTGTTCCACCTGATGATTTTAAAATATTATAGAATTACTTCAACAAAAGCTCGTCAACGACCCTCCTGAATATTGCAGAAACTGTTTCCCGCTTTTGCGGCTGCTATGCCAGCAATTTGAACTTTACCCGTTTTACTATTGATCACGATTTTCGTGCGAAACGATCTTCTTTCACACAGAGCTTTCACCCTGCTTTTCTGCCAGTGTTTTTTTCTTTGCCAGGGCATCGCGAATATCCTGCAAGCGTTTCCCATGCAAGGGGTACAGCTTGAGAAAAACGATCGCCAACAAGAGTCCTATGGCAGAGGGAACGGTCAGGAAAATGCGAAAACCCAGGTCAACGGAGGCGGGCTGAACTTCCAAAAGCGTATCGTACCCAAAAGCAGGCAAAAGGATGCCAAAGATCGAAGAAACGAGCAGCCCACTGAGCGTAATGATGAAACCGCTCATACCGAAGTACATTCCGGCTCGCTGCTGACCGGTTTTGACCTCATCTTCATCAACTACCTCACCCATGATCACATCACCCATCAAGATCAGTCCGCCCAAACCGACGCCAATGATGAACGCCGAAGCCAGCACAAAAGAAAATGAGGGACTGAAGCCAAGCGGAATGACGCCGATGATCATCACTAAGTTAGCCAACATGAGTGTACGTCGTGAGTCGAGCTTGTTCGCCACCCAATTACGCCATGGATACAGCGAAAGCATGGAAACCAGAAACGCAACACCAAAGAAAATGCTGAACATGCTGTCGCTCACCTTAAGGCTGTACTTCAGGTAGAAGGGCATGCCCATCTGCAAGATGCCGGTGGCTACAAAACGCATGGCTTGGGCACCTGCGGCTGTGAGATAACTTTTATTCATGAACGTTAATTTAAGTGCTTTTAGAAACGGAAAACTGGTGTCGGTCGCCAAATCCTTTCGTTCGAACAGAAATGGGAACCCTATGTAGATGGGAATGATCGCAATGATTGCCAGCGAAATTGCCATCCCTCCCCAGCCAATTTTATTCCACAACAAAGGTGGCACAACAGAAGCCAGAACCAGCGCAATGACCTGGAAAATATTCATCTTGGCAGCTACGTCGGTTCGTTCTTGATAGGTACCAAACATTTCAGGGAGCAAACCGTAATAACCGGTTGCCATTGCAGTATAGAGCCCTTCCCAAATCACAATGAGGGCACCAAAATAGATCAGCAGCGCTATAGGGTTGTCCTTTCCATCGAAAGGCGCGCAGAAGATCAAGGCAAAGGTCAACGCATAAGGTATTCCTGCAAACAGAATAAAAGGTCGCCGCCTCCCCCAACGCGATCGGGTGCGGTCAGAAGCATACCCTAACGCCGGATTGTTCAAAGCATTGTAGATAGTATAAAAAAACCAAAAAGTCGCATACCAGGTGGCGGGCAGGTTCTTGATATCGACAATAAAATACAGAATAAATGCACCGATGGTCTCAATAGGTACAGCCACGCCCAAACTCATCAGCGCATACATCATGCGAGTTTTCGTGCTGGTTGCAAAATCCTTCACGGTTGTTGTGGTCATCAGTATCTTCCCTCCTGTTGATTTTTTTGAATGAGAAGTTTTTAACTTCTTATCCCATCTCTGATCAAACGATATCCAATCAAGTGAATTCCTTCATCCTTCAAGAACTGCTTCAGTTCATGGCTCATGAACGCATGGTAATTTGCAACGCGTGCTGACCAATCGGGGCAGATGGCGCGCAATTCAGGCGTGTCAACGGATGGGTGGAGAATGAAATGTGATATCCCTATCGGGACATTGCGAAGAAGTTGCTTGGCAACATGGATGTGATCATGATCATGTTCCAGCGGCATGGTGAACATACCATCAAGCATGGGAACTTTTTTAGCCTCCAGTTCATTTAAGAACAGCGTAAAAGATGCCAGTGTCGATTCGTCAATGCCCATTGTGTCAAAGCCATGCGCGCTGGCACGGGGCAGCATATTGGGAAGTTGATGGGTCATACCCGCTTGCAAGTATGCCTGGATGAATTTGGGGTGCATGATTGCACCCATGTGCGAATCGATGTGCGTGGCATCAATTCCGGCAGCCAATACACGCTCAACTTGCATTTCAACTTCAACGGTTACAGCTTCGACCGTCGCAGATTCAACAACCGCCTGCACAGAACGATGCAAGTAACCTTCCGCATCCATCAACCCTGAGTGTGAATCACGTGTTGATAGAGGTCCCCAGCGATAGGTCGCCCATTCGGCATTCAGGGTAGCGTGTACCCCCATATCCATTGTGGGATTCTGGCGAGCCATCTCTGCTGCAGCAAGGAACCATGGGCAGGGAGCCATCACCGCCCCGGACGATAGCGTGCCAAACTCCCACAAATCTTTGAAGGCCTGTATCGAAGCCTGGCACATGCCAATGTCGTCGGCATGGATAATAACAAGGCGATCCGTATCAGAATAACCAAGTTTTTTAAGAAGAGGATTTGCTGTCATTGTTTTTCCTTTCCGCCTGAAACATGTCGGATGGTGCATGGCACGTCACTCGAAAAATTGGGGTAACCACCGCCTGTTCGTGTCAAGCATATCATCCAACACCTGTTGCACGCAATCGGCACTCGGACCGAGGGGATGCGCCAGCAATGCCTGATAGGCTGCATTGCGATCTCCATGAACAGCAGCTTCCACGGTGAGCAGTTCATACATTTTGACCTGAGAGATAAGGCCAAAACAGACCGCAGGCAGAGGTTCTGCTGAAAGCGGGTGAACTCCCAGTTTATCCACTTTCGCAGGGAGTTCCAATACCCAATCCGATGGCCAGGCATTGATCGCGCTGTCGTTGCGCGTGTTGATTACATGGATCTGTCCAAGATCGTTATAGTGGGAGTTAATGACCTGCGTAGCAAGCGTAGAATAGTACGCACCGCCACGTTCCATTAAACTTGCGGGCGGTTCCGTGAGTGCCGGGTTTGCGTAGTCGTTCAGGAGTCTTTTTTCGATTTCCATCACCTGTTCAGCTCGGGAAGGCGGCCATTCCTTTTGAGCTTCCAGCTTTTTGTGGGTGTAGTAGTAATATTGCAGATAGTAATTGGGAATCATGCTCAACGATTCGATAGTACGTACATCCCATTCGGGTTCCGCTTCTTTCCTTAGAGAGTCAACATACGCAGGAAAAATCTTCGACCATAGCTCCTCACCATCCACGGTGAAACCGCGATGCCAGGAAAGATGATTCAATCCGAGCGTATTTAAAGCAGCACGGTCTGCTTCAATGGAAAAGCCGGTGGCTTTTTCAAGTTTTTCAAGGATCTCCATCTTGGTGGTAATGCCCACATTGCACAAACCTGCTGCCTGGATAGCAGGGGCATAACGCATGAGCGCCTCGGTGACCAGACCAGCCGGGTTGGCGAAATTGAGGAACAATGCTCCGGGCGCTGACTGACGAATGTCGTCTGCAATTTTGAGGACAACCGGGATAGTACGCAGCGCTTTCGCCATTCCGCCGACACCGGTCGTTTCTTGACCGATCAATCCATGACGTTGACCAAGGTATTCATCTTCGCGGCGAGCGCGCATTTTCCCCACACGCAATTGCGATATCACATACGCCGAATCCGCTATTGCCTCTTGCTGATTTTGCGATAGCACTACCCTAAAGGGCTCACCTCTGGCTTTGATCATCCTCTTTGTGAACTCACCAACGATAGCCAGCCGTTCCGCATCAATGTCCATCAGCCAGAGTTCATCAAGCGGTAATGAGTCCGCACGGTCAAGAAAGCCTTTCACCAATTCGGGTGTGTAAGTCGATCCACCCCCAATAACAGCTATTTTCATTTGAGAAATTGTCCTTTTTTTGAAAGATCAGTGACGTATACACTTTCACCAAATAGGGAAATCATCCCTAAAGCCAGCGCTATATTTTCGATTTCGTTTTTGAGTGTAATGTTCATCCCTCCCTTCCCCGATACATAGGTTATTCTATCACACTGTTTGCAGTAATAATCTGGCTGTCCCTCTCACCTCACTATCCTTATCCTTGACCGTGTGTGTCTGCGTTTTGAAATCCACGTGAGCGTTGAGATATCAATTGCTCGCTTGAAGTTAATTATAGCGAAATCCCTCACAACGTTCAGGGTAACATCCTCCTTACTAGAAATGAAAAAATTGCTTATGCTTCAGCTCATCTGGATTGTTGGCTGGTGGCTGATGAAAACCGCCCTGCTGATCTCAATGAGATCAGGAGACGGCGAGATTGGAACCCTAGAACCCCATCCCAGCAACCTTCCCCTGCTTTCCATAAGGAGGGAGATATATCGCGGTCAGCTTCGCTCACTGACAGATCTTGCCAGGGTTGAGAATATTGCGGGGATCGAACACCTGCTTGATCCCACACATCAGGTCAATGGTTTTCTCTCCCAGCGAATCAGCTAAAAAGTTCTTTTTGGCAAATCCGATGCCGTGTTCTCCCGAAACCTGCCCACCCAGTTCTTTCGCTCTGGCATATAGCTTTTCAAAAACATCATCCAACTTCCGTTGCCAGTCTTCTTCCGAGAGGGCGTCGCGCAGCGCATAAATGTGTAAATTCCCATCACCGGCATGTCCGAAGCTCATGATGCGGATATTGACCTCGCGCTGCAACTGCCGGGTGAAGTCCACCAGTTCGGCAATTCGATCGCGTGGCACAACCACATCGCATTCGTCCATCTCCGTTGTGGATGCCTTGATCGCTTCCAGGAACGCCCCGCGCGCCGACCATATCATCTCACGCCGCTCGTCGGTATCAGCGATGAGCACATCCAATGCACCGCATTCCAGGCAGCGCTCGGCAGCAGCGCAGTATGCCGCATCCAATTCTGTTTTAGAATTTCCGTCCAGGGTGAGCAGCAGGTAGGCAGGTGCCGATTTATCGGGGAATTTCTTTCCCAGGTATTCCTCGGCTGCCAGAATCACTTCGCGCTCCATGAACTCTATCGAAGTGGGCATGGCTTTCAACATCGCCAGATGGGGAACCGCACGAATAGCAGTGTTCAGGTCATTGAAAGGCACCAGCAAGCTCACCACCCGTAGAGGCAGGGGAATCAAGCGCAGAATAGCCTTGGTGATCACTGCCAGCGTGCCTTCAGAGCCAATGACCAGATCTTTCAGGCTGTAACCGGAACTGTTCTTGGCATTCTTGCCGCTTAACATCAAAACAGTCCCGTCTGCCAGAATCACCTCCAACCCTTTTACATAATCGCGCGTGACGCCATATTTAACCGCCCGCATACCGCCGGCATTGGTGTTGATGTTCCCTCCGATAGTGGCGCTCTTTTCTCCAGGGTCCGCCGGGTAGAACAGCCCATACGGTTCCACGTATTTGTAGATATCCATCAAGAGCACACCCGCTTCCACCGTGAGCATCATGGTGGCTTCATCCAACTCCAGCACTTTATTCATCTGGCATAGATTTAATAAAATCCCTTCTCGCACGGGCACGGCTCCACCCACCAGACCAGTGCCTTGACCGCGCGGAGTGACCGGGATGCAACGCTCATAGGCATGTTTCATGATTGCCGAAACTTGTTCGGCGGAAACCGGTTCCACCATCACTTCGGGATACACGCGGATACCAGCCAGTTCGTCATGGCTGAAATCTTCACTGAGCACCTCCCGCCTTTTCACATGCTCCCGTCCGCAAATAGCAACAAGTGCGGCAACATCAGCAGCATCAATTTTCTTGTATTCCATCAAGCCACCTCGCTTTGGATGGTTTTTATAGCGTCCAATACAGAACTGGTTCTTCGGGAATCAATTTTTTCCAATAGAGCCGGGATGATCTGGTACGCATCACCTACCAAGCCTATATGCGCCACTTTAAAGATCTGCGCATCAGGGTCTTGATTGATAGCGATCACAAAATCAGCCCCGCTCATGCCTGCCGCGAACTGCACAGAACCAGAAATACCACAGGCGATCAGCAATTTGGGGCTGACGGTACGCCCACTCAACCCGATCTGGCGGCGCGGATCGACCCAACCAGCTTCTATCAGAGGGCGAGTGGAAGCCACCTGCCCTCCCAATCGGTCAGCCAGAATGCGGATCATTTGCAGATCCTGCTCTTTCTTGATCCCGCGCCCTGCAGCAACGATCACATCAGCATCCTCGATGTTCTCAACCGTCTGCTTGGGCTGCATAGAAAGCACACGGACGCCGGATTTGAGCTTTTCAGGCGCAACATCCATCGATTGGATTTCACCAAATGGCTGCGCCAAACGTTGCGGAGCGGAAAAGATCTTATAGCGCACGGTTGCAAACTGCGGTCGATGATTCCTGGTGCGAATATGCGCCATGATGTTGCCGCCGAAAGCGGGGCGGATCTGATCGAGATCGGTATTGGGTTGCATATCCAATTTGGTGCAATCAGCAGTAAGCCCGGTGCGAAATCGGGCTGCCACGCGAGGCGCAAGCGAACGCCCTGCAGTCGTCCCACCCACCAAAACCGTGCAAGGTTTGACCGTCGAAATGAAATCTTCCATGGCAGCCGCATATGGCTCTGCCCGGAAGTCTTGCAGTTCCGCTTGATCGTACACATATACCCGATCGACCCCAAAATAACGGAGTTCCTGGGCTTTCTCTTCAATGTGGTTGCCGACGAAAACCGCATAAACGGGGTGAGCGATCTTGGCTGCCAGTTCGCGTGCTTTGCCGATCAATTCAAAAGTAACCGGATGAATGTTGCCTTCGGTATGTTCCACATACACCGCGATTCCGCGCCAGGCACTTTTGTCAATTTCAATCAACGGCTGTTCGACCAGTTCAAACGCCCCCACAGGACCGTTCTTGATGCACAGTTTGCACATCTTGCAGGCAGAGGTGATGACAAGAACTCCGTCTTCTAGCTGGATCGCTCCAAAAGGACAGATGTTGATCAGGTCAGCCGCATTCTGGATTTTTTCTTGATGAATCACGATATTTGCCATGCTGACCTCTCAGATGAATTTCCGTTCCACAAGAATGTCATAGAACTTTTGAGCCAGATCCTGCGCGCTGTCTTTCCACAATTCGCTGGTTATTTCAGTTTCGGGTGGAAAAATGCGCAGCACCTGAGTAGGGGATCCGCTCAAACCATAGTGTGCTTCATTCTGATCAGCCAGGTCCTGAACGCTGTAAACCTGGATCTTTTGATCGTTGATGCGTTGTTTTCGTTTGAATGAAGGCAGGCGCGGTTGATAGATGCCCTTTTCCACCGTGATCAATGCAGGGAATCGTATTTCTGCACGTTGGGTCATGGCTGGCAGGTCAGCCTCCACGATCAGGCTTTCTGTTTTGATTTCCTCGATCTTCAATACATTGGTGATATGGGGGATGTGCAAGAATTCCGCGATCTCTGCCCCTACCTGCGCAGTGTCACCGTCGGTGGTCTGTTTTCCACAGATGATGAGGTCTGGCAATCCGATTTTTTCGATGCACTGTGAGATTGCATACGCCGTCGCCAGACAATCTGCGCCCGCCAGACGCCTGTCGGTCAAGATGACGCCATCCGCATCACCCATCAGAAAAGCTTCCTGGATGATCTCGCGCACCGGAGAGGGCCCCATGCTGAGAACTGTAATGTGCGCATCCGTTCGTTGATCGATCTGGAAGGCTGTTTCCAGCGCATACAGGTCATAGGGATTCATCTTGGAATCAATGCCCTCGCGCATCAACGAACCGGTCTTTTCGTCGATCTTTACGGCAGAGGTGCCAGGAACTTGCTTAATGCATACAAGAATATCCATACTGTAACCTCAGTATTGATCCGCCAATGTGATTGGCTATCTTTATTCTTTTAATAAAAATTTTTTGTTCTTCCTATGCTTTCTTAATCAGCCAAATGAGGAGTTGTTTGGCAAGCGAAGGATATCTTACTTATTGTATCTCTTTTTTATTGAGAGGTTTTCGAAAGAAAAACCTCTCAATGTTGGTATAGCAAAAACAAAGGTCATATTTTAAGAAATAAGGTCACTGATTGTTTTTATCCCCTCCACTCCATATCTTTTAGCCACTTTGGTTAACTCAAGAAGAGAATGGGTGTTTCGTTGCAGCAGAACCTCAAGCAGCATAGGAAGGTTTAGTCCGGTTACGACATCAACATCCGGATATTTTGCCATAGTCATCGCCGCCACATTGCAGGGCAAAGCACCAAAAATGTCAACCAAGATCAAGACTCCATCACATTCAACCCTTAAAGAATCTACCACACCCCTATCCCCTACACGAATGTATCTCATCCATCACTTTTCTATTCAGTTGAATCTTTTTCAAACTAAGGCTAGAATTAAACCATCCTTAAATCACATTTCAGCCGGGAGAGATGAAAATGAAAAAATCTGCACTGCTTCTCTGCACAATCAGTATCCTGCTCCTGTGCGCATGCACGGGAGGGAAAGAAGCCGAAAGCACGCCAACCGCCACCGCCACATCTACAGCAATCTCCACTGCTACGAAGATCATTCCAAGTGCTACCCCCACAACCATTCCAAGCGCTACCCCCACAACCATTCCAACAGAAACCGCAGTACCTACCATCACTCCCACGCCTCTGCCATATATAGATAATCCCATCAGTGGCATTAATGTAGGACCATACCTATATGATGATCCCAATATGGGAGCAACCGTTTCAGAAGCCGATCTGCGAGCACTTATTGAGCGGATCGCACCATATACTTATTGGATCAGAACTTATGGGACAGAAAACGGTTTGGAAAATGCCGGAGCGATTGCCCGGGAATTCGGGTTGAACATCGCAGTAGGTGCCTGGTTGAGCAATGATCTGACCACCAACGAAAGCCAGATGACATCGCTCATCGAAATGGCGGAGAATGGAGATGTCGACCTGGCGATCATCGGGAACGAAACCCTGCTGCGGGGTGACCTCACCGAGCGAGAACTGATGATCTATATCAATTGGTTCAAAGAAGCAGTACCGGATGTGCCGGTAACCACTTCTGATGTGTGGTCAGAGCTGAAGCAATATCCTGACCTGATCGAAGCCATGGACGTGGTTGCGGTCAATGTGTACCCCTACTGGGATAACGTAACAATCGATAAGGCAACCTCCACAATCGAAGACTGGTACCTGGGTGCCACGAATACAGTGAACGCAATTTCTCCTGATAAGCAGATCATCATTGCTGAAACAGGTTGGCCATCTTGTGGAAAAAATGGGGATCCTGCCAACGCAGCAGCATACTTCAACAGTTTTACATCTTTCGCCCAGATGCTAGATGTACAGTTCTTCTGGTTTGAAGCGTACGATGAAGCATGGAAAGTAAGCAACGAAGGAGAAGCAGGTGCATGTTGGGGCTTATGGGATGGAGAAAGCAATTTGAAGCCCGGCATGGAAGAAACTTTTTCCGGTATGTTCGCGGAAAGCTTCGCTGACCCGAATTTAGTGGTCACTTATATACCCCCACAGGGCAGTTTGGATGACCTGGAAGGTATTGCCCTGCACGTCAATCCTGATGATTATCGGGTGGTCGTTTATATCTATGTGCCCAATGCCAATGGTTGGTGGCTCAAACCTGCGTTCGATTTTCCATACACCGAGATCGACGAAAGCGGATACTGGTCGTGCCCCATCTTCACCGGTGGGATCGACGATCAAGCAACCAAAGTGGCAGCGTTCCTGATACCCAGCAATTATGAGCCGCCTCTGGCATCCGGTTGGAGCAGTTTGCCGCAGGCATTGTATGATGCTTCGGTAAGCGAAACAGAGGTGAACAGATAAAAAGACCTCCCCATTTAAAGCATGGGAGGGTCTATTCACAACAAAACAATCTCCATCAGCAGGCATAAATTGGCAAAGTAGAGCCGCTCCAGCGCCTGCTGGTGGGCAAGCGTCTTAACTTTTTCCCCGCACCCCGTGGTCAGAGTTGCCAGGCGAGACGGTGGACGATTTCAAAGGATTATCATTACCGCTTAACTGATCAGGCTGGCTTTTATCGTATCCAGAACCCCCTGCGAATCAACTTCCAAACACACCTCCACCTCAGTCCGTTTGTCCCATTTGTGATCCCAATCCGCAATCGTCTGCCCCAAGCAGCGCCCTTCAGTTTCTACGAAAATGGGGGCTTTCCGAGTTTGAAATAAATCCGGCTTTAAGACATATGCCATCGCTGATGGGTCATGTGCGTAAAAAGATCCATCCATGCAATAATATTCTTTAAAGAAATGTTGATAAGCGGGGATGATCTTTTTTAATAATCGCGTCGTAGGATTCTTAACCGCAAATATTTCATCAAGTAACGAATTTGTTATGATTGTCTTTTCTGTTACATCCAAGCCTACCAGAACAGTCGGAAGCTCGGCTGCAAATACAATCTCAGCCGCATGGGGATCACGCCCCATATTGGCTTCGGACACTGGCGTCATATTTCCGGGGCGGGAAACTGCCCCACCCATTATTACCAGCTTTTTTATTTGACTAATCAATTCAGGGTAAACACGTAAGGCAAGTGCAATATTTGTCAACGGACCGAGCGTCAACAAAGTTACTTCCCCGGGGTTTTCGCGAATTATTTTTGCGATAAGTTCAACCGCAGATTGTGATGATAATTCTTTTCGGGGTGAGGGGAGATCAGAATCCCCCATCCCATCTTCCCCATGTACAATGGTGCCAAGATTTTGAATGGGCATAACAAGAGGGATATCACTTCCACGAGCAACGGGGATTACCTGGTGTTCACTCAGCTCTGAAAGGCGCAGCGCATTCTGCGCAGTTATCTTTCCATAAGTATTTCCAAAGACGCTCGTAATTCCCAAAATAGAGATTTCTGGAGAATGGATAGCCATACAAATAGCAAGCGCATCGTCAATGCCCGGGTCGGTGTCGATAATAATTTTATTTGTCATGATTTCCTCGTCTACCTATAAAGGATTGTGATACGTATGATGCAAAAACTTTTTGCCTTACATTGACAATGTTTCCCTTTATGTTGTTAGTAAATGAAAAGCCTCTTATACCGGAAATACTACTTTGTGTTTTCAATAGCTTTTTCAATCTTGTTGAAAAAGAGATGATTAAAGCTTGCGGCGAGGATCATTGTCATTATAGCGATCATCAGTGGATGTTGATATCGAGATTTTGACATAAAGAACCCTACAACCGGTGCTGCAAGCGCGTATCCAAGCCAAAAAGCCACATTGATCCACGAGGTAACGGCGGTCATGGTCTTTTTCGTTGATGCTTTAATTGCAAAAGCAAGGGATATGGGTTGAGACATTTGAAACAGTGACATCATAACCCAGTATGCGCTTGCACCAAGCATTGGACTATGTGTATATGTGAATACACATAAAAAAAGCACGAACAGCAATCTGACCACAGTCACCGCAGGCACACTTCTCCACTTGCTCACTATCAACGGACCAACGATTATTGCGAAGGAAATAAAAAACACATTCAAAGCCGAAATCGTTCCAAAAAATTCTCTGTTACTTCCCAAATGATAAATAAAATACAAATTCATAAAGGGGGTCAATACTCCGAGAGAAATTCCCAAACACAGTAATGTAAGAGTCTGTTTTACAGTGAAAGTATTGATGCCTTGAAAGTAAGGTTGAAAACTTACTTTTCGTTCCTGACTATAGAGATCCTGTGAAATTTTCATTCCTGGAATGATGGCGGCAATTAAAAGACCTCCAGACATTAACAATGTTAGACGATATACAATCAATAAAGACATACCCAGATTGATCAATATGTTTGGCAAAACTACAGCAATCAACGAACCAATTGATAGGAAAAGATTAAAAAACAAACTGCTGTAACTATAAATTTTTGCCCGGTCGTTTTCTGTTGTGTTATGTGCCAAAAAAGTTAAGTTGGCTACAAAATCACCAGATAACGCCAGTCCGCAAACAAATGCTGCCAATAGTATCCATTCAACTTTTGAAATAAAGATTTGGATTAACAAAGATAAACCAGAAATTCCATATATAAGCAAAAAGCTCTTTTTAAAGCCAATGATTTCTGTAAGATATCCAACGGGGATTGAACCAACCGCCAGAGCTAAGGGGTTAGCACTAAGGATCATCCCGATTGTATCGAGCGGAATCCCCAATTCAATTAGATAGAGATTGTACACCACAAGAAATATTCCCTGGGACAATCCGTACATAGATTTAAAAACGAAACTGATCTTCACATTCTGATTTTGTTGTGAAATAGTTTTAACTAACGAATTCATTGCCTGGCTTCACTTTTCTTTTTTATGCTGTTTACATAAAAATATTTTCACAAAAGTAATGGGAGTGATGGTGATCTTGCCCTATAAAACCACCAACTCCCATCAATTTAAAACCGGTAAAGATCTTTTCTTCTGATTCGCTTAGCAGAACATTAAACTGAATCAGGCGTCTCCCAGATCGTACTCAATCTATGAAAATGCCGAGGTCTTTTGCGACTAATCTGGCTGTTTCATCAAAATCTGCAACAATGACCTTCATGGTAGTAGCGAGGCGTGAGGAGAGTGGAAAACCGAAGTTTTCAACCACAAACCCCTCAATATCTCTATAAATACCATTTTCATCTTTCCGGCAACTAATTCGCTCAATGAGGGGGCGCTCATCGCTGATAAAGCAATAGCAAGGGTACCCCAACCCATAAGACATTGCCGCTTCAAAAACTGTCCCACTATCGGGTTCATGTCCATGATAAGGATTTAAATTCGCGATGACCATATTGCTGTTTCTAATATGCAACTGGTCTCTATCGAAGAAATATGCACAACGAGTGTAAACATTCTTGAACCCCTCTTCGGATAATTCACCAAAATCCGGAGGAATATCTGGCGGGAAAATTCCCTGGAAATTATATTTTTCGCAGATTTTTTTCATGCCATCACCAACTTCCTTTGTATTGGTGGAAAAGCATTCAAATCCTGCCAAATAGGCACGATATTCACCCTTTTTTACCGACCACGTGGCTTGATTGCGATAATCGATTCGTGGTTTTACACGGCTCTCTTTATCCTTCGCTTCTTCATTGAGATCGGTGACCAGTGCCTTGACACATTCAATAAAACCACCTTCAACCATCTTTGAAGGAACCATATACATCAAATTTCCCGGAGTTGGTCCGGCACGAAAAATGAGTCCCATTTCATCAATGATGTTGCCCTCTTCGTCAAAATATGCGTAGGGATATTTATGCACAACGTTGCGCAAATCTTTGACATGTGAATATATCTTTTTACTTTTTGAGTAGGCAACCCCCATGTCAAAAACGGTACCGCTTTCCGGTTCGCCACCGCGGAAAGGATTAACATCAGCGACCACGACATCGCAATCATCCAAAAAATTGCGATCGATGTGTTCATAATCTCTGAATCCATTTTCGATGTAAGAAAAATCATTGATAACTTCAAAGCCATACATCTCTGCATAAGCTTTCATCATCTTTAACTCTTTTAGACCATTTGGGTAGTATTTTTGAGGTCCAGTGATAAACATCCTCAGCGATTTCATTGAATTCACCTTTAATTTTGTTTAAATAAACTCATAAGCAGTACGTGTAAATCTCTCAAAGCCATATACCGGATCTTCTTTGAAGAGGAAGCGAACAGTTCACAATTTAAAAATTCGGATCTTTGTTTCTATTCTTTATGCATGTGCCAATTAATATTTCCACACAATCTTTTATGGATAAAAAATCTCTATTCTCCTCCGCTTATGTAGGGTTTCCCTGCAGCTTTTGGAGCTTGTGGATTTTTGGAGGTAAGTACAAGCATAACGATCGTAAAGACGTATGGCAACATTTTATAGATATAGGGTGACCAACCCAGCGCAACAAGAGCAGGGATGGAGGTATAAGATGAAGCGATTGTTTTGGCTAATGCAAATAAGAATGAAGCAATTAATATTTTAAATGGCTTCCACTGCCCAAACACCAGCACTGCAATTGCCAGAAAACCATAACTTGCAACACTTCCGCTGAACTGGATAGTGGTTGGAACTATAAAGATAAGCCCCCCCATCCCTGCCAGGAAACCGGAGATGAGAACACCATAATATCGCATTTTCTTAACATCGATGCCAACCGAGTCGGCTGCATAGGGATTCTCACCGCATGCACGTATGCGTAGACCAAATTTGGTTTTATACAAAACAACATAAGAAACAAGCAATATCAGGTATCCAATCCAAATATGAAGGTAAGTGTTGGTAAAAAATAGCTTCCCAATAACCGGAATATCGCCCAGGATTGGTATTTTTCTGATGAGAAATGCGTTGGTGAAGAATATTCGTTGAACGCCAAAAATAACCCGCGCAAGATATATGGCTAATGCCGGAGCAATAAATGTTAGAGCAATACCGCTGATTATTTGCGAAGCATTCAATGTGACTGAAGCGAACGCATGTAGCAGCATAAACAGAATTCCGCTTATGCCCGCAATCAACAACGCTACCAACAATTGGTATTGTCCTGACCACGAATCTTGGGTAAGGTTTAAAAACAAAGTACCACAAAAAGCTCCCACAATCATCGTTCCATCAAGAGCGATATTGAACACCCCAGATCGCTCTGAAAACATTCCTGCCAATGCGACCACGAGTAAAGGAACCATAAAGAACATAAGTTGTTGCACGATAAAATAAACGATATCCATTGTATTTATCCTTCATTCAAATCATGTGATTTTCTTAAAATAGTAGAAATCGCTTTTTTGATAAGAATAACAAATGCAGTGCAGTAAATAATCACCGAAGTTACTACATCCACAATCTCAGGAACATAGCCATAAAGCTGCATATCAAGACCACTTACTGTGATATAAGCGATGAATATAGCAGATAAGATAATCCCTATCGGGCTGCCCATGGCAACCAGCGAAACGACAATACCTCTCATCGGAATGGCTGGAGCCGAATCTACAATCTGAATATAGTTATGAGAAGAAGACAAATAAAACATCGCCCCTGCTAAACCAGGAAGAGCGCCGGCTATTGCCATTGAAAGAATAACGTTCTTTTTTGCGTTAATGCCACTGTAAATACCTGCGTCTTTGTTAAATCCGCAAGTACGGATCTCATAACCAAAGGTTGTTTTATTCAGAATTACATGAATGACAATCGCCAACAATATTGCGACAAAGAAAGTAATATCTGCGCCGGTTCCGGGGAAGATTTTTTCCATCCCCAGTGTCGGGATCAATGCTGAGGATTGCACAGCCTGGGAGCGGTTAGCATAAGAATCATAAAACTTATCCAGAATGATCATGTTCGCAAGATATACCCCTATATAGTTCAACAATATTCCCACTACAATTTCACTGATATTGAAAAAAGCTCTGAGAAAACCGATTATTGAACTCCATCCTAATCCCGCCAGCAAACCCGCTATAACTGCAACCAGACAATGGATACCTGGGGGAAGCCATGTCCACATGATCCCAACATAAAGAGCAGCTACTCCTCCAATAATAAATTGCCCGGAAAGTCCAATGTTGAATACGCCAGTTTTTCCCGCAAATCCCACTGAAAGACCACAGAGAATATAAATACCGGCATAGACGATAACATTACCAAAATCTGTAAATCCCCCGCTCACAGCACCGGTTAAAAGCGCTTTGAAACCTTTAATACTATTTTCTGGATTTGTAACAACAAGCACCAAAAAACCTACCAGTAAGCCAATAACGCATGCGACTAAAGATGCGGTTAAATCAGGAAAATTATCGACCCAAGTCTTTTTCGTTTTACGCATTTTTGTCAACTCCTTTTGAACCAGCCATGTACATTCCCAATTCCATCATATCAATCTTGGATGGGAGAAGATCCGACACAACAATCTTCCCATCGTGAATTACCAGTATTCTGTCGCTTAAGCTCATCACTTCTTCCAATTCTAATGAGACCAGAAAAACCGCCTTTCCTGCATTTCTTTGGGTAATCAATTGCTTTTGAACAAACTCCGTTGCACCAACATCTAATCCGCGAGTTGGTTGGACTGCAATCACAAGTTCATGATCGCGTTCCAGTTCACGCGCAAGAATCAATTTTTGTTGATTCCCACCTGATAAACTTCCTGCTGTTGTTTCTCCTCCCCTTCCTGCTCGAATATCGTATTCTTCTATAAGTTCATCGGCATATTGATCGACCACAGCCCTCTTAATAAAACCGCTCTTCTGAAATTCGTCATTAAAGTATTCTTGCAGTATCGAATTTTCACTCACGGTGAATTCCATCACCAACCCATGTCGCTGCCGATCTTCGGGAATATGTGATAAACCATGTGTATTGCGATACCGAATATTGCGCTCTGTAACATTCTCTCCACACAAATAGATTTCACCGTTTGAGGGTATGATGCCTGTGATCGCCTCTACAAGCTGCTTCTGACCGTTATTATCAACACCCGCAAGGCTGACAATTTCTCCCGCATGAATTGTAAAGGTGGCATGGTCTACTCTTAATTTTCCTGACTCTTTATCCTCAACACAAAGATCTTTCACTTCAAGAACGGGTCTTTTTTCGCCTTTGTAACCATCACCTTTGTCAACCTGCAACAGTACTTTTCTTCCCACCATCATTTCTGCCATTTGTTCTTTTGTGGTTGTTGCGACATCCACTGTTCCGATAACCTTCCCGCGACGCAACACCGTACAAACATCAGCCACCCGCTTGATCTCCTCAAGTTTGTGAGAAATGAATAATATCGTTTTGCCTTCCGCAGCCAATCCCTTTATGATTTTTATCAGTTCGTCAACCTCTTGCGGCAGTAGAACAGATGTGGGCTCATCAAAGATCAGAATATCATTGGCACGGTAAAGCATTTTCAGTATTTCTACTCTTTGCTGCATGCCGACAGTGATTTCTGAAATTATCTTATCTGGATCAATGTCAAGACCATACTGTTTGCTAAGGTCCATCACTTTTGCTCTGGCAGAAGCCATGTCCAATAACTTATTCTTGGTCGATTCCACGCCTAAAATAATGTTTTCCAGAACAGTAAAATTATGTACCAGCTTGAAATGCTGGTGCACCATCCCAATGCCCAAAGCATTCGCATCGTTCGGATTGGTTATTTTGACTTCTTTTCCATTAATCTTGATCGTACCTTCATCAGATGAGTACAGACCGAACAGAATACTCATAAGAGTTGATTTCCCCGCACCATTTTCTCCTAAGAGTGCGTGAGTTTCACCCTTTTTTATTTTCAGAGTAATATGATCGTTCGCCAAGACTCCAGGAAATTGTTTTTTAATATTCAACAACTCAACAGCATATTCCATTTCACCTCTCCACTCAAGAATCTAAGAATCGTCCTTTTCCTTGTCATAAGCAAGGAAAAGTCTTCAATTTTTTCTACGAATAATTTCTATCTTATGAATCCAAATCAATATTTTCATCAAATATTTCAACCAGATTTCATAAAATCAGTCTTAATTGTTCTCAATGAGATTATGGATGAAAATACGTTTGGTATTCTTAAGGTTTTGCCACAGTGATTTTTGCCTGCTGAAGTATTATTCTCTCGTCTGCTCTACCAATAATTTATTTTTGTCAAAGAACTCTTGCCAGAATATATGGTCAGGATAATTCCATCATGAATATTTTTTTATTAGGAGAGGCATTTATACAAGGATTACCTCTCCTAATTTTTGACTGATTAACTCTTCTTTTTGTCTATCTTACTGATTAGTAAACCGTGACAACAACATATCGTAGAGGAATCAAATCTGCTGTTGCATAACCTGTATCAACGGGAATACTTGAGGCTATTCCGCCTTCATCTGCACTGAGTTTGCTGAGAATGGCTTCGTACTCTTCCATGGTAAACGTTGAGAATCTCCATGTTTCCTCATCAGTCGGGATATTCACGCCCTCATTTGAAGAATTGAGGGTCGCAACCTGCCCACCTGGAAATTCACCATTGAAGTACAGGTCAAGAGCTTGATAGGTTGAACCACGCAGATTTTTTGTTGCAGAAGTAAGCACATTGTCTGCATCCCAGCCCTGATTAACATCAACGCCGATAACCCATTTACCCTCGCCCGTTTGTGACGCAGCAGAACTCACAACACTAGTCACATCACCCGCAGCAGCAAAGATAATGTCGATACCACTGCTGAACCATGAGGCTGCATAGGTCTGGTTTTCAGGTGAAACGTCGAAGTTACCCAGGTAATGGTAATACATGGTTATGGAGCCCTCTTCAAGACCCATCTCCTGAGCGGCGTACTCCGCGCCAGCCACAAACCCGTAACCAAAACGAACCACTGGAGGCACTGCCATACCGCCGATGAAACCCAGGTTTGTGAAACCTTCTTTTACGGCGGCATAACCAGCCAGGAATCCTGATTCTTGTTCGGCATAATAAATCGAATAGACATTATCTTCTTGCCGATATTCAGAATAGTCTTCACTGTGAGGGTCTCCATCCAATATAACTAATTTGGTATCGGGATAAAGATCCTGTGCTAAAAATACTGGTGCACCCCAAGCAAAGCCGGGCACTACCACGATTTCCGCACCACCATCGACTGCAACACCAATGCAATTGACCAAATCTGTGGTTGAATCACCGGTCGCCTGATAATAAGCGTATGGTAATCCATTCTCATCGCCAAAAGCCTTAATGCCCTCCCATGCACCTTGGCAAAAAGATCGGTCATCAATACTGGCTGTCGCAGAAATACATTCTGCAATCACAGCGCCTTGTGCGGGTACTTCTTCGGGGGCTTCTATTTCGGCTACTTCTGTTTCGGGGGCTTTAGATGAAACACAACTCGTTGATACAAACAAAACCACTAGGATCATCACAAAACTAATAAACTTCCTCATCGTGCAACTCCTTATTTCAAAGTTTTAAATTGTCAATTCTGTCTATTAATAAAATTAACTTTCGTCTTCGATATACTGTTTACCTCCTTTTTATTGAAATTATAGAGATTATAGGTATAATTGTCAACATATCTTAACCACTTAAACACATCCGTTTACAAGTATTTACAAATGTCATTAAAAGAGTACAGCAAATTAGATCCAAAGTATTTGTTTGAACATGTATATGGAGGGTTGATAGGGCAAGCCCTCGGTGATGCGTTCGCTATGCCTGCGTATTTTAAACCAAAAGATACCTGGGATTTCTATGGTGGGTGGATTAACGATTTTTTACCAGGACCTTCTGATCACCCAGTTCACGCTGGGTTGGCACCCGGAGAAGTAACAGACGATACACAGCAGGCTATGTCCATCATAAAAGAAATATTAATTAATAAGAAAATTAGCGTTGAGTTAGCTGCAAAAGCAATCATTGGTTGGTACGATCTGATAGATGGTGATCACAATCCGCATGTTGGACCATCTACAAGAAAAGCTTGTTTACAATTAAAGGGCGGGGTGGACCCGCATGAAACCGGCGTTCTGGGAGATACTAACGGTGGTGCCATGCGCATTTCTCCCATTGGTCTCATCAATCCAGGAAACATTCAACAGGCAATTTTAGACAGCATTATCGTCTGTACACCAACACATTTTACCAGCGTTGCTATCTCAGGAGCTTGTGCAGTAGCAGCCGCCATTGCAACCGCACTGGTTCCCGATTCCTCCATTGAATCCATAGTTCACAGTGCAAAAATTGGTGCCGATGAGGGCAGAAAACATGGAAATCCCTGGCTAGGAGCGAGCATCTCAAAAAGAATTGAACTGGCAGTTCAAATCGTCGAAAAAGAGAGCGACGTATATGAAAGAATATTAGCCCTTTATGATATCGTTGGAAGCACACTGGCGACCAGCGAATCTGTTCCTTCAGCTTTGGGCATCTTTGTGCTTGCCAAAGGCGATCCCATGACATGTGCGCGTTATGCAGCCGCTTTATCCGGAGACGCGGATACCGTGGGAGCGATGGCTTGCGCCATCGCTGGTTCCTGGAAGGGAATAAGCAGCATCCCTACCGATATCAGAAATACCATTGAGAAAGTGAACAAAGATTACGATTTCTTTGGGACCGCAAAAGAAATTGTTAAATTCATTGAAGAAAGAAATGCTTAAAGAACGCAATAGACCATCTGTTGTAGGAATCGGGGACCTTGTTGTTGATGTTGTAACCAGTATTCAGGACTTTCCGATCAATGCCGACTGTTTCTACCCAGCTTCTCAGATCTATCAGAGCCCCGGAGGGAGATGTAATTTTCTTATAGAATTATCTCGATTAAAAGTTCGCGCAGTAGCAATAGATGTCATTGGAAAAGATGCATGGGGAAACTTTCTTTGCAAGACACTGGAAAATGAGAATATTGATCTTTCATTAGTGCAGAAGGATCAAGATACATCCAGATCCATTGTTCTGAGTGACATTCATGGAAATCATTCTTTCATAGGGAACTTTGGACATAACTCACCGTACCAATACGGGAATACATATTATTCTACGATATCAAAGGCTTCAGCAGTTTTTGCCTCCGGATACAATTTTCAGAATAGAAACTCAGAAAATCTCACCTTAAACACATTCAAGCTTGCAAAGAAATTGGGAATCATAAGGGGATTCGACACCGGACCTGTCTTCCATCTTCTTGATGAAGATAAAAAAATGGAAGTTTATAAACTATGCACCCATTTGTTCCTCACAGAAGATGAATTAGAGCTTTTAGGCAATAAAAATAAGGTTTCCGCTTTTTTCGATCATGGAATTGAAGTTGTCATCATCAAGAAGGGTGCAAAAGGTTGTCAGGTTATCACAAACCACGAGGAAACATTTTCAATTCCTGGTTTAAAAGTGCCTGTTACGGATACAACGGCCGCAGGCGATTGTTTTGACGCAGGGTTTATCGCGGGCTTAATGAAAAAATTCCCTCTGGAATCATGTGCGCTTTTAGCAAATTGTGTTGGAGCAGCTAAAGTAAAAAAGTTAGGAGGTGGTGTGAACGTCCCAACATTCGAAGAGGTCTTCGGTATTGCAAAAGAATTTAATGTTAGGCTAGATCAGGATAAATAATCTCAATTAACCACAGGGTACACAATTATTTTTAATTTATTGGAGGAAAGATGTTACCCCAATACCATATAAAGTTAGTCGAAGGCGATGTTGCTCCTTACGTCCTGCTGCCAGGCGATCCCAAACGGGTGGAAGTGGTCGCTTCTTTTTGGGATGAGGCTCACAAGGTCGCCGACAATCGCGAATACGTGACTTACACGGGCGTGTATAAGGGTGCTCCCATTTCTTGCACCAGCACCGGCATAGGTTGCCCCTCTACCGCCATTGCCATGGAAGAATTAGCCCGGGTAGGTGCCAAAACTTTCATCCGCATTGGCACTTGCGGTGCATATCAGGATTCCATTAACATTGGTGATATTGGAATCTTCGATTCAGCCGCCCGTTACGATGGGGCGTCTCATCTCTATGCCCCACCCCAGTTTCCGGCTGTAGCCACGCATGAGGTGGTGAGTGCTTGCATTCAGGCAAGTAAGAATCTTGGTTATCCCTATCATGTGGGAACCACAAAATCTGCCGATACTTTTTATGCAAAAAAGCCAGTTGGCTATTCATTCAACGATTTTTGGCAATCAGATTGGGAACATTTTGCTGATGACCTGCGACGTCTGAACATTTACTTCGGCGAAATGGAAGCCAGTGTGATCTTTGTGCTCGCTCGCGTGTGGGGATTGCGCGCAGGGGGCATATCCGTAGTTCTTCAGAGCGCCTTTAAATCCGAAGAAAAAACAAAAGATCTTGGAAAATATGATCCGGAAAAATTCATTGATCATGGCAAAGAACACATAGAAAAACTATCCTTGGCAGGTAGTGAAACTGTGCGCGTTTTGTACGAAGAAGATCAAAAGAAAGATCAGTAGGAGGAAAGATGTTACCCCAATACCATATAAAGTTAGTCGAAGGCGATGTTGCTCCTTACGTCCTGTTGCCAGGTGATCCCAAACGGGTGGAAGTGGTCGCTTCTTTTTGGGATGAGGCTCACAAGGTCGCCGACAATCGCGAATACGTAACATACACGGGCGTTTACAAAGGTGCTCCTATCTCTTGCACCAGCACCGGCATAGGTTGCCCTTCTACCGCCATTGCCATGGAAGAATTAGCCCGGGTAGGTGCCAAAACTTTCATCCGCATCGGCACCTGTGGCACATTTCAAGATTATATCGAGAACGGAGATATCGCCATTTTTGACTCAGCCGCCCGTTATGATGGGGCATCTCATCTCTATGCCCCACCCCAGTTTCCGGCTGTAGCCACGCATGAGGTGGTGAGTGCCTGCATCCAGGCAGGTAAAGACCTCGGATACCGCTACCATGTTGGCACAACTCGCTCAGCAGATACGTTCTATGCGAAACATTCAAGACCTGGTTCTTCATTCAACGATTTCTGGCAATCAGATTGGCAATATCACTTTGAAGATCTCAAAAGGCTGAAAATTATTGCTGGCGAAATGGAAGCCAGTGTGATCTTTGTGCTCGCTCGCGTGTGGGGGTTGCGCGCGGGAGGCATATCGGTTGTGCTGGACAATGTATTGAAGGTCACCGGCGATGATGGAAATTTTGATCCGGAAAAAGATATTGCTCATGGAAAAGAGTACATAGATAAATTATCCATCATGGGAAGCGAAGCGGTGCGCATTCTATTTGAAGAAGACCAAAAAAAATCATAATATGATGAAGCCAGATTAATGTGAAAAATTTTTTGTAAAGAATTCAAATTTTTTTGGATTTAAAAAAGGAGATTCTACCTGGTTTGATCGTGGCGTTTGATAGCAATACAGGGTAAATTTTTCGTTCACTTTTATTTGCAAAAATGAATGAAATCAATAAACGACATTCCGCTGCCCTTGAAGGCAACCAGGAACATGCCATATGTGTCATTTTTATCCGCAACAAACGATCTTAATAAAGCACAGATAGAGATTGGCACGATTGTGCCGACCTCTATCGCTATTTTTTAATCCTTAGCTTGCAGGGATGACTTTTTCCTTGTTAATTCTTATATTGAAAATGTTTCCAAGTATTAAGAGCGCTGCGCCAACCAGCACAACAGGTTGTAATTTCACTCCCAGCATGATAGATGTAACCACGACTCCGATCAGTGGAGAATAATTTGCAGCGATCGATACCTTGTAGATATCACCTTCTGTTATAGATCGGTTCCACAAGTGTGTGGCTACAAATATTGTCAACACACTACGATAGACGATCTGGAACACCACTTCAAAACTCCAATTGGAAGGTTCGGTCACAAACAAACTCAACAATCCCATGATCAGCCCGGCGACAATCATAAAGTAACCAACAAAGGAACCATCCAAATTGTGTTTTCTAATCAAGTTTGAATAGAAAGCCCAACAAATGGCTGACAGAAACCCCATGAGAAAGGGCAATAGATTATAGAACTGGAAGAATTGGGTGTCGCTTTCCTGACCTCCGGAGCCATTCATAACCACAACGATCACACCGGCAAACGAAAACAACAGACCCACTATAGATAATTTTTTGTTTTCTTTAAGAATGGGGACGGACAAGATCAAGGTGAAGAGAGGCCACAATGCCTTTACTACCCCTACTGAAATGCTGATCTCGCGAGTTTGGGAAATTGCTACGGAATAATTGTTCAATATTACATAGACAGCATACAGACTTCCACAGATGATTGCCGGTATTGGAAGTTTTGCAATTGAGATCATTTTAGTTCCATTTTTGTGGTTGAACAAAATTGTTAGCAATCCGCCCAGGGTGTACATATAGAAGCCTGAGGTGAATGGTCCTATGACTTCGCTCAAGTAACGAATGACAGCACCAACTGTAGCCCAGATAAGTATCGCCCCATATCCTAAGTACGCTTTATCAATTTTTTTCATGAGAGAATAATTTCGACCTATTGATAACTTTCAATTGTTCCATACAGGAGCTTGAAAAATCTTTCCACATCCAGCTCGAGACCTACTGCGCAGTTGGGGCTTTCGCCACGGGGAGGCAGAATGGGGTCATGATTTACATCAATCTTGGGATCCTGGCTCCCTGTATGCCTGTAATCACAAACGGTCATGCCCCTTGTGAACTTGCCCTGTAACTCCACCTGCACATGCATATCCACAGCTTTGATCAATGTAGGATCAATTGCCCAAGCAACTGCGCAAACATCATGTAAAACGGCTCCTTTAAAAGGAGCTTTTCTTCCACCAGAGCTGATAAAAAAATTCAGGAGGTCACGACAAAAGAGTGATACCGGATTATTAATGTCCTCCAAGATCTTCAGATCTTTTTCGTTCACAAATGCCTGTCGGGTCAGGTTCAAACCACATAACCGAATGGGAATGCCAGAATTGAAAACTTTATAAGCGGCTTCAGGATCAACATAGATGTTAAATTCAGCAGCGGGTGTCCAGTTTCCGTACGTTAACGATCCGCCCATGATAAAGATCTCTTCAATCTTTTCTGAGATTGTATGGTCCATTTGCAGAGCCGATGCCAAATTGGTCAGCGGTCCGGTGGCAATCAAAGAGAGCTGTTGGTATTTGTTTACCGTTTCAACAATGAAGTTTGCGGCATGCATGCTTTGCGGTTTGGTTGTTGGAGCCGGCACTTGTGGACCATCCAGCCCGGATTCCCCATGAAATTGGGGAGCGGTCTCCAATTTTTGTATCCAGGGACTCTCAGAACCCTGGTAAACGGGTATATCCGCTCTCCCAATAACTTCCAGGATTTTTAATGCGTTCGTTGTTACCTTGTGGAGTGTTTGATTTCCACTAACAGTAGTTACTCCAAGTAAATCCAAATGCTTGGCGGCTAAAATTAAAGCCACAGCATCATCATGTCCGGGATCACAATCCATAATATATTTCTTCACGTGATTCTCCATTTCATCAACCCATCTTTTTACGAATAAAGTCTTCCATTTGTTCAAATGTCGGGCTGGTTCTGGCGCCTTCCATAGAAATAGTGTATCCTGCAACCGCATTTCCCCATTGCAGCGCGGTTGAAAAATCATGATTCTTGAGAATTGCCGCAATGAAGCCTGCATCGAAAACGTCGCCAGCACCAATTGTGTCAACCACATCAACCTCAAAAGCAGGCGAGCTTATTCGTTGACCGTCAGTGATCAAAACAGAACCCTCTTTTCCGCGCCGAACAACTGCGACCTTTTCCAATTTCACCAATTTTTCTACTGTTTTTTCCCAGTTATTTGAGGGATCCAACAGAGAGAACTCTTGATCAGAACCCAAAACATACTTCGAATTGGATACAGCATTCATTACAACATCATAGAATTCTTTTTCAAGCGCTTGTCCACTTTCGCCAACCCGCAGGTTTAAATCAAGAGACGTGGTCACTCCATTTTTGTGTGCCCATTCCAGAGCTTTAAGAGTCGCATCACGACCACTCGATTCAGTTCCCAACAGGATTCCGGTGGTATGCAGCCAACCGGTTTCTTTGATCCGATCAAGATTTATTCTCTCGAATTCAATGGAAATAAACGAGGCGTTCTCTTTTGGCCATCCCCAAAGAAATCTTTCTCCATCTTGGTCTATGAAAGCGAATACACAAACCGTATTGAGTGTTGGTTCAACAAACAGTTGATCAACCCCTACTTTCTCGTTTATGAAATCTTGTTCAACCACCTGCCCGTACTGGTCTTCTCCAATTGTGCCAATGAACTGGGTGGGTATTCCAAGACGCGCGAGGGCAACTGCAGAATTCGCGCCACTACCCCCCGGATTCAAATTGGGGGCATGCGCCATGACCTTTACACCATTGTTGATCTCGGGCAAACGGACAATGAGATCAACCGCTGTATCGCCTAATACGCATACTCCCTCTGTCATTCCCTTTCTACCTCTCGAACAGCTTCAATGAACGCTTTCACTTTCTCAGGGTCTTTTCCACGAATTCCTTTCGATTTATCCCAATTCGTTTTCGTCAGAGAATCCACCCCATAGGGTCCGACAACACGAATGGCTTCCGCCACATTTTCCGGTCCCAACCCACCCGCAATGATACAGGGAACCTTTGTGGATTCGACGATCTTTTTGTCAATTTCGAGGCTATGGGTAAGTCCACTGGCACCAATTCCGACGATTCCCTCGGCAACCGTATCAATCAGAAAATAGTCAGAGACCGCCTCATACGCATTGATATATTCATAGACTTTAGGATCATTCGCTGGAATTGCCTGCATGACCTTCAATCCCGGTACACGCTCCTTCAATTTTTTGACTTGCTCAGGGGAAAACTTGGCAATATCGCCAGAGAGATGCAAAATATCGGGCATGAGCGTATTGACCATTTCTACGATCTCTTCAAGATCGAAAGCAACGGTTAATCCTACCTTCACTGCTTTATCCCCGATGCATTCGAAAATCTCACGAGCCTGGTCAAAATCTAAAAAGCCAGGGGTTTTGCCAACCTCACCATACGCCACACCCAGGTGATCGGCGCCCATATCGACTACCATTTTTGCATCATGTACGCTGCTGATTCCATAAATTTGAGTGATTGTTTTTTTCATGTCCTTTTACCTTTCTTATTTAAGTTATTGCTCAAATGTAACGGTAATTATTTTCACATAATTGCTCCTTCGGATCAGTCGTCAGCAAGTTACGGTTCGCCGAAATTTCTATCGCCTCAATCGAAAAAGTTGTATGCGTCATGTGGATTGATACGCCACAAACAATTGAGAGAAAATTAAATGATGGCTACTCCTCTTCTTTCTTAAAAGACTCGCAAATTAATTTCTTGGATTTTAAGATATGATCGATCAATAAATTTTTCGCTGTATCAATCTGTCCTTTCTTGAAAGCTGTCACGATTTCCCGATGAGATCGATTGTTCACAACACTATTTTTTTCTTTGAAGTAGGGATTGTGGAAAAATCCAATTTTGATAATCGGCGCCAAGATTGACCATAGCTCAATCAATTTATTATTTCCACATTGAAGAAAGATGATCTCATCAAACTCAAGGTCTTGATTGATCAAATCATATCGACCACCATGTTGCTCAAGAAGGCTCTCAAAATCCGCTATTTGACGCTCAAGTTCGAGAATCGTTTTCTCAGGCGAGTTTTTAAAGCAGAGTTCTAAAGCATACGGTTCATTCAAAGCCCTGATATCAAATACTTCTTCAATATCCTTCGCATCAGGCGAAATGACCCACACCCCATTACCGGGTTTGACCTCTACCAGCCCATACTTCTCCAAGGCGCGCAGTGCTTCGCGAACGGGAACTCTGCTGATATTTAACTGTCTGGCAATATTTTCTTCTGCCAGTTTTTCGCCCAATGCGAAATCTCCGCGCATGATTGCCGTTTCAATAATGTCGCGGGCTTGCTGAGCATAATTTTTTCGCCTTATAGTTGGCAGATTATTCGTCATCATCCTTGTTTGTATACAGTATACAATTATTTGGTTTCAAAGGTCAACAAGTAAGTCTCATTTTATTTTCAATTTTTATTTGAATAGAGCTGAGAAATTTCAGCTAGGCGGGACAAATGATTTTTTGCCAGTTTTATCAGATCAGTATCTCACCCCCACAATTTGCCCAGCCGCTACAAAAGGACAATCTCCATCAGCAGGCGCAAATTGGCAAAGTAGAGCCGCTCCAGCGCCTGTTGATGGGCAAGCACTTTGGCTTTTGCCCTCCGCACCCCCAGCCTGGAAGCCAGAGCGCGGGCTTGCTCGGCATAGTCAGGGTTGCCAGGCGGCACTTGCACATTCGTGGCGGTCAGAAGCACATCGCGCCAGAAGGAAAGCCAGGTCTCGAGCTGTGCACGCAGCTCTTCTTTGGTCTCCTCCCGTCCACCATCTTTATAATGGGTGATGCGGTCTGCATACTTAAAACGGTCACGTAGAGGGCTTTGTTCCAGATCGAGCAGATCTTGCAGATATTGGCGGCGTTTTTCCAATAACGAAGGTTCCGTGCGCATCCGTAAGGCAGCACCCGGGCGCCCCCCGGAAACATGTGCCAGCAGGTCAGCATCTTGTGCTTCCACATCGCGCTCCCGCAAAGTTGCAGCCAGCACATCTGGCGCAACCGGTCGCAAACGCAACACCTCGCAGCGTGAAACGATGGTGGGCAATAATTTCTCCGTATTCTCAGCGGTGGCAAGGATGACCACCCGCGGATTGGGCTCTTCCAACGTTTTCAACAATGCATTTTGCGTGCTTTCATTGGCTTCTTCAAAACGCAGCAGGAGTGCCACGCGGTATTTGCTCTCATAGGGGGTAAGGGAAAGATCGTGCAGCAGGTCACGGATATTTTCCACTTTGAGGATGCCGCCCTGGATCTCCGCCTGCACCACATGCAGGTCAGCCTGCTGCATAGCTTCGATCTGATTGCACATACGGCAGATCCCGCAGGGAATGCCGGGTTCCTTGGGGTTGGGACAGTTCAGCGCCTGTGTAAAACGCAGCCCCAGTGTGCGGCGCCCCACCCCTTGCGGTCCGCACAGCAAATAGGCATGGCGTACCTGCTCACTGCGGACATGCTGCTGCAACATGCTCACCGCCCATTCCTGCCCGATCATCTCCCAATTTGCCATGCCGTGATTGTAGCGTAAACAAAGATGAATGGCAAATGCCTGCACGAAAAAGGAGTCCTCGCGCTTGATTTTTTCTTCTGGAGAAGATAAGATACCCAAGCAATCATTTGTACAACCAAGGAGCAGCTCATGACATTAATAGAACGATTCTTACGATATGTGCGCGTCAACACCCGCTCGAATGACGAGATCACCGACCGCACCCCTTCTACCGAAGTGCAGTGGGACCTGGCGCGCGTGCTCGAAGAAGAACTCAAAGAACTGGGAATGCAGGATGTACAGCTCAATGAGAAATGTTTCGTCACCGCTACCCTGCCTGCCAATACCGAGAAAAAGACTCCGGTGATCGGATTCCTGGCACACATGGACACCAGCTCCGATTTCAACGGCGAGAACGTCAACCCGCAAATCATTGAAAACTATGATGGAAAGGACATCCCGTTGGGCAGCACCCGTACCCTTTCTTCAAAAGAATTTCCTGATCTAAAGAAATATATCGGGCAAACCATTATCACTACCGACGGCAGCAGTCTGCTGGGAGCAGATGATAAAGCCGGTATCGCCGAGATCATGAGCGCCATGGAGTATCTGCTCGCACACCCTGAAATCAAACATGGCACCGTCAAAATCGCTTTTACCCCTGATGAAGAGATCGGGCTGGGGATCCGGCAGTTCGATGTGGAGCAGTTTGGCGCCGATTTTGCCTACACCCTGGATGGCGGTCTGCTGGGCGAACTGGAATACGAGAACTTCAACGCCGCGCGCGCTTATATCACCGTGACCGGAAAATCGGTGCATCCGGGAGATGCCAAAGATGTCATGATCAACTCGCAGCGTGTATTCTTTGAATTCGACAGCCTGCTGCCTGAAGATCAGCGCCCTGAACACACCGAAAAACGCGAGGGGTTCTTTCACCTCTGGAAGATGCCGGCAGCCTCAGTGGAGCAAACACAGGCAGTTTACCTGCTGCGCGACCACGACGCTGTCAAGTTTGAATTGAAGAAACAGCGCATCCTGGACACAGCCGAATTCTTGAACAAAAAATACGGCGCAGGCACAGTAAAAGTCGAAATCACGGAACAATACCGCAATATGCGCGAGGTGCTTGAACCGGTGATGCATATTGTAGATACCGCCAAGCAGGCTATGCGCGATAGCGGTATCACCCCCATAGAACAACCCATTCGCGGGGGGACGGATGGCGCCCAGCTTTCCTATATGGGATTGCCCACCCCCAACCTGTTCGCCGGCGGGCATAATTTCCACGGACCTTATGAATATATCGTACTGGAATCCATGCAAAAAGCGGTAGACGTAGTGGTCAGGATCATCGAACTCTACGCTCAAAAATAGCCATAAAGCGCCGGGGGCTCCGGCGCTTTTTCTTTTTTAAGGTTGGGTTCTGTTTTCACACCGTTTATCCATTAAAATCATCTTTCAATCATGAACGATATTTTTTCCGATCTCAACCCCCAACAGAAAGCTGCGGTGAGCGCGCCAGACGGACAAACCCTGGTGCTGGCTGGACCTGGCTCAGGCAAAACACGCGTGCTCACCCAGCGCGCAGCGTTCCTTATCCTGGAACGCGAGGTTGACCCTTTTCGTATTTTGGCAGTCACTTTCACCAACAAAGCCGCCCGCGAAATGCAGGAACGGCTGCAGCGCAGCCTGGGCGGCAAAGCGGATGGGTTATGGTTGGGCACCTTTCATTCCATTTGTGCGCGCATCCTGCGCCGCGAAGCTGACGCGCTGCCGTTCACGCGCGATTTTGTCATTATGGATGCCGACGACCAGCAGAACCTGGTGAAGCTGAGCTTGAAGGAACTCAATATTGACGACAAATTGTACCCTCCTGCCAGTCTACACACTGCTATTTCCAATGCGAAAAACAACCTGATCCAGCCCAAAGATTTTGCAGCCAGCAGTTACCGTGAAGAAGTAATCCGTCGCGTCTTTGAACAGTACGAACAAAAACTGCAAGCCAGCAACGCGCTCGATTTCGATGACCTGCTGCTATATGCCGTACGCCTGTTGCAAGAAAACGATGCCGTGCGAGAGAAATATGCCCGCCGTTTCTACCATGTGCTGGTGGATGAATTCCAGGATACCAACATGGCTCAATATGAACTGCTGCAACTGTTGGCTTCTCATTATCAAAATATTTTCGTGGTGGGCGATGAAGACCAATCCATCTACCGCTGGCGCGGAGCCGATTATCGCAACGTGTTGCGCTTTCAAAAAGATTATCCCAACCACACCAAGTTGCTGCTGGAACAAAATTACCGTTCCACCCAAAATGTGCTGGATGCAGCCAGCGCGGTGATCGATCGCAACAGCCAGCGTACTCCCAAGAAATTGTTCTCAAAGCGTGGGAAGGGTGACAAGATCGTGTTATATGAAGCCATAGACGATCATGCAGAAGCTATGTTCGCGGTGGAAACCATCCGTGCCTTGGTGGAAAGCAAGAAAGCCAAAGGTGGAGATATCGCCATCATGTACCGCACCAACGCACAATCACGTCTGCTGGAAGAAGCGTTCTTCCAGAGCCGCATGCCTTACCGGCTGGTGGGGGCACAGCGTTTCTACGGGCGGCAAGAAGTGAAAGACATGATCGCATACCTGCGCACGGTGCAAAACCCTGCAGATGAGGTGAGCTTGTTGCGGGTCATCAACCTGCCGCCACGCGGAATCGGGGATAAAACCATCGAGGATTTGCGCACCTGCGCTGAAAAGACGGAGTTGAGCATGGGCAGCGTGCTGCTGGACCTGGGTTCCAAACAAGACGCTTCGCCTTTTTGGAATGCCTTCAGTCCGCGGGCTGCCAGCGCGTTGGCAGCTTTTGGCGCTCTGCTGGCAAACTGGCGTGTCCTCAGCCCGACCATCCTGCTGCCTGACCTCTTTGAGCATATCCTGAAGGACACCAACTATCAGGAATTCATCACAGATGCCAGCAGCGAAGTGGGTTACAGCCGCTGGGAAAACGTGCAAGAGCTGCTGCGCATGGCATATGAATACTCTCAAGTGGGGTTGGTTGAATTTCTGGAAAACCTGGCTCTGGTTTCAGACCAGGATACCCTACCAGAGAAGAGCGATTCTCCTACTTTGCTGACCCTGCACGCAGCCAAAGGGCTGGAATTTAAAGTGGTGTTCATCATTGGACTGGATGAAGGTACCCTCCCGCACCGCCGTTCGATGGACGATCCGGAAGAGATGGCGGAGGAACGGCGTTTGTTCTACGTGGGCATCACGCGCACCAAAGACCATCTCTATTTGGTGCGCGCTGACCAACGGCGCAGTTTCGGCAGTTTTGATTACAGCGTTCCTTCCCGTTTCCTGGATGAAATTCCAGAAAACCTGTTACTGCGGGCCGGGCTTCAACATTACCGTTCAAAATCCTTCTCCCTGCAATCCGTGCAACCGCGTTGGACCTCCACATCCGAAAAACCCAAAAGCGCACCCAAAGAAAGCGCGCAATATAGCGCCGGCATGCACGTGAAGCATGCCGTTTTGGGAAACGGGATTGTGATTCAGAGTAAATTACAGGGAGATGATGAGGTCGTGACGGTAGCCTTTGATAAAGCGGGGTTAAAGAAACTTTCGGCAGCTATCGCGAAACTCGAAATCCTGTAAAATGATTTTATTCCCATTCAATGGTAGCCGGGGGTTTGGAGGTAATATCGTATACCACGCGGTTCACGCCGGGCACCTCATTTACAATGCGGTTGGAAACAGACGCCAGCAAATCCTGGGGCAGGCGCGCCCAATCAGCGGTCATGAAATCCTGACTGGTCACCGCGCGCAGCACCACCGTTTCCTGATACGTACGCTGATCGCCCATCACACCCACCGAACGCACCGGTAAAAGCGCGGCAAACGCCTGGGCAATGGGAGTTTCTCCATCTTTCAAACGCTGGTTGATCAGCCCTGCCTGCTTCAATGCATTTTGGAAAATGGCATCTGCTGCACGCAAACTGGCAAGGCGTTCGGCGGTGATGGCTCCCACGCAACGCACCGCCAATCCAGGTCCCGGAAAGGGCTGGCGCCAGATCAGTTCCGCGGATAAACCCAATGCTTCACCCACCGTACGCACCTCATCTTTGAAAAGATAACGCAGTGGTTCCACCAGTTTGAAGTTCAATTGTTCTGGCAGCCCACCTACATTGTGGTGCGATTTTATGCGCTGCGCTTTGGAACGTTCTGGTGCGCGCGATTCAACCACGTCTGGATAAATGGTGCCTTGCACCAGAAAAGGCAGATCTCCCAGCCGGCGGGCTTGCTCTTCAAAAACACGGATGAAGGTTGTGCCAATGATTTTGCGCTTTTGCTCCGGGTCATTAACATCCTGTAGTGCAGAAAGAAAGGTGGTAGACGCGTCTACCACATGCAGGTGCTCACCAAGCAAGGGGGTAAGCGCTGCCTGAACGCTTTCGCGTTCTCCCTGACGCAGCAGCCCCGTATCCACAAAAACCGCTTCAAGTTGGGCTCCCACCGCCTGGTGCACCAATGCAGTTGCCACGCTCGAATCCACCCCGCCGCTCACTGCTGAAAGCACGCGCTGGCTGCCAACCTGTTTTTGTACGCGCTCAACCACATCTGCAATGATGGATTGGGCGGTCCAGTTCGGTCGGCAATCACAGATATCAAAGAGAAAATTGCTCAAAATGCGAATCCCCTGAAGGGTGTGTGCCACTTCAGGGTGAAATTGGATGCCATACATGCGTCGCGTTTCATCTCCCATGGCTGCCACCGGACAGGTTTCGCTGGTGGCAAGCAGGGCAAATCCGCTCGGCATTCCATCCACACGATCTCCGTGCGACATCCACACCCTGTGAATCTCTTCAGGGATCAACCTGTTCTTTTGTATCAAACTGATCTCAGCCGAACCATATTCGTGCTGGGAAGAAGCGCTGACCTTGCCGCCCAGGTTGTATGCCAGCAACTGCATGCCATAACATATCCCCAGCACAGGCAGTTCGCCAGTCAACACGTATTCAGGCAGGGTCGGCGCTCCGGGGTCATACACTGAAGCAGGTCCGCCCGAAAGGATGACCCCCTGCGGCTGGATGGCAAGCACCTCACTGGCGGGTGTATCCCAGGGGAACAATTCGCAGTACACCTGCAGTTCCCGCACACGGCGGGCGATCAACTGGGTATATTGCGATCCGTAGTCAAGGATGGCAATCGACATGGCATATCCTTTTTAAACGAACAGGCAGAGAATTGGAATCTCTGCCTGTTATTATCTCATTCTTTCAAGGCGATCCCATTCTCATCCATGGCGGTGATGCATGCCAGCGATTCGATAGGCACACCCAGTTCTGACAATTTTTCGCGCCCTCCCTCAAACTCTTTCTCAATGAGCGCTCCAATGCCAACCAGGGTAGCGCCAGCAGCCTGGGTCAGCCGCACCAGCCCATTGATGGTAGCACCGCTAGCCAGAAAATCATCGATGATCAACACCCGTTCGCCGGGCTGCAGATATTCCGGGGAGATGATCAGGTCAACCATCACGCCCTTGGTGTGTGACGGTGCAACCGTGAGGTAGACCGTATCGGGCATGGTAATGGGTTTGTGCTTGCGGGCGTACACCACCGGCACATCGAGAAATTTGGCGGTCATGAGCGCTGGGGCAATACCAGAGATCTCCGCGGTGAGGACCCTGGTTGGATGGGTAGAGGCAAACAACCGCGCGAACTCGCGCCCACATTCCTCCATGATTCTTGGATCCACCTGGTGATTAATAAAGGAATCCACTTTAAGGATGCCATTTCCCAGGTAAATCCCATCCTTTTTGATCAGGTCTATTAATTGCTGCATGTATTCCTCCCGAACTAATTGGCTCTGATTAAATCATGAAAGATGAAAAAAGGAGAATAATTTAAGAATATTACCCCCTAACCTCCCTCATTGTAAATGAGGTGAGGGAGAAATTAATTATTACATAGGCGGCATTCCATTGCCGCCCTGCTAACTTTCTTTTCTCCAACGTCATTCCGACGGAACGCAGTGATGGAGGAATCTCTCCATTTTTTAGAGGATTCCTCGACAGATCGCAATGAATTGTGTAGATATTTGAAATTGATCATTGGTTTCTTCATTGTTGGATGGTCTTTTAATTTTTGGAGATCCCTCGCTGTGCTCAAGATAGCATATCGGTCAAGGCAGTGGGGACTGCCGCTGCTTGCTATGGAAAGCTGCCCTGCTCGATGATATCAAAAAGAGAACGGGCTTGCGCCCGTTCTGACGTATTCTACAGCTTGGCTTCCATTTCCGTGATTTTATCTTCCATCACGTCAATAACTTTTTTCAAAGTCGCGGCATCGAAAGCCAATTTCACGCTCGCGGCTTCATACAACTGCGGGAGTGTGGCGGTGCCACCCAATTTCAACGCGCTGTGGTATTTCTCCACCGCGTATTTTTGATCTTTTAGCGCGTTCAACCACACCTGAGAAGCGCCGAGTTGAGCCAGACCGTATTCGATGTAATAGAACGGCGCCTGGTGAATATGGTGCTTACGATGCCAGCCGGTCATTTTGATATCTTCGAAACCGCTCCAATCTAAGTGTGGGCGAAAACGATCTTCAAGCTCTGACCACTTGGCATCACACGCGTCAGGATCTAATCCGCCTTTGGGATTCTCATATGCCCAATGTTGGAAAGCATCCACGATCGCCATGTACGGCCAGAAACGCAGATTATCTTCCAGGTGCGAGATAATAGCACGCGCAGCATCCCGTTCGCTGTAAAAGCCACCCTGGTCCTTTGTGAGGTAGGGCATGATCAGGTTTTCCATCGCCATGGAAGCCACTTCGTTGAACTCCATGGGGGTCCAGCGCTGCTGGATACAGGGCAACTTGTAGGTTTCAAAGGCGTGGAAGGCATGCCCGCCTTCATGGACAAGGGTTTGCACATCATCATGAATACCCACCGCATTCCCAAAAATAAAGGGGCGTTTGATCATGGCAAAATCGGTGGTGTATGCGCCATCGGCTTTGTTCTTGCGATTTGCCAGGTCCAGCAGTCCTTCACGGCGCATGATCTCGAAATATTCACCGAATTGGGAATGCACCTTATGGAAGATGGTGGAAGTCGTTTCTTCCAGTTCGGCAGCATCGCTGAAAGGGTGCAGGGGCGGGTAATCATCCAACGCTACGAACAGGTCGTAGTAGCGCAACGTAGCAAGACCCAGGGCTTTTTTTCTTTTTTCCGATTGGCGATTGACAGCCGGCACGACCACCTCTTCAATCGCATCATGAAAGCGCATACAATCGGCAGGGGTGTAATCAAAACGTTTATAGGACTCCCAGATATATTCGCGATAGCTGGGTTTATCCGCATTCTTTGCCACCTGCTGGCGGATCTCGAACATTTTCACCCAGTTTTCGTTGATCGCCTGGCGATCTGCCAGTTGGCGCTTGAACGAAAGCTCCCACCCGGCAGCGCGTTTGGCACGATCTTTATCGCGCAGCACCACTTCCATCTGGCGGGCTGTCCGTTCTTCTCCCTCCCATTCCACCGTCTGCGCACCAAGGATCTTATCGAGCTCCACACTGAGCTGGTTCAATTCCACTTCCAGCGGGATGTTTTCTTTGCGAAAGAGAGCCGCTTCGGAGCGCATGTTGCGCAGGGGGATCTCAAAACCGGGCGGGGTAAGGTTACTTGCCAGCAACTTTTCTTTCAACTGCTGGCTTTTTTCCATGATGGGAGGGTAGGTTTTTTCCATGAAATCTTTCAAACGCTGCTCGGCTGCTTCATCCACAGTGTTCACCGAAGTAGCCACATATAGGCGGTTGAACAACTCATCAGCCGCTGATGCGACATCCGTCCAATCGGTCAGCCAGGCGGTAATATTGGAACCATTCAGTTCAAGGGCTAGCAGATCAGTGAAGTATGGTTCAAAATTCTGCCACTGCCAGGTTAATAAGGTCTGAGTATTGGGGTTTTTGAATTGCATGTGAGATTCCTCTTTTCTTAATATGAACGCTTTTTATTATACGGCTTAAAGAAAAGATCCCGGCAAATAACGCGCTGACATAAGGAAATAAAAGCCGATTTTGTTATTTTGATAGCGGCATCGGCTTTCTTTTTCGAAAATGTAGCAGCAAATAAGGATGGATACATCTTATAATAAAAATATGGATAATATTTCTATATTGCGGGATGGAATTATGACCGATTTTGAAAAAATAAAAGCATATTATCATGTATTTAATGAATGGGGTAGACTTGACGCACCAGAAGGGAGGCTAGAGTTCGATTTGTCTATGCCTATTATCACAAGCCACTTGCCCCCAAAAGCTGAGATATTAGATTTGGGGGGCGGCCCTGGTAGATATACCATTGAATTAGCAAAATCAGGTCATATTCTGCATTTAGCTGATTTATCGCAGACTTTGCTTGACGAAGCAAAAAAGAAAATTAGCGAGCAGGGAATTAGCAATGTGAAATCCATTACCCAAGTCAATGCAGTAGATTTAAGCAGATATAACGATTGTTCTTTTGATGCGGTTTTGCTTTTCGGGCCACTCTATCATCTGACTAACGAAGAAGAACGTGTTTCCTGCGTAAGAGAAGTAAACAGGGTTTTAAAACCGAACGGATTGGTTTTCGCCAGCTTTATTCCCTATCTCACAGGCGCAATCGGAGTAGCAGGAAGAATGTTCTATTTTCCTGACCAAGTAAGTACAGAAACGCTAAAACGGGTATTTGATAATGGTATCTTCAACAATAATGCCAACAAAGGTTTTCAAGAAGGTTATTACCCTACATCACATGAAGTAGCAGACTTATTCGAAAAAAATGGGTTTTCAAAGGTTTTGCTACGCTCTATCCGAGGATGGGGAAGTAGTCGAGAAGAACAAATATATAAATTAAAGGATGAAAATCCTGAAAAATATGAGGCGGTGATAAACTTGATAAATGAAACGGCCGACGAACCCGCGATAATTGAAATGTGTATGCACGCTATATATGTCGGAAAAAGTAAAACAATCCGATAAAATAAGTATATTACATAAAACGGTGAGGATATTGATCTCACCGTTTTATATGTTTCTTATGTCACCGCGCCGAAGCGGGGTTTTCTTTATTTCAACCAGAGATCCCTCAATGCCGGTGCGACCTACAACGATCCCGATAATATCAGGGTTTGTTGTTTAATAACAACGAAAGCTGCGTGACCACGTCGTTCCTGACAGTCAGGTTGCAGGTGAATGATGACCCATCGGCTAGGCGATCGGTTGGCAATGCAACTTCATCAGCCCCTCCGTAATAACTCATAAACCAAAGTTACTGCACGCTTAACGGGATACGACGATGAAAATCGGTGAAAGATTGGTATACATTGGCAGTCTTGAAAAGAACCTGCTCGGAGAATTGCGGACCCATGAGCTGCATGCCAATAGGGAGGCTATTCCCATCAAAACCAACCGGAAACGCCAACCCCGGTACCCCCGCCAGATTGGCTGGCAAGGTAAACACATCTTCCAGATACATAGCCAGGGGATCATCGGTGTGCTGACCAAGTTTGAAAGCTGTAGTAGGAGCGATGGGCGCAGCAATGACATCCACGATTTCGAAGGCTTTTTCAAAATCCTGCTTGATCAGGGTGCGCACTTTCTGTGCTTGCCCATAGTAGGCATCATAATAACCAGCCGAAAGGGCATAGGTGCCAAGCATGATGCGTCGTTTCACCTCGGCTCCAAAACCCTTGCCGCGCGTTTTTGAATACATGGGAATCAAGTCTTCATCTTCCACGCGCAATCCATAGCGTACGCCATCGAAACGCGCCAGGTTGGCAGATGCTTCGGCAGGAGCAATAAGGTAATAGACTGGCAGGGCATACCGGGTATGTGGCAGAGAAACCTGCACAACCCGGGCACCGTGCTCTTCTAGCAAGCGCACGGCTTCTTTCACAGCCATTTCGACCTCAGGCTGGATCCCTTCAATGAAGTATTCCAGTGGAAGCCCAATGCGCAATCCTTTCAGATCGCTTTCGCGAGGAGCGGGGTCAAAAACCGGCAGGTCGCTGGTGGTAGCATCGCGCGGGTCAAAACCCGCCATGATGCGCAGCAATGCTTCCACATCCTGTGCGTTGTGCGCCATCACACCCGCCGTATCGAGCGAGGAACCATAGGCAATGAGCCCAAAGCGAGAAACACGCCCATAGGTCGGCTTGACACCGGTCACACCGCAGAAGGAAGCCGGCTGGCGCACACTGCCGCCCGTGTCGGTTGCCAGAGCAGCAGGGATCATATGCGCCGCTACCGCTGCCGCGCTGCCACCGCTGGAACCGCCGGGCACATGTGCCAAATTCCAGGGGTTGCGGGTAGGACCAAACGCCGAATTCTCAGTGGAAGAACCCATGGCAAATTCATCCATATTGGTTTTACCCACGATCACCACCCCCGCATCCAGTAAATGTTGCACGGAAGTGGCGTTGAAAGGCGGATGAAAATCCTGCAGAATGCGCGACCCACAGGTGCAGGGGAACCCATCCACACACAGCACATCCTTAACCGCAATGGGCAATCCCAGCAAAGCTGGAAGTGAAGACTGTCTTCCTTCAGCCCGCCACGCAACGTAAACCGCATCCGCACGCTCGGCTTGCTGCAGCGCCTGTTCAGGTTTGAGGGAAAGGAAAGCATGCACCTGCCCTTCCAAAGTTTCGATCCGGTCAAGGAAATAGGAGGTCACTTCGCGGCTGGAAAAATCGCCTGCGCGCAAGCCTGTCATCAATTCTTGAATGGAGTATTTTTTGAGATCCGCCATGGCAGTTTAATCCAGAACAGGCGGAACGCGGAACTGGTCTTTTTCAGCCTGCGGTGCATTTTGCAGCGCCCTGCCGGTGTCCAACCCTGGCTGCGGCTCATCCTCGCGCAGACCGCTGCGCAGGGGAAGTACACTGGAGGTGGGTGGAATATGCCCCGTTTCCAGTTCCTGCAGAGCAGCAACATGCTCGAGAATCGCTGAAAGCTGCTCCGCATAACGCTGGATTTCTTCTTCGCTGAGATCCAGGCGCGCCAGCAACGCGATGTGTTCTACTTCCTTCCTTGAAAGACTCATGCGCGTAATTATAGCGAGGTTTGCAGATTTAAGCGATTCTTCTATTTTTTTACGAAGAATGTCAGGGTGAATTCCGCCCCACCTGTGGGGTAATTGTGCGCCGTCAGGGCACCACCCAACGCCTGGGCGAGCTTCTTGGAAACAGCCAATCCCAAACCGGTACTTTCTCTATCACGGTCTTTCGAACTGCCTTTGCTGAACCTTTCAAAGAGCACCGGGAGCAGTTCAGGATTGATACCCTTGCCGGTATCGCGCAGAGTGATGGACACCTCATCTTCTGATTGTGCAACCGTAAAGTACAGTTTTCCTCTTCGGGGAGAATGGGTGACCGCATTCTGCATGAGATTGGTCAGGATCTGTTCCAGCCGTAGTGCATCGGTGATCATTCCAATTTCCGAATCTGGCAAAGCGACGTACAGAGAAAGTCGCTTCTCTTGCAGGCGAGGCTTGAACTTTTCCAGAAAGGCGCGCAGATACCCGGTCAGTTCGATGGGCTTTTGCAGCAAACCCAATTCCCCGGCATCCGCCAGCGAAAGCAAGCGCAGGTCATCTACCAGCAGGCGCAAGGTATGGTTTTGATCAAGCACAACCTGGAGGTTCTTCTTATCCAATGGATAAACCCCATCAAGCATGGCTTCCAGATTAGCCTGCTGTACGGCTAGAGGGGTGCGCAGCTCGTGAGCAATATCGGCGGTCATGTTGCGCCGGGTCCGGTCGGCTTTTTCCAACTCGCCCGCCATACGGTTGAAAGTCTTACCCAGATTGGCTGTTTCAGCCGGACCTGTCTCACCAACACGCTGGGTGAGATCACCCTTTGCCAGGTTGGCAGCCGCTTTTTCCAAGGCGCGGATGGGCTTATAAAGAAAATATCCCAGGATGACAGCCATCCCCAACCCCACCAATCCGCTAATGACTGCCGCGCGGATAGAAGAGGGCAGCAGCAATTCGAGCAGCGCTGTATTGATGTCAACCGTCGGGAACATATATCCGCTTTCAGGCAGCAGGTATCCAATCACCGTTTCATCGAGGGTCAATACTACCGCTCCCGGTGGATTGGTATCCAGGAAAGAGCCCTCGCTTTGCGGATTGCGCTGATCAATTACCACATAGCCATCTGCATCTACCAAACGAAAGGCATTCTCGTGCATACCACCCATCATCATGCCGCTATGCTGCATCATACCTTTGCCGGTTTGGGAAGAAGCCAATATCGTTTCTGCACCCTGCCAGGTTTGATGCTCCTGGTAGTATTCTTCCAGCGCCTTCACCATTTCTTCAATCCCCCATAATCCGCCGCGAGTTACAAAAGAGGCAATTTCGCTGGTAGTGGAACGATAGGCGAAAAAAGCCAACGAACCCACCGCAACAAGGATGATCAAAAGAAATGAAAGGAAAATGCGCCAGCGCATGCCCATAGATTAATTCTCCCTGAAGCTATACCCGATTCCGAAGGAGGTCTCAATATATTTCGGCTGGTCGGCTTTATCGCCCAGTTTGGAACGCAGATTCTTGATATGCGCATCAATGGTGCGCTCATATCCCTCATACGCCACCCCTTGAGTGGCTTCGAGCAACTGCAGGCGGGTAAAGACCTTGCCAGGATGTTCCGCCATGAGCTGCAAAATGGCAAATTCGGTGCGGGTGAGATCGAGCGTGCTGCCCGCTTGTTTGACCTTGAAAGCATCCGCGTCGATTTCCAGGTCTTTGATGATCAACTTTTTCACAGATCCTTCAGCCGGCTGCGTGCGGCGCAGCACCGCTTTCACGCGTGCCACAACCTCGCGCGGTGAGAAGGGTTTGGATATGTAGTCATCCGCACCCAGTTCCAACCCCACGATACGGTCGATATCTTCAACTCGCGCGGTGACCATGACAATGGGCGTGGCATCCGTTTTGCGAATGGATTTGGCGAGCTCGATGCCATCCATGCCGGGCAGGTTGAGATCGAGCAGCACCAGGTCAGGATGTTCGTTCTGCCAGGCAACCAGCCCGCTATCACCCCGCAAAGCACTGATCACAGTAAAACCGGCATTCTCCAAATAGGAACGCAACACTTTGACCAGTTCCAATTCATCTTCGATAATGAGAATTTTCTGCATATTGCTATTGTATACAGAAGCAAACGGGGTTGGAATACTCCAACCTCGTTCCTTTTCAGGGGCGTTCCTAGAAACACATCCCTGCGCCATTGACCCAACCACCATCTCTGGTGGGGGTTGTGCTCAGGTCAGCACGCTCATCATCCGCATTCCTATCCCAACAAGGCATTTCGATGCCCAGCGATTCAGCAATGCTTTCCAACGACTCACCGGAATCGAGACGGTTTTGGAGTTCCTCTTTGCTGATGCCAAGAATTGCTATCCAATGTTCAAGATAAAAATCTTCGTTGGCTGTTGAGGAGCCGTCCCATCTGTGCATCATGCCACCGTGCGGCATTTTGAAGTAGCGATCAGCAGGACCATCCCAGCGCCGTACGCTTCCATAGCTGTCATAACCTCGATAGAACCTGCTGCCTGCGAAATACAACACGAGGAAAACCATCGCGCAGATCAAGAGAAAAGCCCCGACGACGATCAAAGCGATCTTCCAACCTTTTTCCATATTACACCTCATGGATCTTTCAAACGTAAGAATATCGATGAGATGTGAAGAATTTGTGAAGAAGGTGTGGGTAGTTTATATGTTATTTTGCTGTTCGATCAGGCACTTCCGACTCGCTGTCGTCCTTTCGAGAAAACCTGTTTGCAACATGCAACCATACAGTGCCCAGCATGAGCAGCACGCCACCGATCCACAACCATGCCATCAAAGGAAATGTAGAAAGCAGCACCGTGGTTGTGCCACTGGCAAATCCATCCCACTCCAGGATGGCAGCATAGGTATCGGTCAACAACGTGGAATGGATGGCGGGGGAAGAAACGGTGCTGCGGGTGTCGTCGTACCAAAGGATGTGCGGATGCAGCACCACAGCCCGCCTGTTATCCTGCTGGAAAACATATTCTTCGGCATACAGCACCTGCTGATTCGCTGCAACCTCCACCTCCCCAGAAGTCTTTGTGACCTGCATGCCATCCAAAGCGGTGCTCTGCCCGGCTTGCAAAGAAACCACATTGGAATCTGCCAAATTACGGCTGCCGACCACCCCCAACGCCAGCAGGGCAAATCCCAAATGCAGCACGATACCAGCTAGGCGCGGGAAACGTTTTTTGGGCGTTACACTAGAAGATGAACGGCGGAGACGATCAGCGGCAGCGAAAAGCAGCGCACTTATCAAGAAGAACACCACCCATAAGCCCACCAGCGCCGAAAAATTCATCTTGCCAAGCGACAAGCCTACCCCAATGGTGAACACAAGCGCAAGGATTCCGGAAAGCGTGGAATAACTCTTTTTCTGCGGCAGATACCCAAGAGCAATGCTGATCAAAACAACCAGCAGGGGCGGAGCGAAGCTCCACTCATAATACAATTGCGAGGGCTCCGTGCGACTACCGGTGAGGGCTTGCGAGGTGAGCGGAAGGGTAACCCCCACTAAGCAGACCAGCACCAGCAATGCCATACAGAGAGAGAGAGTACAAGCTAAGCCCGCCTGGGAGAGATAGGATGGGCGCTCTGCCTCCGGGCGCAGGTCTTTCCAGCGCGCCACCAATGTGCCAATTGACAGAACAAACAAGAAGATGAAAAAGCCCATGAATGCCGGACCGATGCTGCTCTGCGAATAGGCATGCACCGAAGTGACCACGCCCGTGCGGGAAAGGTAGATGCCGAAGATGATAAGCAGCACGGTGAGAACGATCCATACATATGCCCAACGTCGCACATGGGCGCTGGCACGGTAGGTGTTGAAGCAGTGCAGCAACCCCAAGCCGCTCAACCAGGGCATCAGACCGGCGATCTCCACCGGGTCCCAGCTCCAGTACCCACCCCAACCCAAAATGTCATACGCCCACCAACAACCCAGCAGAATGCCGGCAGTGAGAAACACCCAAGCCAGCACGATCCATGTGCGGGAACTGTTCAGCCAGGTGAAGGAATAATCTCTACGCCATAGAGAAACAAGAGCAAAAGCAAAGGGAACAAAGAACAGGATGAATCCCAAATAGAGAAGCGGTGGATGGATGACCATGCCGAGATGCTTCAAGAGCGGGTTCAAACCCTGCCCGTCACCGGGATTGAACGGGAGAGCACCCGCTGGTGCAAACACTGCTGCCGCTACATTCCCGTTCGGCAACTGCCACAAGCGCGCAAAAGGATTGGTTTGGAAGGTGATAAGCGCTACAAAGAAGAGATTGATCAGTTGCAACAACAGCATGACACCATGAAAATAAGGCTCTTTTTTATCCTGCCATTTGCCAAAAGCAACAATCGAGGTACAGATGGAGAGCAAAAAACTCCAAAAGAGGAGCGAGCCGCTTTTGTTGCCCCACACCGCAGTGACCTTTTGGAGCAGGTCCATCTGGCGGCTGGTATTCTCATAAACAATCTCATAATCAAAGCGACCGCTTACCAGCAAAGCAATGGCTAACGCGAAGGCAGCAACCACAGCCAGCGTCCCCATGGCAGACAGCACTCTGGTTTCCATGACAAAAGAACGAGTTTTTTTTATTAATGCCCACAAACAGATGAGCACAGCCAGCACACTGCACACCACTCCCAGCACCAGCAACAAATATCCGATATTCGCGATCATTGATCCATCTTCTCCTTCCAGGCTTCGGCATACCAGCGCAGGTATTCCTCTACATGCGCCTGCCAGTAGTCCTCATTATGGGTCCCCAGGAAGATATGCCATTCATGGGGAATACGGTACTTGGTCAAACGTACCTCAAAGGTATTGGCGGCGTCCAGGTTTACATCCAACACGCCGATATCAATCCAGATACGGGGTAACTGATCTTCGGGGATCTCTTTGAACCAGAAAGGCGCCTCGTTAAAATCTCCGCGGAAGGGTGCCAGGCTGTGGGTGCCGATGCTGCCGAAGGTCTGCCAGTAGATCAGTCCGGTGCGCATAGCCCAAGCCGCTCCACGCGAAAGGCCTCCAATAGCACGGCACTCGCGTTCCGCACAGGTACGATAGTGCTCATCGATCCAAACAGTCAAATCTTCGGCGATCGCCGGACCATACTTTGAATCCCACTGGTTCGACATATAATCGGATTCTTTGGGCATGACAATGATGAAAGGAGCCACCTCCCCCGCCAGGATCAACCTATCGAGGGTTTCATCGGCGCCCAGCCGGTCCCACTGGTCATCATTGAAGCTTTGCCCATGTAGGAAGTACAACACGGGATATTCATACTCCCCGTCGGGGTCGTAGCAAACCGGCAGATAGACGCGGAAAGAAAGCGGGTGCGTCATGAGCGTGGTCTGGATCTCCTGATACTCAAAATTTCCTTGTGTTTCGGTGCACACTTGCGGAGAAGGGGTGGCGGTTGGAAGCTCCTCAGTGGGGGTAAGGGCTGCTGTTGTGGTGGGCACAGTGTCAGCCGCGCCATGGGTAGAACAGGCAGTCAGAACACCTCCCAACAACATGATGAGAACGAGCCATTGAAATTTTTTCTCGAGGATCATCCTGTTCCCTTCATTCCTCCATCCAATTCAGCGTATACCAGCTCAGGTAATTCGCGATCTGTTCCGACCAGTAGGTTTCATTATGCCGACCGGAATTTAAATGCCATTCATGCGCCACTCCCAGGGTGTTGAGAGTTTGCTCAAAAGCCAATGCATCTTTGACCGTCGGATCACTGGCACCCACATCCAGATAGATGCGCGGCAGCTCATCTTGCGGAATGGTAGCCACCCAGTCGGGCAGCTCCTCAATATCCCCATTGAAAGGGGACATGCTGTGCGCACCCAGAGCACTAAACATATCGGGGTTCTGAAGTGCCAGGCGGGTCGCCCAGGCAGCCCCGCGCGAGATGCCGCCAATGGCGCGACATTCTTTTTGCCCGCATGCCGCCAGATTATCTTCCACCCACGGCAGCAACTCTTGCACGAGCGCATCCAGGTAGTGGTTATTCTCAGCCGGACGGAAATAATATTTTTCATACGGCATGACGATCAAGAACGGTTGGCGTTGCCCGCTCAAGATGAGTTCATCGGCTGTAGGCTGAATGCCAATCGTTTGCCAGAGAGCAGTGTTCTGCCACTGCCCGTGGAGCAGGTAAATGACCGGGTAAGTTTGCCCCGAAGCAGAATCATAGCAGGGGGGGAGATAAACGTCAAAATCAAGAGCTTCGCCAAGCAACTCGGAAGCGAGCGTGTAGGAACGGATGCTACCACTCTCCTCGCACAGCGGTTGTGCTTCCGTGGTTTGCGCAGAGGAGGAGGTCAATTGCACGTTGGGGGTCGGGCTGGGAAGCAGGGTGGCAGTAGGCGGCAAAGTTGATTGCAGTGGCACCGTCGCAGCAGGCTGACAGCCGACCAAGAGGGATGCAGAAGTCAGCAAAAGAAACATCCGGATGATTTCTTGAGAACGTGGCTGGCTGCGCATGCTCAAACGGCACTCCTTGACGGTTGAAGTGTTAACCGATTATACTTCATGCGCCGGGGTGTAGCGCAGTTGGAAGCGCGCTGCGTTTGGGACGCAGAAGTCGGCGGTTCAAGTCCGCCCACCCCGACTGTTGTTAATCACAGGAAAATGAAGTGGATATTGGAGAATACCTCTATCTACTATGGTAAAGTACAGAGATTACACATTTTATTAGTCTATTATGGGGTTTTAGAAACGGTTATGTAATTGAAAGACATTGAGACAACTGCTGCCCAAGCTAATATCTTGAATTCCCCCGATTTCAACGCACTTTCAATTTCATTTTGACTGAGAAGTAACAACTCCTGATCTTCCAGGTCGTCACTGTTGGGTTCCATTATTTGCTTTGCCTCCAGAGCCAAAAATAAATGCATGGTTGCGATACCCCGATTGGGGTCCAAAATATAGCTTCCCAAATTCACCCAATGGGTTGATTCGTAGCCTGTCTCTTCAAGCAGTTCTCGTTTTGCGGCTTCGATTGGTTTTTCATCTGGTTCAAGCATCCCGCCCACAGGTGCTAAAATTGTTCCTTCTACGGCATATTTTGTTTGGCGAAAGCAAAGGAATCCATCATCTTCCGTTACCGCAAGGACAATAGCTGCACTTGGAATAATAAGCCATGCCCAATCGGGAATCACTTGCCCATTAGGAAGTTTTATTGTATGACTTTCTACCGTTAAAAATTTATTGTGCTTAAGGATAGTGCTTTTTGAAACGGTTTCCCAAACTCGTAATTCTTTAGGACTCATATTTCCTCCCTGTCAGTGAAGAAATGTATTCTTTTTCAAGGAACGGCCTGCCTACTTATTATACGAACTTTTGAACCATTGTAATTACGCCACAAATTATGGTTTTGAGTTAGGCTTTCCCTTGTAATAAAGCAACATTTAAACCCATTTTATTTCACAGGGGAGATAATTTGGGTATTTTCCATTGAGGATTTGCCTGCCAATTTTTTCATATCTACCGAATTAATTCTATAATTATTGTGTTGCATTATTCGCATGCAAATGCAGGGGATTTTCTGTATCCATCACGATAAATTATGGAGTGTTTCTATGGCTAATGGCAATGGCACCAACCTCGGTTTTGAAGAACGGCTGTGGACGGCTGCCGATAAACTGCGCGGCACCATGGATGCCAGCGAATATAAACATGTAGTATTGGGATTGATCTTTCTCAAATATATTTCCGACAGCTTTGAAGAAGCTTATGATCAAGTAAAAAATGAAGAGTATGGCGATCCGGAGGACCCCGACGAATATCTGGCGAAGAATGTATTCTGGGTACCACCGGAAGCACGCTGGAGCAAACTGAAAGATAACGCCAAAGACCCACGCATTGGCAATATGATCGATAATGCCATGCAGGCTATTGAAGCGGATAACCCGCGCTTGAAAGGCGTGCTCTCCAAAGATTACGCGCGCCCTACGCTGGATAAAGCACGCTTGGGACAGCTCATCGATCTGATCTCCACCATCGGGTTGGGAGATGAAGAAAGCCGCAGCCAGGATATTCTGGGGCGAGTCTACGAATATTTTCTAGGTAAGTTTGCCGCTTCAGAGGGCAAGAGCGGCGGTGAATTCTACACCCCGCGCTGCATCGTGCGCCTGTTGGTAGAAATGCTGCAGCCCTACTCAGGGCGGGTGTATGATCCCTGCTGCGGTTCGGGGGGCATGTTCGTGCAGGCAAAAAGTTTCGTGACCGCACACCGCTCTGGCAATGGGAATGGTGGCAAAGCCAAAGAGGATATCTCTGTTTACGGGCAGGAGTCGAACTACACCACCTGGCGCTTGTGCGTGACGAATCTGGCGATCCGTGGGATCGATGGTTCCATCCAATGGGGCGATAGTTTTCTGGATGACAAGCATAAAGACCTGCGCGCCGATTATCTGCTGGCAAATCCGCCTTTCAACATGGAAGATTGGGGCTTTTCGCGCGTGCAAAATGACGTGCGTTGGAAATACGGCACGCCCCCCCAAGCAGGCGCTCGCAAGCAAAGTGACGGCAGCAGCATCAACGTGGATGGCGCAAATGCCAATTTCGCCTGGATCCAACATTTCATCCATCATCTGGCACCAAATGGTATGGCAGGTTTTGTGATGGCAAACGGCTCGATGTCGACCAGCACGAACAATGAACTGACGATCCGCACGGGAATCATCGAAGCAGACCTGGTAGATTGCATGATCGCACTGCCAGGGCAGCTCTTTTACACCACGCAGATCCCGGTGTGTTTATGGTTCTTGACCCGCTCCAAAAAAGCCAACGTGCAGCGTGGGCTGCGCGCGCGGGAAGGAGAAACGCTGTTCATTGACGCGCGCAAGCTGGGTACTTTAACCGACCGGGTGCATAGAGAATTAACCACGCAGGATATAGAACGCATTGCTGGTACCTACCACGCCTGGCGCGAGGAGGAGAAAGACACAAAGTACGCGGATGTGGCTGGTTTTTGCAAAGCCAGCACGTTGGAGGAGATGCGCCAGAACCAGTATGTGCTGACACCGGGGCGTTACGTGGGCATTGAAGAGGAAGAAGATGATGGTATCCCCTTTGAAGAGAAAATGGAGCAGTACAGCCGGGAGCTCTTCAAACAAATGAAAGAAGCACAGGAGTTAGATATAAAAATTCGGGCGAATTTAAAAGGTTTGGGATATGAAGAATAAGAAAGTTAAAAGAAACGACCCCTTCTCGCGAAGGGGACGTCGGACTAACGATACTATCGTCAGCGCTGTTATATTCATTATACAACCCGAAGGAACAAATTCAAAAAAGAGTTTGAAATTAAGTATGGTTATCGGTGAATAATGCATGCATTCAAAATTATGAAGATTGGTAATCTTGGAAAAGTCATAACTGGAAGAACTCCGAGCACAGAAATTCCAGAATATTTCAATGGCAATTATCCATTTATTACAATTCCTGATCTGGGTAGTACACCGTACATTAGACATACTGAAAAAACTATATCTGAAAAAGGAGCGGAAATTTTACAAAATATTCTTTTGCCTCCTAATTCAGTCGTGATGAGTTGTATTGCAACAATAGGGAAATGTGGAATTACAACAAAACCAAGTTTTACTAATCAGCAAATAAACTCTGTCATTTGTGATGAAAAAAAGATTTATCCACTATATCTTTATTACTTATTTACACGATTAAAAAATGAACTAGATACATACGGTGGTGGTGGATCCGTATACACCAATATTTCAAAGTCTCGCTTTGAGAACATAGAAGTAAAAATTCCCTCCCTTCAAATACAACAACATATCATCGAAATTCTCGGTACATTGGATGACAAAATTGAGCTCAACCGGCGGATGAACCAGACCCTGGAAAGCATGGCACGCATCCTCTTCAAATCGTGGTTTGTGGATTTCGACCCGGTGGTTGCCAAAATGGAGGGACGCGATTATTCCCTGCCTGCAGAGATCATGGATTTGTTCCCGAACGAGCTGGTGGAATCGGAGTTGGGGCTGATCCCGAAGGGGTGGAAAATATCTACAATTAATGAGGTAGTAGATACTATTGGAGGGGGAACTCCAAGCACAAAAGATCCTGAATATTGGGATGGTGGAATACATCATTTTGCAACACCAAAAGATCTGTCAAACTTAGCTTCACCCATATTGATAAAAACAGAGCGAAAAATAACAGATGCTGGTTTAATGGAAATCAGTTCTGGATTATTAGAAAGGGGAACGCTTCTAATGTCCTCAAGAGCACCTGTTGGATATCTGGCAGTTACCGATATACCAATTTGTATCAATCAGGGGTTTATTGCCATGAAATGCAATAAGAATCTCTCTAACTTTTATATGCTTAATTGGGTTAAACATAACCTACCGGAGATAAAGGGGAGAGCCAGTGGTACAACATTTACTGAAATTAATAAAAAAACCTTCCGGATGATGAGATTAATAAGACCGTCAAAAGATGTTCTAAATGAATATGACAGAATTATCTCCTTAGCTTATAAAAAGATAACGATTAATCTTTACGAAAATGATAATTTGATGAGAATTCTCGATTCATTATTACCAAAACTTATAAATAGAGAATTGGATATATTAAATCAAAGCAAATAAATGTTGTAGATGAAGTCTTTGAGAAGAGAATTGGATTATGAACATACAGATGCAAGCCTGCCGGAATGTTCTTAATAAATTTCCTGGTTATTCCCACCTTGAAAGAACAATTTTCTCAATTGAACATTCCCTGGAATCTGATGCACCTCTTGTTTTTGATTTATCAAGAGCATTTATTGAGTCTGTATGTAAAACGGTTTTGAATGATATTGGAGTAAATTGTGATTCATGGGGAATGGATAAGCTGATTAATACTACCTGTGAACATATTTCACTTCTTCCAACAAGAAAAAACCAAAATCAAGACACTCTAAAATATTTTCGAAACATTGTAGATAAATTCAATGAAATTATTTTAAATATTTCAAATTTGAGACATGAAGAGGGAATAAGTTCACATGGAAAAGACGGAGCATTTGAACCTCTTGAATTAATCCAGGCTGCTTTCATTGCTGGTGCAACTGATGTTGTCGCTTCATTTATTCTTAATGCCCACTTCAATTATCGAACTATTACAGAAACCAGGGAAATAGATTATGAGGATTACAAAGATGAGAATGAGATAATTGATTCAGAAAATATGCCTTTTCATTGTTATGATCTGGAATATCTTGCAAGTTACACCCTATATTCTTTAGATAAAACAGCGTATAAAAGTTTTATCGAAGAAATTCAAGCAAATACTTATGAAAAAGACAAAGAAATTTGAGTTTAATATATGACAAACAATGTTAATGAAGAACTTATAGAGAATGCTCTTTTATCATGGTTTGAGAACTTAGGTTACCAAACCGATTTCGGCCCTGATCTATCGCCCGGCGGCGAGCAACCAGAGCGTGAGAGCTTCGCGCAAGTAGTCCTAGAAGGGCGCCTGCGCGCAGCATTACGGCGCATCAACCCCTGGGCGGATGATGCCAGCATCGAAAGCGCCGTGCGGCAGGTGTGCAATCCCACCACTCCCGACTTAATAGCGAATAACCGAGTTTTTCAACGGCTGCTGACCGAAGGGATTGACATTGAAACCAGCACACCAGACAGCTACGAGTCACAGTATCAGAAGTTGTGGCTGGTGGACCTGGAGGACATCGACAACAACGACTGGCTGGCAGTGAACCAGTTCACCGTGGCAGAAACATTGAACGGGCGCAGCCACACCCGGCGAGCAGACGTGGTGCTCTTTATCAACGGTATCCCTCTGGCAGTGCTGGAGTTGAAAAATCCGGCGGATGAAAAAACAGATACTTTCAGCGCCTTCAACCAACTGCAAACCTATAAAGCCGAAATCCCTTCCCTTTTTACCACCAATGAAGTGCTGGTGGCATCCGATGGAGTGCTGGCGCGCGCCGGCAGCCTGAGTGCCGGATGGGACCGCTTCATGCCGTGGCGCACCATAGACGGCAGCGAGATATTCCCGAAAGGGAATTTAGAACTGGAAGTGCTGGTACGCGGCATGTTCGAGAAACGGCGTTTCCTGGACTACATCCACAATTTCATCGTCTTTGAAGACCGCGGAACGCTTACGAAAATGAATTCCGCCTACCACCAGTACTGGGCAGTTAATAAAGCGTTGGGCTACACCTTTAGCGCCTGCGGTATCAATGCCGATAGCGAGAAACTCCTGGGACGCTTTCCACCCATTCAGGAACCAAAATTGAACACGGTGAATGGAGAACCTGGAGTTTATAAGATCAGAGAATTCGGCGACCACCGTATCGGGGTGATCTGGCATACCCAAGGCAGCGGCAAATCGCTGAGCATGGTATATTACGCCGGCAAGCTCATCCGCCATCCTGCCATGAAAAATCCCACCCTGGTGGTGTTGACCGATCGCAATGACCTGGATGACCAGCTTTTCGGAACCTTCGCCGCCTGCAAAGATGTGTTGCGCCAGACGCCCGTGCAAGCCGACAGCCGCGCACATTTGCGCAACTTATTGAGAGTAGCCAGCGGCGGCGTGATCTTCACCACCATCCAGAAATTCCTGCCCGAAGAAAAAGGTGATAACTACCCACGCTTGAGCGAACGAGAAAATATCGTGGTGATTGCGGATGAAGCGCACCGCAGCCAGTATGATTTCATTGATGGGCTGGCACGGCATTTGCACGATGCCTTGCCCAACGCTTCTTTCATCGGTTTTACCGGCACTCCCATTGAACACGTCGACCACAACACCCCCGCAGTATTTGGAAATTATATTGATACCTACGATATCCTGCGGGCAGTGGAAGACGAGAACACTGTACCCATTTATTATGAGAGCAGACTGGCACACATCGAACTGAAAGAAGAAGAAAAACCACACATCGATCCCGAATTTGAAGAGATCACCGAAGGGGAAGAATGGAGCGATAAAGAAAAGCTCAAAGCCAAGTGGGCTGCGCTGGAAGCCATGGTGGGGTCAGAAAAACGTATCCATCTGGTAGCGGAAGACATCGTAAAACATTTTGAGCAGCGGCTTTCTGTATTGGAAGGTAAAGGCATGATTGTTTGTATGAGTCGGCGTATTTGCGTTGATCTATACAATGCCATTCGAGAACTGCGCCCGCAGTGGTGCACGGAAGATGACAAGACCGGCAAGCTCAAGATTGTCATGTCCGGTTCCGCTTCTGATAAAGTGGAATGGCAGATGCATATTCGCTCCAAACAGGGGCGCGAGGAAATGGCAAAGCGCTTCAAGGATGATAAGGACGAATTGAAATTGGTCATTGTGCGGGATATGTGGCTGACTGGTTTCGATTGTCCCAGCCTGCACACCATGTACGTGGATAAACCGATGAGTGGGCATAATCTGATGCAGGCTATCGCACGTGTCAATCGCGTATATCATGATAAACCTGGTGGGCTTATTGTTGATTACATCGGAGTTGCAGAACCTCTAAGAAAAGCTTTGATCGATTACACAGAAAGTGGCGGGGAAGGAAAACCGACCATTGACCAAGAAGAAGCTGTTGCGGTCTTAATCGAAAAATACAACATAGTCAAAGATATGCTGCACGGTTTTGACTATGAAAACATTCTTACAAAACACGGCACAGAACGACTAAACGGTCTTGCCCTTGCCATGGATTTTGTATTAGAACTTGAAAATGGAAAACAACGTTACCTGGATGCAGTAAGCGACCTGTCCAAAGCATTTGCACTGGCTGTCCCTCACCCCGAGACCAAAAAACTGCGAGATGAGGTAGGTTTCTTTCAAGAACTGCACAGCATGCTGGTAAAAACCAACAGTCAAGGAGGCAATGAGAATTTTCGCAGACCAGATGCTATGGATAGTGCTATCCAACAGTTGGTATCACGTGCTATCTCTTCTACTGAAGTACTAGATATTTTTAAGGCGGTAGGTGTAGATAAACCAGAAATTTCAATCCTATCCGAGGAATTTTTGGAGGAAATAAAAAATCTCCCTCAAAAGAATCTGGCTTATGAATTATTGAAAAAATTATTAAATGACGAGATTCGTCATCGTTCCAAACACAACATTGTTGAAGCTCGCAAATTTTCAGAAATGCTGGAAAATTCCATTTTACTCTATCAAAAACGCGCCATCAGTTCAGCGGAAGTGATCCAAGAACTTATCAATCTGGCAAAAGAAATCAAGGACGCGCAAAAACGTGGGGAAGAATTAAATTTAAATAATGATGAAATGGCATTTTATGATGCACTTGCCCAAAATCAAAGCGCACGAGATGTGATGGGCGATAAGCAGCTATGCATCATTGCTCATGAACTGCTGGAAATCGTGAAGAACAATGTCACCATTGATTGGGAACTGCGCGAAAACGCACGTGCCAAGATCAGAGTGATCGTCAAACGCATTCTGCGAAAATATGGCTATCCTCCCGATCTGCAGAAAGCAGCCACAGAATTAGTATTAGAACAAGCTGAAGTTCTATGCGAAGCATGGGTATAAAATAATTACGATTTACTCAATGCTCGTATAATTAGTTCTTAGCATGAACAAACCCTTCCTTTCCATCGTCATTCCAGCCTATAACGAAGAAGCGCGCCTGCCCGCCAGCCTGGCAGCGATCGCTGCCTTTTTGAGCCAGCAGAGCTATCGCGCGGAAGTGCTGGTGGTGGAGAACGGCAGCAGCGACCACACCTTCACCATCGCCCGGGAATTCGCGCAACGATACCCCACCTTTCGTGCCATCCACATCGCGGAACGAGGCAAAGGCATCGCGGTCAAGACGGGTATGTTAGCAGCGCAGGGAGAATATCGTTTCATCTGCGACGCCGACCTCTCCATGCCTATCGAAGAGGTCAACAATTTCATCCCGCCTGCGCTGAAGGGCTGCGATATTGCCATTGGCTCGCGTGAAGCGCCCGGCGCTCAGCGCATCGGAGAACCCGCCTACCGCCACTTCATTGGGCGTGCCTTCAACGGATTGGTGAAAGTGATGGCACTGCCCGGGTTGCAGGATACGCAGTGCGGCTTCAAGTGTTTCAGCGCCAGAGCTGCTGATCAGTTGTTCCCGCTGCAGACCATTCAGGGTTGGACTTTCGATGTGGAGGTGCTCTTTCTGGCGCGCAGGTTCGGCTACGCCATCCACGAAGTGCCCATCCACTGGCATTTTAATGCGCATAGCAAGGTAAGATTTTTGCGCGACTCGTTGCACATGGCTGCCGATCTGATCCGCATCCGCTGGAAAGCCTTCCGTAAAGAGTATGGCTCGTAGTCGTACGCTCACCGCTCACCGCCCCACCCTCGAGCACGAATTGCAGTTATGGCAACAGGGCTATCACAGCATCGCCGGGCTGGATGAAGCCGGGCGCGGCGCCTGGGCTGGACCGGTGTTCGCCGCAGCAGTCATTCTGCCTCACGATGAGCGCATTCTGCAATTGCTGAACGGCGTTAACGACTCCAAGAAAATGACCCCGCATCAGCGCGAACGCTGGCAGGGTTGTATCAAAGCAGCCAGCCTGGATTGGGCAATAGGTTCTGCCAGCAACCAGGAGATAGACCAGATGGGCATCGTTGCAGCCACGCGCGCTGCCATGTTGCGTGCGCTGGCGCAACTGCGTTATAAGGCTGACCATCTGCTGATCGATTACATGCGATTAACGGAAAGCAATCTCCCGCAAATCTGCCTGCCAAAAGGCGACAGCCTGTGCTTGAGCATCGCGGCAGCTTCGATTCTGGCTAAAACAGCCCGCGACGCCTTGATGGTCGAAATAGACAGCCAATACCCCACCTACGGATTTGCCGCGCATAAGGGGTACGGCACTGCCCGCCATCGCACCGCACTGCAAACAACCGGGCTATGCGAGATCCATCGCGTCAGCTTTGAACCCATGCGTTCGGTGCACGGGAACTAAAAAGGGAGAAGCGTTTTTTCAGGCTTCTCCCTTTCTATATTTCACGGTTCGTTATGCTGTTTTCTTTTTTCTGGAAACAACGTATTTCACCACCTCAGCCGCCACCGAAGGCAACAGTAGCAAGGGGATGATCTTTTCCCATTCCACCAGGGTCAGGGGAACGGTATCGAAAATGACATTGAAAAAGGGAATGTAGATGACCGCCATGACCAGCAAAACGGAAGCCAGCACCGCAATGTTCATCCATTTGTTTTTGAAAACGCCCATTTTCAAGAGTGGATAGCGTTCAGATCGGGCAGTGTAGGCGCGCAGCAGTTCGGAGAGCGAGAGGGTGACAAAAGCCATGGTCTCGGCGGTTTGCTGGTTGCCCATGCGCAACCCGAATGAATAAGCCAAAAGGGTCGCACCGGCGATGAAAATGGTCTGGATGGCAATGCCGACCAGCATAAAGCGGTTGATAATGGGTTCTTTCTTGGGTCGCGGAGATTGATCCATGATATCCGGATCACCCTTTTCGGTGCCAAGCGCCAGCGCGGGAGCGCCATCCGTCACCAGGTTCAACCACAGCAACTGGATGGGTTTGAGCGGAGAAGAAACAGCCAGTGAAGCAGCCGCAAAGGGGAAGAGGAATTTTCCGATCACGGTGGGCAGGAAAATGATCATGATCTCGGCAATGTTGCAGGAGATGAGGTAATAGACGAACTTGCGGATGTTGCTGTAGATGATGCGTCCCTGTTCCACCGCTGAAACGATGCTGGCATAATTATCGTCGGTCAGCACCATATCGGCTGTCTGTTTGGCAACATCCGTGCCGGTAATGCCCATGGCAACCCCAATATCGGCGGTTTTGATGGCGGGGGCGTCGTTGACGCCATCCCCGGTCATGGCAACAGTTTCATCGTTGGCGCGCAGGGCGTTCACGATGCGCATCTTATGTTCGGGCGAAACACGGGCGAACACATCGATGGTTTTGACCTCTTTTTGCAATTGTTCATCGGATAGAGATTCGATATCCGCACCGGTGACCACGCGATGCTCAGGGCGCAGTAAACCAATGCTTTCGGCAATGGCTTTGGCTGTGTTGGGATAATCGCCGGTGATCATGATAGTGCGAATGCCAGCCCCAATGGCTTTCATGAGAGCTGGTTTCACCTCTTCACGGGCAGGGTCAATCATGCCGACCAGACCGGCAAAGACCAGGTCCTTTTCAAGGTGCTCGCTGTCCACATCTTGCGGTTTGGCGGAAACCACACGATACGCCATACCCAGCACGCGCAGGGCTTTCTGGGTCATGCCATCATTAGCCTGCAAAATGCGCCGGCGGGCAGCATCATCGAGGGAAACCGTGGTGTTATCAGCTTTTTGGTAGCGATTGCAGAGCTTGAGCACCACATCAGGGGCGCCCTTTACAGCAATGACATAGGCACTTTCTTTTCCCTTTCCATTGAACGGCAGATTCGAAGCCTTCCAGGTTTCTTTGATGCCATGCACAGTGACCATGCGCTTGCGGGTGGAATCAAAGGGAATCTCACCCTCGCGCGGGTAAGCCCGTTTTAAATCAGCGGCATGCACACCCGCCTTGGCAGCCGCCACCAGGATCGAACCTTCGGTGGGATCGCCAACAATGCGGTAATTCATCTTACCGTTCTCATCTTCAATGACTTCCAGTTCGGAATCGTTATTGACGCTGCCCACCCACAACGTGGTGGCAACAGCGGGAACTTCATTTAACTCAATGGTCTTGCCATCAAAAACAAATTTTCCTTCGGGCACATAACCGGTACCGGTGATGTTCACGGTCTTACCATCCGTCCAAACCTCGGTGACCGTCATCACGTTCTGGGTGAGCGTGCCGGTCTTATCAGAGCAAATAACCGTGGCAGAACCCAGCGTCTCTACGGAAGCCAGACGGCGGATGAGAGCATGACGTTTCACCATCTCGTGCATGCCCAGCGCCAAGCTGATGGTGACCACTGCGGGCAAACCCTCAGGCACTGCGGCAATAGCCAGACTGACCGCAACCATGAACGATTCCAGAAGGTCGCCGCCTTGCAGCCAACCCGCTACAAAAACGATGGCGCTGATCACAAGGCAGGCATAACCGAGCAACTTGCCCAGTTGGTCTAATTTGATCTGCAAGGGAGTCTGTTCTTCTTCCACCGATTGCAACATGGTAGCGATCAACCCGATTTGGGTGTTCATACCGGTGCTGACGACGATCCCTTTCCCGCGCCCATACGAAACGACCGTACCGCTGAAGGCAGTATTGATGCGATCACCAAGCGATGCATTGGAATCCAACAACAGTGCAGCATTCTTCTCCACCGGCACTGATTCTCCGGTGAGGGCTGCCTCATCAATTTTCAAGTTGACCGCTTCCAGCAACCGCAGGTCAGCAGGCACAAAATTGCCCGCTTCCAGAAAAACGATATCCCCCGGCACAAGATCACGGGCTGGCACCGAGATGCGGTGTCCGTCGCGTAAAACCTGAGCTTCAGGAGCAGCCATCTTTTTCAGGGCATCCAGCGCCTGTTCGGCGCGGCTTTCTTGCACCACACCCATGACCGTGTTCAGAATCACGATCGCAATGATGGCGCTTGCGTCGATAATTTCTCCGAGAAACGCAGAAACGATAGCTGCAATGACCAGCATAATGATGACGAAGTTGTTCAACTGGTCAAAAACCATTTTCAGGAAGGTTCGTTTTTTTCCTTCCTGAAGTTCGTTCAAACCATATTTTTCTTGGCGTGCAGCAGCTTCTTGCGAAGAAAGCCCTTTTTCGATAGGGCTGTGCAGTTTTTTAAGCACTTCTTCTTGACTGAGAGAATGCCAGATGATCTCGATATCTCGATCAGCGGCGCGTTGAACATCTGCAGTATTTTTTGCAGTCATTCCAGTTCTCCTATCTTTCACCCTGTTTGGGATTTTGACAATGGCTCAAGTTTAATACAGATTATGTCAGGGTGCAATACGAGTGCCCGGGCTGAGGACAGTGTTTTTGGGAATCACCACAATCCCATCGCGCACCATCCAGTGGGCAGTGTCCAACTCGGTGCCGCGCGGAAATGGCAAAATGGCACTCCCTTTACCAATGTGGGTATTCTTATCGATGATTGCCCCCTCGATGTAGCAATCGTTCCCGATGCCCAACGGTATGCTTTTCAACTCTGACACCTCCGAACGGAAGAACCCATAATAATCAGCGCCCATGATGATGCTATCCTTGATCGTCACCCCAGCGCGGATCTGGCTGCGCAACCCGATGACCGAATGCGAGATGCTGGCATCTTTTATCCAGCACCCTTCAGCCAGCAGGGTATGATCAATGTGGCTGTTCTCGATCTGGCTGCCGGGCAAGAAACGCGCATGGGTGTAGATCGGCCACCCTTCATCAATCAACGAGAACGGTGGTTTTTCTTCGGTCAAAGCCAGGTTGGTCTCGTAAAAAGCACGGATGGTCCCAATATCAGCCCAGAAGCCATCATACGAATACCCATAGACCTGATATTCCTGCACGGCAGCAGGAATGGCATGTTTTCCAAAATCGTCGTAATCGGTTTGCTCCAGCAGTTTGCAGAGAACCTCGGTTTTGAAGAAATAGATGCCCATCGAACCGAAATAAGGTTTGTCAGAACCAGGCTGGCTGACCATTTCGGTTAACAATTTCTCCTCCTGCGGTTTTTCCGTGAATCGAACAATTCGATCTTCCTTATCCCGCTTCAGCACCCCACAGCGTGGAGCGTCTTCGCGCGAAATGGGTTGGACGGCAACGGTCACATCAGCACCTTTTTTCCAATGAAAGGTTGCCATGTCAGCGTAATTCATGCGATAGAGGTGATCGCCGGCGAGGATCAAAACGAAAGGAACGCCGGTGGTTTTGATCTCAAAAAGCTGCTTGCGCACCGCATCAGCCGTACCCTGGTACCAGGCAGTGCTCTCGCCGGTCTGCTCGGCTGCCCAGATCTGTACATAACCCCCATGGAAAGCGTCAAAATTATAGGTGTTAGAAATATGGCGGTGAAGGGAAACCGAATTGAATTGGGTAAGCACTGCGATCTTGTAGATGCCGGAGTTGATGCAGTTGCTGATGGGGACATCGATCAGACGGTATTTGCCGGCAAACGGCACGGCAGGTTTAGCACGCTGTTGGGTGAGGGGAAAGAGTCGCGTACCCTGTCCACCCCCCATGATCACTGCCATGGTATTATCCAGTGTCTGCATTTTTTCTCCTCATTTTATAAACGTTCCACTCTTTTTCTTTCTAATAAGCATAGCAGATTAAACATGAATCACAACGCAGGAAGTACCGTTTTTTGAACAGAACGTCCTTCATCATTCATTCGAAAAGTGAACTCTTTTACAAAAGGTATGTCGAGCAAGCAAAGCAGATTTTATTTCCACCCTAATTTCTCCCGCTACCCGTTCGCCAACAGCCGTTCTTTCGGTGCAAACACCTATACCGTCCTCCGCCAACGCGGAGAGCAACAGCTCTTCAGACCCCCATCACTTTCCAATGTTTCATCGCTATGGGTAATGGAAAAAATCATGCTCGACCATGGGAACCGGGTGCAGCTTGTTGATGTTTTTCGCAGAAGCGAGCGGCTGAAAGCGAATACCCCTGCCTTTCAAGCGATCCTGAAAAGAGCGCCGGATCGCACAGCATCAGTCCCCGCTCTTTCGCAATAGCAGCGGTCCAAGAGAATCAATCAAACCCCCAAAAAGCAGACCGATGATCACGGTAACACTGAGCACGGCAGGCACATACAGATAGCGTTTGGGTGACTGCAACAGCCGAAGCACGCCCCTTGCGGCTTTCTCTACCGATATGGAAAAAGTTTCAGCAGGGACCTTGCGACCGTTGGGCAAATTTTTGGCTCGTTCAAAGAATTCCGTTCTTACCGGTCCGAGGCGCAACGCGTTCACCCACACCCCGCTGCCTTTCATTTCACGAAAGAGCGCAGTGGAAAAAGCATCCAGAAAAGCTTTGCTGGCTGCATACACCGCCACTCCCTGGTTGGGAAATCCACCCACGATAGAACCGATATTGACGATATGACCGTATCCACGGTCGCGCATACCCGGCAGCAGCGCCCTGGTCAACGCCAGCATGGCGGTAATATTCACCTGCACCAGATCACGAGCAATCTCCCAGGGCATATCGGCATAATAACCGTACCAACCAAAACCGGCATTGTTGATCAAAATATCCACCGGCGCGTCCTTTAGAAGATGAGAGATCAACCCCCGACGGGCGTTATCATCCTCCAGATCACACACATGGTAAATTGCCTCACCACCGTGACTTTCGATCTCCCTTTGGATGGAAACCAGGCGATCCTCACGGCGTGCCACCAGCATGACCCGCACCCCCCGGGCAGCCAGGTCAAGCGCCACCTGCCTGCCGATCCCGCTGGAAGCCCCAGTGATCAAGGCGGTCTTTCCCTGCAGCGCTATTTTCGATCTCACTCTTTAACCGTTATTGCGGGTTTTCTTGGTTTGCCACCATTTCACTGTATCAGCAATGGTCATGAACACGTCGCGCGAAGAATAACCCAACTCTCGCCTGGCTTTGGTATTGCTGATCACCGAGTTGCTCTGGACGGTTTCCAGCGCATAGCGAGTGAACTTCGGACGCTTTTTTGCGATCTTATAATACAGCGTGGCGATATCTGCCCCAATGTTCGCCAGCTTGAAAGGAACGTTGATCGTCAGGGTTTTGAACCCCACGATCTTCTGCACCATCTCTTTCAGTTCGAGCAGTTTGATTTGGTGCCCGGAAAGGATATAGACCTGACCGGTCTTGCCCTTTTCGAGCGCCAGCCGATGACCGGCTGCCACATCGCGCACATCCACAAAATCGTAAGCCCCTTCTACCAGCACATGAACGTGATGCCGTGTGAGGTCGTTCACTAATTCGCCCATGCTCGAGCCGCGGAAATCATACGGACCGACCACGCCAGTGGGGCAGACGATGACCGCGTCCAATCCTTCTTTGATAGCCTGGTTTACTGCCAGAGAAGCGGTAGCTTTGGTGCGATCATAAGTTCCCACAGGGTTATCCGGATCGAAGGGAACGTGCTCATCGATGGTACCTTCCCATTGCCGACTGAGAGCGTGAATAGAACTGGTGTACACCAGGCGTTTCACCTTCGCCTTTCTGGCAGCTTTGAGCACATTGCGTGTGCCTTCCACGTTGACATTCCACACCAATTCTTCTTCGCCGGGCACGATCGATACGATCCCCGCCATATGAAAGACATAATCGATGCCCTTCAACACGCGATCCAGCGAGGCAGGGTCGAGCACGTTCCCCAATTTGATCTCAACATCCAACCCTACCAATGCCGACACATCCTCATTGGGCATAACCATGGCACGCACTTCGTAGCCATGCTCCAGCAATTCGCGCACAAGCACATTCCCCAAGTGCCCGGCAGCTCCTGTGATCAAAACTTTTCCTTTATCCATTCTGTAAACCTCTTAAAAGAATATCCATACTGTTCTGCAATTCTGCTTTCCAATCCGCATCCTGCGGATACAATAAACTTTGTAAAATGATACCGATCGCCAGACCGATCAGGGCACGTGAGGCGCTTGCCGCCTCAACGGGTCTGATCGTGCCATTTGCAACGCCGTGTTTGATCATTTGCGAGAAATAGAGGTGGTACTTTGTGAACGGCGCTTTAGTCTCTTCCCACACTCGCTCATCGCGGATGGACCTTTCCCAGAACTCAAGAAAGAGGGGAAACTTTCCCCTCACCGCATCAAAGATCACATCCGAACTGGCTGCCATTGTAGCAATACCAGCCAGCACATCGTCGGTCTCCTCTCTCACCGTGAAGAATTCTTTATCCAGTTGTTCCAGCCAGGTTCTCAAAAGATGCATGAACACAGCATGCTTGGAGGGAAAATGATGATAAAAAGCGCCCTTGCTCAACCCGCATGCCGCACAGATCTGAGAAACGCCGGTTGCGTCATACCCGGCTGTGGAAAACAGCTCTTGCGCTGTCTGCAAGATTTTTTCTTTTGTCTCTACACTACGTTGTTGCATAAAAACCGACCAATCGGTTTGATTTTAGTGCAGGAAAAAACATCGTCAAGTGACGGCAGTCAATGAACATGGTCATAAAGAAAAAGCCCGCCAGTGATAAAAGGCAGGCTTCTCTATCTGATCGATCCCCCTCATCATTCAGTGTTAGGGGCAGATAGAATAATCAATATCTTCATACACGTCGGTGCGAGCAACCTCGTTGCGGTTCTTGTCGGTGGCAACGAACTGGTAACGGAAGACCGCGTAATCATAGGTGTTAAAATTAGCGATCTTGGAAGAGTCGAGGGTGATGGAATATTCTCCACTGCTGCCCTTGGGATTCATGGCATGTCCGGTATCCCATTTGGATTGCCCCTCCCCTTCCTTATCCATGAAACGGGTAAAGATGACCACGCTCCACACTTTACTGGGGTCAGAAACCTTCGCAGAGATGGTGATCTTGGTGGGTCCGCAGGTGCTGTTGCCATAATAGAATTTGTTCACATCGTGGGTAACCCCAGAGATATAGGGCGTGGATGGAGTTGCCGTGGGCAGCGGTGCATCGGTAGGTTGTGCTTGCTGGGAGTTTTGATCAGCCGCAGATTGATCGGGCTGGGCTTCGGTGACGGTGAGCATCACATCGGTGTAATCGCTCCATGTTCCTTTAGAATCTTGCACACGCACGCGAATGATATGGCTGCCAACAGTCGGGGGGGTCCAACTATACACCAGGGCAACGGTATTCTGCGAGGGATCGGGGGCTGTGTAAGAATTGACGATATACCCGTCAATGCTCAACTCGACCACCGCCACTCCCTCAGGGGCGGTTGCAGTATATCGAATATCCACGGCGCCCATTGGAACCTGGCTGCCTTGAGCAGGCGCCTGCACGTTGACTGCCAGGGGAACGCTGGCTTTGCTACCGTCCGCATCTCCAACACTAATGGCAACATCACATGCCTGCAAAAAAACAAGCGAAAAAACAAGCAAAGTGGCTATTTTCCAGTGTTTCATGCATACCTCCAATATCTTTCTTCTTTTTGATTATAGCAACGAAAGACAGGAAAGAAACCATGTTGGCAAGAGCAACGTAGATTCTTTAAAAAGAAAGCTCCTCGACCAGGACTCGAACCTGGAACCCATCGGTTAACAGCCGATTGCTCTGCCGATTGAGCTATCGAGGAACGTGCGATAATTATAGGTATCTCACTGTGGGTTGTCAAGTTCAATCGTTCGAGGTGATTTTTTATTTTTTTATATTCAAATATATGGGTATAATAGAGGACATATTTGTCATTCACTGTATGAAAACGTCTCCGATAACTTATTCCTTATTGATCAATTCCCCAAACTATTAAAATACAAAAATTATTAGACCATTCAATTATTAAAAGGTTGCGAACTGCTATGAGCAAACGGAAATTGAAACGCCAACTGAATCTTTTGCAGATTATCATGCTGGGCACCGCCGGAACCATCGCGGCGGAGATCTTTGTGCTGACCGGACATGCCGCCGGCATTGCCGGACCGGATGCGGTGCTGGCTTTGCTGATCGGCGGTCTCCTAACGTTAAGCGTTGCGCTGAACTATTGTGAACTAGCCACCACCTATCCGGTAACAGGCGGAGCCATGACCTATGTTGGTGAAGGTTTTGGAAAGGGTCTCATCATGTTCCTGGTCGGCTCGCTCGATGGGCTTTCCAGCGCGTTCTATGCCGCACTGTCTTCCATCGGCTTTGCTTATTCGGTGAGCGTGTTCATCCCCAACCTGCCGATCATCCCGGTGGCGCTGGGTGTGATCATTCTCGTAGGGATAATGCACGTGCGCGGAGTAAAGCAAGCCGGAAACTTGCAGATCGTCTTGGGCGGCTTTTTGTTGGTAGTGTTCGCCATTTACATCGTCCGCGGTTTGACCCATCCCAATGGGTTTAATGTAGACACCTTTCAATCCGGCAGGGTGCTCTTTGAAAACCAGTCGCTGGCTGCAAATATTGGGCGCATGTTGACAACCATCGCCCTTGTGTATAACGCTTATGTGGGTCTTGAGGTAATCGCAGACGATGCAGAGGAGGTCATGCACCCTCAAAAGAATATTCCCCTGGGGATTCTGATCAGCCTGGGCATCACCACCGTGGTCTACACCCTGGTTTCCCTGGTAACCATTGGAACGATCCCCTATACCACATTGGCGGGATCAGAAACTGCGTTGACCGACGCTGCCAGTCTTTTCTGGCCAAAAGTAGGGGTCCCGGTCATGGGGCTGGCGGGCATCGTTGCCACATTCACCGCTGCCAATTCAGCCATGCTCTCCGCCACTCGCGAAGCATTCACTTTAAGCCGCGACGGCGTATGGCCGCGGATATTTTCCCGCCTGAGCCATTGGCGAACGCCATATGTTGCGATTATCTTCATCATGATCGTCAGCGGGTTGGTAGCGCTGCTACAGGTGGTTGACCTCTTAAGCTACATTTCGAGCGCTGGCTATATGTTCGTTTTGTTTTGGGCAACCCTGGCAATGTTCCGGCTGCGGAAAATGCACCCTGATATCAAACGACCCTTTAAAGTCCCTTTCTTTCCCCTAACTGCCTGTCTGGCGGCTGCCTCATGTGTTTTGATCATTACGTTCGCCAGCAAAGCAGCCCTTCAATTTCTCGGCTTGGTGCTTTTCATCCTTTCGGTAATTTACTACATTGCGAAATGGATCAACAAGTTAGTGGAAAAGCATGAAAAGGTCGAAGAGCAGGTAGGTGGTGGGCGCATTCTGGTGCCCACAGTTAATCCGAAAACGGCAGTAGGATTGGTGAAGTTGGCATCCCGCCTGGCTGAACACCAGGAAGATACCAGTATCTGCCTGTTCAACGTGGTGAAGGCACCGCGCACTGCATCGCAAGAAATCATTCAGGATCTGATCGAGAAAACTAAGAAGATCGAGAGCGATCTCCTCAACGCCACTGCTCCCATCGCACAAGCAAGGAATGTGCCCATCTATACAAAACACAAATTAGCACCCAATGTAGAGACTGGAATTTTCAACGAATTGAAATCACCAAACCCGGTACAAATGGTTCTCATGGGATGGCCATCGACGAAATCCAAGATCATGATGCCCCACAACATCATCAAGGAAGTTCTGGTGATGGCACACGAGAAGGTAGGCGTTCTGCGCGATTCAGGAATGAACGGGCTAGAGAACATCCTTGTTCCAGTCGGCAACGGACCCAACGCCCACCTGGCGATCAAAATAGCCTCTGACCTTGCCTTCCATCACGACACGAAAATAACCGCTTTGCGGGTGATTCCAAAACATGCCAATCAAGAAACTCAAGAAGACGAAATGCTGCAAGCACAGGAGATCATTGAAAATGAATTGGGAGAAATTCCCCCCTATTTAGAAACTTGCGTCGTGACATCGAACGATGTTCTGGAAGGGATCGTAAGCGAGGCTGAAAAGAAATCTTACGACCTGATGATCATCGGTGCATCCGAAGAGGTGTTTTCGCCCCATTACATCTTCGGAAAACTTAACGATGCGCTGGCAGAAGAAGTCGCATGCTCTATTCTTATTGTCCGCCGTTATCAACCCGGAACGGCATTATGGTTCCGCCAGCGGATCAAGGAAATTGAAGAATAGAACCTTACTTTACGCTGAAAATATCACTATTTCGATTCGTTGACAAAGCAAAACTATGGTGCTATCCTAAGTGGCTAGAACGTATAAAATACATTCTCGAAAGGATTGGAAGATGACGCACGTAATTACTGATGAATGCATTGTTTGTGGTTCCTGCGAAGCGGAATGCCCGCAAGATGCCATTTCTATGGGTGAGGAACACTTTGAAATTGACCCGGCAAAGTGTATCGATGATGGAGCCTGCGTAGAAGTATGCCCGGTTGATGCTATCATCAAAGAAAGCTGACCCTTTTTAAACTTAAAAAAAAGAGTTGCAGAAGATGCAGCTCTTTTTTTATGTCAGTTCCCATCTATAATTGTTTTAATCATGAAAAAATTCATCACAATCGCTGGAAACATTGGAGCAGGAAAATCATCATTGGTATGCCTGCTCAGCCAGAGGCTCGATTGGAACCCCTTTTTCGAACCTGAGGCTAATAACCCCTACCTTTCCGATTTTTATGCTGATATGTACACCTGGAGTTTTCACTCCCAAATTTATTTCCTTTCGAACCGGTTGAAGGTCTACCAACAACTCCTGGATTGCCCTAACTCGGTCATTCTTGATCGCAGTCTATATGAAGATGCAGAGATATTTGCGCGAAATCTGTATCTGCAAGGTTTTATGAACCAGCGCGATCATGAGACCTATGAAACCATCTACCAGACACTGCTACATTTTCTGCCTATCCCAGATCTGGTGGTCTACTTACGGGCATCCGTAAATACACTTGAACAGCGCATCCGTCGTCGTAATAGAAATTATGAGAAAAATATCAGCACCGATTATTTACAAACATTGAACGACGCCTATGAGACCTGGATACAGAATTTCACCCTTTGCCCGGTGCTCACCGTACCCTCAGACAACCTGGATTTTGTAAATCACACCCGGCATATGGATCTTATTTTAGAAAAAATACAAGAAAAAATTGCCGGAAAAGAAGAGGTTGTTTTTTTGCCGGAAGAATACAATCAATATTAAACACTGAAATAGAATAGGAGTAATTCTATTTCAGTGTTCTTAATTTAATCTTTCCTTTAACGAGGCTCTATAATAAATTTGATAGCCGTTCGCACTTTTCCGTCTATCTCCACATTGACAAATTCAGGGATGAAAACCACTGTAATGCCATCCTGGTCTAAAAAATTCTTTGCCAGGATGAGGGCTTTGATGGCTTGGTTCACAGCTCCTGCTCCGATCGCTTGCACTTCAGCATGCTTGTGCTCTCGAATTACTCCCGCGATCGCTCCCGCGACTGCTGCTGTGCGGGAAACAGCTTTTACTTTGATTACGTCCATGGTTTCCCTTCCTTTTAGGAAATAGTCTTTTTCTTTTCCCTTGCCAAAGGGAGCAATTCTTTTTTTTTATTTGTAAAAGCATTGTACAAAAAAGGGAGTGCATATACAAGCATGTTTGCACATGCTTAATTTTGGGTTTATTCAATTATTTAGTTATTTAATTAAAGTATTCGTTGTAGTAGTAGGCTCTGTGAATATGTTTATAAAAGCGGGATCATCCCCATATACAGTATAGGCGTTCAAAAAGAAAGGAAATATAGGTCTTTTTCACCGCTCTCACACATAATATGTTTGTGAATAAGTATGGCATAAATTCAACGAAGAAAGTTAAAAATGTTCCATCCTTGAATTATCAACAACTTTTCAGATGCGACTCCGAAAGTTATTAACAAAACCATTACCGTTAGTAGAATTTTTATTCGAAGATATCCACAAATAGATAAACTTATCCACAGATATTTCGGGGTTTTCCACAGCATTGTGGAAAAAAATGTGGAAAATTAAAGTAATCCGCTGACCCTCTGCCATTCCGTGCAGGTTGTGCCCACTGCCTCGAGGTAACTATCTAAATTTTGCAACCGCTGAACAAAGATATCGCGCGTGAAATCAAGTTGTTCACAAAAGTTTTTCCAGACTTTCGCTTCTGGTGCGCGTTTAGGAAGCGTGTGTATAACAGATGTCCAAACCCAAAATAGTATCCACAGGGCTTCATCGGGACGCTCAGCCTGGTAGTGTGAAATTGCCTGCTGATAATATCTGAAACGTACGGATGAGAATTGTGGAGGGCAATATGATTTTTCAGAAAGGGCAAGGATAGCATTCTTCATTTGTTCCAAAAACGTTTCCCATGGAAATGCGGAGTAGTCATTGATGCCATACAGGTCTCTCATGCCGCTTGCCAGCCCGGGACGTCCCAAATAGTTAGTACAGGATTCCAACTCACTCAAGAACCTTCTCTCGGCAAGTGGTCTGCCGGTGAGGCAAGAAATACAATTACCAGCATCATAGAGGGTCAAGAGATAGTCATACACGACATCCGCAGAGAACTCTTCAGCCGTATGCTGGAGATTCATCCAGCGGTTGCGCGCGTTGGTATAAAAGAATTGAGAGCGAGCATAGCTATTGACTGGTGAAAAGAAGTTAGAAAAGATGCCCGCCCGTAGATAATCATAATAATGGTATGTGTCATACAAAACAAAGGGAGTCTCACAAAACAGGCACCCTAACCAAGGGTCCTGGCGCAGTTCTTTGGGTTGGTTAAAAACACGCCGCGGGTAATGAAAGATATCCAATTGAAAATCGTCACCGAGCGATCTCACCTCTCTGCTCAGTGCAGGCTCGGTATTGTGAATGAAAATCAGATCTATATCTGTGGATTCGCCTAGAAACGGGTCTTCTCCAACCAAGGAACCGACCAGAAAAACGCAGGCGACGTCGGGGTCGTTGAAGGTTTTTTCCTTCACAAAATTGCGAGCGGTTTCCAGAAGCATGTTCCTTGTAACTCTCATTTCACTATCCTTTTTTCATTATCCATCCATAGGAAGCGCAACCTGGAAAGGTGGTAAACGCAAAGTTTGCCGAATCCGGTCGTCGATGAACTGCAGGTCGGCGGGATTATGAACGAAATCCAGGTCATTGCTGTCAATTACCAGAACAGGGCTCCCTTCCTTTCCCGCGCTGGTAAAATGCCTTTCATACGCTTCGTTCAGCGTGGCAATATAATCTGGTTCCATAGAGCGTTCATAAGAACGGTCTCGCATGGTGATGCGCTGCATCAGCGTATCTGTGGTGGCTTTTAAGTAAACGGTGAGATCCGGTGCCGGGATTCTCTCAGCCAGCGCAGCATGCACCGAATGATACACATCCAACTCATCCCCTTTCAGATTGACACCTGCGAACAGAGCGTCTTTTTCAAAAGTGTAATCAGATATCAGGTTCTTTTGGCTTTGCAGCAGTTCAGGAACGTTATTGTGCTGCTGATGATAGCGGCTGAGCAAGAAAAAGATCTGGGTTTGGAACGCGTAGCGTGCGCGGTCCTGGTAAAACTCTTGAAGAAAGGGGTTCTCTTCGAATATTTCAAGCAGCAGGTTTGATTTGTATGATGGTTGCAGAAGGCGGGCAAGGCTGGTTTTCCCTACACCGATCACTCCTTCTATGGCAATGTACATGCTCGCTCCTCAAAACTTGTTGACAATGGGATAGATTAATCTAAACTATTATATAACATTGAAATACGAAAAATGGAGGGATACCATGGCATCCTTGAATCGTGTTCAATTGATTGGGAGGCTGGGCAAAGATCCGGAATCCCGCAAGACCCCAAAAGGCACCGAATACACCACTTTTTCTTTAGCGGTCGACCGAAAGTGGAAAGACAAAAAGGAAGGTTGCGAACCCGAAAATACGAGCACGAAGGAACCACGCGGTACTTTACGACCGTAGTGTTGGGCGCCATACAGATGCTTGATCGAAAAGCAAAAGAGACGGTGCTTGAAGAAGTGGAAGAATCGGAAGAAGAGGTAAACGATTAAAAAGATGTCGGCAATTGCCGACATCTTTTTTCAAACACACACCTTAAAGCGTTTCGAGCTGGGCAACCATCGTAGCGATCAGGTCAAAACCGCCCTGCCAAAATTCTGGCTTCCGAACATCCATTCCAGCCTCATCCAATATCTGCATGGGAGCTTTTGAGCCACCTGTGGATAACAGGTGGATATATTTTGGTTTGAAACTGTCACCTTCGTTCTTGAATTGATTGTAGAGCGATAAGACCAGCAATTGCCCAAAAGCGTATGCATACACGTAGAAGGGGGTATGGTAGATATGCGGAATGGAAACCCATTCCCAGCGGAATTCTTCGCCGAGGATGAGGGAATCGCCGAATTGGTCTTGTAGATTTTCGAAATACGCGTCGGCAATGGCATCCACAGCAGCTCCCTGCAAAGTCATCTCATGGGCGGTCTTTTCGAACAAAGCGAAATAAGCCTGGCGCATAATGGTGGCATAGGAATCATCAACCTGTTTGAAAAGGAAGAAACGGCGCACACCTTCATCTTTTTCTTCAGCGAGCAAGCGGTCGATCAACATCATCTCTCCGAAAGTTGATGCGGTTTCAGCTAATGGCAGGCAAGCATGCTGGGTAAAGATGCTGTGATCTGAAGCCAGTAGAGAATGGATCGCATGCCCCAATTCATGAGCAAGGGTTGCCATATCTTCTGCTTTGCCTTGATAATTGATCAGCACCCAGGGAGTGAGATCAGGGGCAACCGTGGCGCAAAAGGCGCCAAAGCGTTTTCCCTTGCGCACTTCACTGTCAATGTGTGCCTGGGCGAACACGCGCTGCGCTAACTGCGCGAAACGAGGATCAAATTCTTGGAACGAATCCAAAACCAGTTCAGTAGCCATTTCAAAAGGATATTTCTTATTTGATTCGGCAACCGGAGCGTACACATCGTACCGGCGGATGGTGTCTACACCCAGCCATTTGGCTTTCAGGCGGAAAAAGCGCTGGAATACCGATGTGTTCTTTTTACAAACATCCAGCAATGTATCAACGACATCATCAGGAATGTCATTGCCGAGGTTTCTGGCGGAAATGGGGGTTTTGTATTTGCGCAAGCCAATATTCTCATTGTACCAATCACGGACAATGGTTTGGTATATCTGCCCTAAAACAGGTCCTTCCTCGCCGTACTTTTGATACTGCTGCTGATAAGCGGCGGCGCGCAGGTTGGCGTCAGGCAATCGCACCAGCGACATCAATTCTCCGCGGGTGAGTTCCTTTTCTTCCCCATCTACCGCTACACGAAAGGTATAGCGGTTGGTGATTGAATCATACAACCTGATGAGCGCAGCGAACCCTGTGAGGTCTTTGGTGTTGATGATCTTCTCTTCCGCTTCACTGAGGGTATGTGGCTTAAAATGGCGCATTTCCTCCAGCCAGTAACGGTAGTCGCCCGAAACGTCCATCAGTCGCAGGGCGTTCTTTTCACTCAGGTCTTTCCACCACAAAGTGAAAAAAAGGATTTTATTGGATTGCTCAGTCACGAACTGCTCCGCGCGGGCAGCCAAACTTTGCGCTTGCTGGTTTTGTGTGTCTTCCGTGAACCATAACTCGGCATAATCGTTGATCAGCCGCATCTGGCGAGTAAGCGCTTCGAGGTCTTTGATGATCTGCAAAAAGGTGTCGGCGGGAATGTCTTCTGATAGAATTTCGCGATTGTTTTCGAAATCGGCGACCATTTTTTCAGCCTGTTTGAACGCATTGTTCATTTCCGGTGAATTTGCGGATGGGAAAAGGTCGTTCAGGCTCCAACGAGATTGTTTGAAAACATCATTTTGTGTAGTCATAGAAAATCCTTTGGATGAAATGGTACATAACAGACCCATTATACAACATGGGTTTTTATCGGGTATCAGCCATTTGGAGCATTGCGAGCATTTTGGCATGCAGGTGTGGGTTGGCAGCGATCAACGAATATGGCGGCTTGAAAAAATCAGCCTCTCCCTGTACATCGGTGACCAGACCAGCGGCTTCTTGTATCAGCAACGTTCCTGCTGCAATATCCCAGGGATGAATGCCAATTTCCCAGTAACCGTCTAGCCAACCCGCGGCAACATAGGCGATGTCAAGGGCTGCCGAGCCTAACCGGCGGATGGACTGGGCGCTCATGAGGAAGCGGGAAAAGTTCTCCAGATTGTTCTTTGCCGGGTCATGCAGGTCAGCAGGAAAACCTGTTGCCAGCATGGCATCCACCAGCTCTCGGGTAGCGGATACGTGCAAGGGCTGTCCATTGAGAAACGCACCCTGTCCTCTTTCAGCGCTGAAACAGTGGTTGCGGGTGGGGTCCACCGTGACGCCCAATGTGATGGCGCCATGAAATGCATAGGCAATGGTGACGCTGAAAACAGGAACCCCGTGCGCGTAATTGGATGTGCCATCCAACGGATCTATGAACCAGCAGTGCTCTTGAACCCCTTCAATAAGCCCACTTTCTTCAGTGACGATGGTGTGATCTTTAAAGTCCCTGCGAATCTCACCCAGCAAGTATTCTTCAGAACGACTGTCCATTTCCGTAACCAGGTCAATACGCCCCTTGTGCCGTATCTCGTGTTGTTTTAGATAGCCCTCCATTAAAATTTGCCCTGCCTGCCTGGCAATGCGCATCAGATAATTAAGATCAGGTACCATTGAGTAAAAAGCTCCAATCTGGCTAAAAAATTAACGGGTTCCGTTCACTTCCTCTTCGAGCTGTTGGAAGAACATATCGAGAAATGCATGGCGCCCCAGGGCTAGTTTGCGCCCTGTTTCTGTGTAGAGGGTGGTGTGCACATTTCTCAGTTTAAACAGGTATTCATGGAATACACTGTGGTGTTCACCCTCTGCGAGCGCGCCGGTGGCAAGGAATTGCTCAGACGGTCTGGAATAGATTGGTTCGCCTGCCTGCACGGCGTACCCAATGGTGCGGGCGATGCCAATTGCACCGATCACATCCAACTTGTCGGCATCAAACAGCGCCTGAGCTTCGATGGAATGCGGTTCTTCGCTCTTGCGAAAACGGTGAGCGCGAATGCAGTGTTGTACTTTGTGAATGTCATCCTCTGCCCATCTCAATTCTCTTAAGATTGCGCCAGCTTTATCGGCTGAAAGCAGATGATGCTCCGCGCGATTTTGCGAGGTGGGGTCGCTGCCCTCGCAGTCATGCAGCAGGGCGGCAGTGAGCAGAATCTCCATGTCCGCCCCTTCTGCCTCACCAATAACCTGACATAGCCGGTAAACGCGTTCGATGTGGTCAAAGCCGTGCACAGGATCAATTTGCGGATATAAGTCTCGCACGGCAGGCAGATCCAAGAGTGCACGGTGACTCATGAGAAGTCAACAACCTTTCCCTTTTTGATGACGGTCGCAACCAAATTTTCACCAAAGCGGTAACCGAGGTGGCGATAATCGGGGATGTTCAAAACAAGCAAATCTGCCTGTTTGCCGGGTTCCAGGGAGCCAACCCTGTGCTCCAATTTAATTGCAGCCGCAGCATTGATAGTTGCAGCCGCAAGAGCCTGGGCAGGGGTCAATTTCATGAAACGGCAGGCGAGGGCGATGACGAACTGCATATTGCCGCACCAGGCGGTGCCTGGGTTGAGATCTGACGCCAGAGCCAGCAAACCGCCCTGTGCGATGATCGACCGGGCTGGCGTGTAGCTGCTTTCTGCCAGACCGAAAGGGGTGCAGGGCAGGGCTACCGCCACCGTGTTGCTGGAAGCCAGTTTTTGGATATCTTCAGGGCTGGTTTTGACGAGATGGTCAGCCGAAGTTGCTCCTAACTCGGTGGCTAGCGAAGCTCCGCCGATATTCTCAAATTCATCCGCGTGAATTTTGAGCGGAAACCCCAACTCGCGCGCAGTGGCAAGAATAGCTCTGCTATGCTCCAGGTTGAAGACCGATGGCTCGCAGAAAACGTCAACGAATGGCAGCTTTTCATCAGGGTAATGCAGCAGCCACCATTCTTTTAATTGGGGAAGAGCTTCCTTTACCAGGAGTTCGGTGTAGCCAGCCACGTTTCCCTTGAATTCTTCCGGAACAGCGTGTGCTCCCAGATAAGTGGGGGCAATGTCTAGCGGCAAGCTTTTGCGCAGGTTCATGATAATCTCGAGCAGGCGCAACTCGCCATGCAAATCCAGCGCGTAGCCGGATTTGGCTTCAAGGGTGGTCGTGCCGTGACGCAGCATGGAACGGGCGCGCCGGATGGCTTCCATTTCAATCTGGTGGGTGGATGCCTGGCGAGTGGCTTTAACGGTGGAAAGAATGCCCCCACCCGCTGCCATGATTTCCAGGTAGCTTTTTCCCTCAAGGCGCAAGCTGAATTCCAAAGCGCGATCGCCCGCCCAGACGAGATGGGTATGGGGATCCACAAAACCGGGCATGACCACCCGATGCAGAGCGTCAAATTGTTCTTCCTGCGGGAAGCGCTGCAAAAGATCTTTTGTGTTTCCGACCTCTCGGATCGTTTCACCATGCATGAGAACCGCACCATCTTCGATGATATCCAGGTTACCCAGTTGTTCTCCTCGCTGTGGACCGCCGCGCAGACAGATCAATTGTGATGCAGAGTGAATCAGCATATCTTCTCATTCCTCTTTGTGGTAGGTCAATTATAAGAGGAAAGAAAAAATAAGGCATAGCGGGTATAGTAAAATCAAAGAATTGTTACTGTATTTTGAAAATACCGAGGAAATGGAATGAAACGGAAAACCATCGAAATTGTTCTATCCGTTCTGTTTTTTATTGCTCTCTGGGTTGGACTTTCTTTCAACACTGGCGGACCGATCTATTCGGATGAGCTGCTCTACATTGAGATCGGGTTGAACAACGAGCGCGCCCCAAATTATGGGAACCGATATTTTCATGTGTACTTGCAAAAAGTTTTCATGGCGGTTGCACCCACCCCGTTGATCGGTGTGCGCATATATTGGGCTTTCGTGATCGCGTTGACCGCTTTGCTGGTCTACTGGAGCGCCCGCATCTTTCTCAAAGAAAGCACAGCCATGCATGGTTTGCTGGCGGTTGCGCTCTTTCTTTCGTATAAATTCATCTCTTCTTATGCCGGTGTAACTTCGGTGGATATTACTGCCATGATGATGGCAACGGCACTGGTATTCACCTATATCCTTTACCAGAGAACGGAAAAAGCATGGCTGTTGTATGCCCTGGGCGCATTGACCTTTTTGGCTTTCAAGACCAAAGAAACCACCCTGTTCTCCAATGTGATTTTGCTCGGTTTCTTCTTTGACAGGCAGGGAAAATTTTCTCTAAAAAATGTTTCACCTTATTTAAAAAACTACTTTCTTGGTCTTCTGGGGGCGGTCGGGTTCTTTATGATCCTGGATGCGATCTTTTTGGGGCAACCATTTTTTGCTATCAGCCCCGACACTTTGAAAGAAGTGTTCGAAAATTATGCATACACGGGCGGTTTTCGAGTGGAACCGGCGAATTGGTATCGAATTTACCTGCTTGACGACCTTATGATACCTTTCCTGCTCTTTTTGGTGGGAGGGGTCAAACTCAGCACACGAGCCATCACACCCCAAAAGAAGATTGTATGGGCATTCCCGTTATTGTTGGTGAGTTTCATCACGTTGAACATGCTCAAGATTCCCTGGGGCTTCATCGAACGGTTTTACTTTCCGGCATTGCCAGCCATCGCCATTCTTGCCCCGCAATTCATCTCTTTCGATACGCCGCACGACAGGCAAGGTTATCTGAAGTTCATGGCGGTCATACTAACCGCCTTTCTGATGGTGGTGGTCATGCGTCAGCTCGGCATGCAGTATGTGGAAAAAATAGACTGGAATTATGGAAAATTTCTTGAAAGCATCTACTTCCCCATTTTGCTTTCGGTATTTTTGGGTTTGGTGATTCTGGTAGAAAAACAGAATCTGCTCACAGTTGGCATCCTTCTCTTCTTCCTGGTTTCATGGCTTCTGCCACAAATCTCGTACAATTACAAATACATCTATCATGAACCGACTACCAATGCCAAGTTCCAGATCAAATATTATCCTTTCCTGGAGTTCCAAGATGAAATTGTGGTCAGCGATGACGTGAAAATGTATACCACTACCACGATCTTTGAGAAAACCCTGGAAAATGAAGACCATATGTTCAGCAACAATCCCTATGATATTTTGGGGATGTACAACATCTTGTTCAACCAGCGAATTCAACGAGATAATCTGACCTTATCCTATACCCGAGAAGATATCCCTGGACAGATCCTGGCTGATCGTTACGACTTCATCATTCTCTCGGTGGATGACTGGCAGTATTTGGAAGAGGGGTTCCCTGAAGTGCTTGCGGATTTGGAACAAAACTACCATATCCAATTTGATGAGAATCAGATCATGGTTTTTATGAAACCGGATTCCTGAACGAAAGCTTACGCAAATGGGGGTTAAAGAACAGCATACTTGCTGCTGGAAAACTGTTCGAACGTGATCGTTTCTAATTTGTTCACCAGTTCTTTGCGAGTGTCACACCACATAACATGCATAGGGCAATCTTTGGTAAAGATGCAAATGCCGGGATTGTGCGTGCATTCGTTCAACATCACCGGACCGTCGATTGCTTCGATCACATCCAGCACAGAGATCTTATCCGGGCTTTTTGCCAGAGAAACTCCCCCATGGGCACCCCTGGAGGTATGAATGATGCCGGCGACGGACAACTGTGAAATGATTTTGGCTAAAAATGAGGATGGAATATGCTGTTTTTCGGCGATGTTGCTGGTGGACGCTTTTTCATCCTCCCCTAATCTGGATAGATAAATGATCGTTCTGAGAGCGTAATCTGCTTGACGTGTTATCTGCATTTTTTGTCTTCCTCTTTGGATAATTTGTCTACAAATTGTCCATTTTATAAGTCTAACAAAGAAATGCAGCTTTGCAAGTGTTTCCGGTATAATCATGGCGTGTCTGATTTTCGATTTTTCTACCCGGTACAGATCCGCTACGCAGATCTGGATGCTCAGTGGCATGTAAATAACGCTCGTTTTCTCACCATTTTGGAACAAGCGCGGCTTGCGTATGTCCGGCAACTGGGGTTGTGGGATGGAAAATCCTTTCTCGATCTGGGGTTGATCATCGCAGATATCCATATCACCTATAAAGCACCCATAGAATTGGAAGATGAGATTCAGGTGGCGTTAAAGGTTTCGCGCATCGGCAAGAAAAGCATGACCATGGAAAACGAGATCAGAGATAGAAAAAACGGATCTCTGAAAGCTCTGGCGGAAATCATCATGGTAACCTACGATTTTCACAGCAAAACAACCATCCCGGTTCCTGAAAATTGGCGCAAAAAGATCACGGAATTCGAAGGATTGTAAACAACCAGCGGTTCTGCAATTTCCAGCAACCCAATAAACTAACAATCATTCTGACCAATTTCTAATGCTTTCTTGGTACAATCCAGGTACAAAGATGGTATGGTAGATAAAAAAGATCTGATCCATCGAACATTAAGGAGCGTTCATTGTCTGGTTTGGAAAAATTCACACAGAGTTCGCGGCAGGTGCTGAGTCTGGCTCATCAAGAGGCAGAGCAGTTTCACCATCCGCAGATTCACCCAGAGCATATTCTTTTGGGATTGATCCAGGAGAACAACGGAGTAGCAGGGCGGGTATTGCGTGAATTAGGAATTGAGCTGGAGCGCGCGCGTGAAATGGTGCTGCGCCTGACCGGCATGGGTACAATCAATAAAGAGCGGATCGATCTTTCTGTGGATGCGCAGAAAGTGGTCGCGCTTTCTTTGGAAGAGGCTCAAAAAATGAGCAGCCGCTACATCAGCACTGAGCACTTGCTGTTGGCGATAGTAAATTCTAATGATGCATTGTGCGAAAACGTGCTGAGTAAATTAGGGGTTACTTTTGAGCAGGTGCGGCGGCAGATCACGCGCGAAATCAATCAAAAACAGGCGCCTCTTTCGAAAGTTTCTGAAGTTCCGGAAGAAACTCCAACATCATCCCGCCGTCCCAGAAAGACGCCGCTGGTGGATCAACTGGCGGTTGATCTTACCACACAGGCGGAAGAACATAAACTTGATCCGGTCATTGGGCGTGAAAAGGAAATAGAACGAGTGATCCAGATCCTTGCACGGCGCACCAAGAACAACCCGGCGCTCATCGGCGAGCCCGGTGTTGGAAAGACTGCCATTGTAGAAGGGTTGGCTCAACGCATTGTCGAAGGGAATGTTCCCATCCCACTGCTTGGGAAACGTGTGCTGCGCCTGGATGTGGGCTCTCTGGTAGCCGGAACCATGTATCGCGGGCAGTTCGAGGAACGTTTGAAGAGAGTAATCGACGAACTGAAGAGGTCTGATGCCATCCTTTTCATTGACGAAGTTCATATGCTGGTGGGAGCCGGATCTGCCGGTTCTTCGGTGGATGCAGCCAACATCCTGAAACCGGCGCTTTCGCGCGGGGAGTTACAGGTGGTAGGCGCTACCACCCTGGATGAATACCGCAAGAACATTGAAAGTGATGCTGCGTTGGAGCGGCGATTCCAACCGGTGGTGGTGAACGAACCGAGCAAGGAAGAAACTCTGGAAATATTGCGTGGCGTTCGCAAGAACTACGAAGAGCACCATCATCTGGTGATCTCTGATGAAGCGTTAGAAGCAGCCACGAATTTATCGGCACGCTATATCACCGACCGTTTCTTACCTGATAAAGCCATCGATCTGATCGATGAAGCGGCTTCACGTGTTCGCATGTATAAAAGCGATGCTGCCAAGGTGACCAAACAGATCACCGATGAGCTGCGCCAGGTACGCACCAGACACTCCGAGATGTTGGAAGCAGGTGACGAAGAACTGGCGTTAGAAGTAGCCGGCAAGATCAAAGACCTGGAAGAAAAACTGAACACCATCCGCGACCAGTGGGATCGCGACAGCAGCCCCGTGGTCCGCACGGATGATATTGCAGAACTGGTTTCCATGTGGACCGGCGTGCCCATCATGCAGCTTGCCCAAGAAGAAACACAACGGCTGCTGAACCTGGAGAAAGAACTGCACGAAATGATCGTAGGGCAGGATGAGGCTATCGAAAAGATTGCCAAAGCCGTGCGCAGAGGGAGAGCCGGATTGAAAGACCCTAAACGACCCATTGGATCGTTCATGTTCCTGGGTCCTACCGGGGTCGGCAAGACCGAACTGACCAAAGCACTGGCACGTATCATGTTTGGCAGCGAAGAAGCGCTCATTCAATTGGATATGTCGGAATTCATGGAGAAACACACTGTTAGCCGCCTGATGGGCTCTCCTCCCGGCTATGTGGGATATGAGGATGCAGGGCAGCTTACCGAAGCCATCCGCCGCAGACCATATTCGATCGTGGTTTTTGATGAGGTGGAAAAAGCGCATCCTGAAGTGCACAATACGCTCTTGCAGATATTGGAAGAAGGGCAACTCACCGACGCACACGGGCGTAAAGTGAACTTTCGCAATGCCATCATTGTGATGACCTCCAATATCGGGGCTGAGATGATCAAGCGCCAATCAGGACTGGGTTTTGTTTTGGAACAGGATACGAAAAAAGAGGAAGCGAACGTTTATAAAGAGATGCGCGAAAAGCTATTGGATTCGTTGAAAAAAGCCTTCCGCCCTGAATTTCTCAATCGGTTGGATAATGTGATCGTGTTCCATCCGTTGAATCGAGAGCACATCCGCCAGATCGCTGAGATGGAACTGGTGAAAGTTGCCAAGCGCCTATCGGAACGAGAGATCCGCCTGCGCGCCAGCCCGGCTGCAGTGGATAAACTGGCTGAAAAGGGTTATGACCCCGATATGGGTGCCAGACCGATCCGACGCGTAATCCAGCTTGAGATTGAAGATAAATTATCCGATGCCCTTCTGGCTGAGACGTTCCGCGATGGGGATGATATTCTGCTGGACGTTGACCAGGAAGGCGATTTTATACTCCTTAGAGACGACGAACGCATACCCGATCGAGGAGAAATCCTGAAAGCGGGTGCGTAGTTCGTTTCACTCCACGCAAAGGGAAGATGAGCCACCATCTTCCCTTTTTCCGTTTTATACTTAGGTTGATCATTATGACCAAAACAGAAACACGCTATGTATGCCAGAGCTGCGGTAGGGTTTCGGTGAAACCGCTGGGGCGCTGCCCGCAATGTGGGGAATGGGACTCCATGGTGGAAGAAGTGGTGCAGCCCTCTGGAGGGGGCAAAAAAAGGTCGGCTGCCGGCATAACCACCTCCAGAGTCTTACGGTTGGATGAGATCAGCGGCGAGAGCGCAGAACGCTGGAAGATGGATAATGAAGAATTTTCACGCGTGCTGGGTGGGGGTATCGTGCCTGGTTCGATCGTGTTGGTGGGCGGAGACCCGGGTATCGGAAAATCGACCCTGTTGCTGCAAACCGCCATAGAGTTCGCCCAAAAGGGAAATGTGCTGTATGTGTCAGGCGAGGAATCAGGGCAGCAGATCAAAATGCGCGCTCAACGCCTGCAGGCAAAAGGGAACAATGGAAAAACAACAACCTTCCCACCCAATCTGTATTTGCTGATGGAGACTGATCTGGATTCTATCCTGACCCATGCGCAAAACGTTAAACCACAGCTCCTGATTGTGGATTCTATCCAGACCATGACGATGGAGGTTTTCAACTCGAGCGCCGGTTCGGTGACCCAGGTGCGCGAATGTGCTTCGCGCTTGCGGGAATTTGCCAAGAGTAGCGCGACGACCGTCTTTTTGATCGGGCACGTTACCAAAGAGGGCATGCTTGCCGGTCCACGTGTGTTGGAGCACATAGTGGATACTGTGCTGCAATTGGAGGGCGACCGATTTCAGAGCTATCGCATCTTGCGTTCGATGAAAAACAGGTTCGGTCCCACCTCAGAGGTGGGGGTGTTCGAAATGCGCGAAGCGGGTATGGTGGAGGTCTCCAACCCATCAGAGGTGTTCCTTGCGGAGCGGATGGAAAATACACCCGGCTCCGCCGTGGCGGTGACGATGGAAGGAACACGTCCGTTGTTAATCGAGATTCAGGGACTCACCAGCACCACCAACTTTGGCAATCCTCGGCGCACATCCAATGGGGTTGATTTCAACCGTCTGCTGCTGGTGGTAGCAGTGCTGACACGGCGTAATCATCTCAAATTGTTTGACCAGGATGTGTTCGTAAATGTGGTTGGCGGATTCAATGTGGACGAACCGGCTGCCGATCTGGCGATCGCGACAGCGATTACTTCTTCATTACTTGACAAAGCTGTGCATCCTGAAATGGTTCTGATCGGAGAGGTTGGTTTATCAGGGGAGCTGCGCTGGGTGAGCAATATGGTTGCGCGGTTAAGGGAAGCTGAAAAAATGGGTTTTACGAAAGCCATTATCCCGCAACGCTTGCGAAAGTCGGAAAAGTTGCCCACTGGTATTGAGCTTATTGAGAACCGTTCGCTCACAGACGCGGTAAAATCAGCCCTTAATCAATAGTGTAAGAGAGGTGAGGAATGGAATTAATTCTGGAGGCTAATCCGGTGTGGAAAATCCGCTCGAACCATGCATTGGAACACGCTACCCTGCACGTCTTGGAAGCCAAGGGCGTTCGCGCCAGGGTGAGCGGCTTATCTGATTCGGGGGGATTCTGGCTGTTGGGGGATGTGCCGAGCGGGATGGTGCTCGAAAGTGCGCACGAAGCCTTGCAGCGCATGCAAGCTGGAGAAACCGGATTGGCAATGCACGATCATTGTGGTTCCAATTTGGTGCCAAGTATTGCTGTGTCGAGCGGGTTAGCCTGGCTGGCAATGGCTGGCGCAGGTAAGAATTTGCGCAAGAAAGCCATGCGCATCCCGCTGGCAGTTCTGCTGGCATGGCTCGGCTTTGAAGCAGCCAGACCAGCAGGACCATTTTTGCAGGAAAAAGCGGTGTCCACTGACCATATGCAGACCATGCTGGTGCGAGAGGTGCGCTGCTATCAACGATACGGATTGGTGATCCATCGCGTGACCACGGAATTCAAGGCGGATTGAAGCAATGCAGGAGTTGGAACGCTACGAGATCAAGAAAGGATGTTCCGTTTATTTCTTTATCGGTGATGACCTGGATGCCCTGCAGATAGTAAAACAGGCGATGATCCGCGATGTGGGAGATGCAGACATGGCTGCGTTGAATGTTGCTCGTCTGAACGGGCGAACAGATTCGCTGGATGAATTAATAAAAAACATTGGGCTTTTCCCTTTTGGTGTTGAGAAGCGCCTGGTAATCTACAGCCATTCTCTCGAGCGTGTTCGTGATAAAAAAGAGATCGAACGCTGGCAGCAGATCGTTGAAAATGTTCCCCCGTCAACGATTTTGGTGCTGGAATTTCCAACCAACCTCATCAAGAAAGGAAGAGATTGGATGTGGAAGCCCTTTGCGGAACATGCCTGGTTGTCGCAATGGGCATCGTGCAAAGATGACGGATATTTTTTCAAAGAATTTCGCGTACCAGCGCGCCGAGATTTCCCCGCTCGCATCATGCGCATGGCGGAAGAAGAGGGTGGGAGGATTGAGGCTCGTGCTGCAGAAGGACTGGCTCGCATGACAGGGGATGATATTCTGATCATCAGGCAGGAAATTCGAAAGTTATGCACCTATATCAATGGCAAGCGTAATATCACATTGGAAGATGTGCACGTACTGTGCAGCGCAATCCCCGAAGAAGACGTGTTCGCTATGGTGGATGCCTTCGCGTTGGGTGACGCCCCCAAAGCGCTGCACCATTTGAAACTCATGTTTGCCAATCAGGATTATGTACGGGTATTTTCCATGATCGTGCGCCAGTTCCGCTTATTGCTGTTGGTCAAGGAATCGCTGCAAGAAAACCCTGCTGGAAACGTTGCATCCCAGCTTGGGGAGAGCGAATTTGTGATCCAAAAGCTCATCCCGCAGAGCAAACGGTTCACCTTTGAAGAATTGGAACGTATTTACCGGGCGTTATACGATATGGATGGCGAGGTAAAACGCGGCAGTACGACCCCCGAGGTGGGGTTGGAAATGATCTTCTTCGAACATATCAAGCGCGCTGCGCGCTAGGAATAATGCAGCACCTGGTCACGGATTGCTCCCCATTTGAGCGCATCCGCAATTCCCTGTTCGATCGTAAGCTCCGTTTTCCAATTCAACAATCTGGCAGCCAGATCGGCGTTGGCGAATGACCCGGCAGAATCGCCCGGGCGACGGGCGGTTTCACGTTTTTTGATGGGTTGTCCGGTAACGCTTTCGAAAGCGCTGACCAATTCGCGGACGGTTACACCTTTGCCTGAGCCGAGGTTGATGACCAGATAATTGCCGCTTGAGCTGCCCGCCCGCTCGAAAACACCATCGAAATCAGTGACCGCAAGGACGTGCGCACGGGCTAGATCCCAAATGTGGATATAATCGCGGATGCCTGTGCCATCGCGGGTGGGATAATCGGTGCCGGTGATAAGGAACTCTGATTGACGTCCTAGCTGGACCTCTACCATTCTTGCCAGCACATGCGTGGGGCTTTGAAGCTGTAATCCGGATCGCATTTTTGGATCAGCTCCGATGGGGTTGAAATAGCGCAAGGCAATGCCGCGGATGCCATACGCCTGGCAAAAATCTTTCAATACCATCTCCATCACCATTTTCGTGCGAGCATAAGGATTGGTGGGATTCAAGGGAGAGTCTTCGGTAACCATGAAACCGGGAACGGTGTCATAGATGGCAGCCGAGGAACTGAACACCACCCGTCTGCAGCCTGCCAGATAAAGGGAATGGAAAAGCTCCAGAGATTTCTCGACATTTTCGCGGTAGTACTCGTAAGGTTTCTGGGTTGATTCAGGCACCACAATCAACGCAGCGCAGTGAATGGTGGCTTGAATATCGGCGTGATCCTCAAAGATCCCCTGCACCAGCGCTGCGTCGGCGATATCGCCTTTGTAGAAGATGCGTCCTTTGGTGAATTCAGGGCAACCGGTGACCAGCGAATCGAGAATAATGGGGGTATGCCCGTTATCTTCCAGGGCAGAACAAATAGTGCTGCCAATGTACCCGGCACCTCCGGTGATGAGAAATTTCATGATCCCTCCAGGCTCTTGTTTGGCGTCTGTCCAAAATGATCGTTAAACGATACCACATCCGGTGGCGTTGAAATCATCCACCGCTTTTTGGGAGAATTCATTATCTGCCAGAGTCTTCAGCAGGTCAAATTTAATGGTGAGGTGTTTTACGCCGGCGCCGGCAACTTCAAAAACCTCCTCTTTGTTCTTGAAACTGGCGGCGAGCACTTCAATACCGTCGCAGCCGCTGAGAAGGCGGACCATTTTTGGACCTAATTCAGCGCCATCAGGCATCCATTGTTTGGCACGGTTGTGGTAATAGATGGCGTAGCGAGCGCCGCAGGCTTGTGCCAGCAGAGCTTGTTCGGGGGAGAAAATGGCGGTGATGGCACAAGTGTAATCACCCGATAGCCGCGCGGCTGCCTGAAAACCGATGGTGGTGGCAGGTATCTTGAGAATCAATTGATCTTGCAGGATGCAGTGTGCCTCGAGCGCTTCGTGTTGCATCCCTTCCAGTGTGGGGGATGTGAGTTGGTAGAAGATATTGCCATCCAAAACTTCCGCCATTCTTTTCAGGGTTTCGCGCGGCGGCAGCGGACCTTTTGCCAACAAGCTCGGGTTAGTAGTGGCACCGGCGATCCAGCCCCAACTGGCAGCCTGCTGCACTTCTTCAAGGATGGCAGAATCAACAAAAATGGACATAACAACTCCTAAATATTTGGGTTTTATTATAATCCTCGCATGGTTCGGAGAAAAATTTGCACAATTGCGCGCCAGAATGAAAAACGCACATACCCAATAGAAGCGCAGTATGTGCGTTTTTGTTAAAAGTTATTCAATTGAAAGGGTGCGTCCCTTTATTCTGTCAAATCCTCGATTTCGGCTATTGGAGCGTTTTCTTTCACCGATGCGATACCGTTTTCCATAGCAGATTTGGAGGAATACATTTCGCTATGACCGATGGGTTCGTTGTTCCTGGCTTTCAGTACAAAATAAGGCTCACCCCTTTTTGACTCCAGGCGTTCGAACTGGGCATCATCTTTGCCATTTTTTCGAACCGACTCAATGCCATTCATAGCGCCAGATTTGCTAGTGTAGCGTTCGCTGGTGAGAATGATGCGCCCGTTGGGAGCTTTCAAATTGAAAATGAATTGCCCTTTGCTTTCTTTCAACTCAAATTTTGCTGCCATTTTTCGCTACCTCCAAAATATTAATGTTCTTTGATTCGTGTTTTTCTGTTATTCATTATACAGGAGTAAAGGGAAGTTCGCTTTAAAAATTGTTGCTTTTTTAAAAGAATAAATCACTGCCTGATATACCAGCTCTATGACCAAAATCGATGCATCGGTTGAGCTCGATGGGAATGAAATACACTTCTTCACTCCTCAGGACCGGGTGGGCAGAACATCAACAAGGTAGCCGCGGCTGTATATCTTGAATTTAGGTATTGTGATCTTCGTTACTTGTTTTTCCCCTCTGGATATTTAAAATGAGACTGACGCAAGGTTTTTTTCGTGCAACCGTGTTCACAGTTGACGAGGAGGGAAAAATGAAAAAGACTGCCGTATGCCTGCTTGTATGTACACTATTGTTCCTTGCTTTAGGGGTTCAACCCGTCTATGCGGATCAGCCAGAGCCCGAACCTTTAGTAATACCTGCGGAAATCAATGTTAACCCATATTCTCAAACGGTCTTTTCACCAATTTACCGCGCAACATGGGAAGTAGGAGTATTTGGGGAAGGGGAAAATTATTGCATAAAAGCAGATTGGGGTGACCCTTGCAATGATTATATGACATGCGGTTATCAAACGGGGACGTATTATTTCTACCATGATTTCCAATGTGGCGGGAGCAGTCCTTATTCCCAGTCCTGGATGTTGTATAGAGGATCGGGCGCCCCTGCTTATGATTCCTCGGTTGTTTACAAATAAACGATCTAAAAAAGGCGTATAAGTAGCAAAAGGAACTGTTTTCTGTGAAACGGATAGGTGATTCATATTGAAGAGTCAAACTATCTCCTGTTGAATGTATTGGGTTTGAAAGAAGTTGTCCTCTCATTGTGAAGCAACTTGATGAAGTTCAAAAACAGTACCAACCATTTCAAATTCAAGCAAATACTGAAGCTCTCCTGGCTGCAGGTGGCGGGAGTGTTCATCATTTGCTGCGGCATCAGCCTGTTTTCTGCCATGTTGCATACGGTCGAGGTCACCTCCACCGCCGAGGTTGCGGAGCACTGGCGGGGCAAGTATGATATCCTGGTCAGACCCGCATCTTCCGTCTCTGACGTGGAGCGGGACACCCACTTGGTGGAAGGGAATTATTTGGGGAGCTCTTATGGGGGAATTACGGATGAACAATACGCCTTGATCAAGAGTATCGATGAGGTAGAAGTGGCAGCTCCGGTCGCCACGGTCGGCTATTTCGTGAATTCTACCGGCGCTGTCTTTGTGCGCCTGGATCCGGGCGAGGTGAATACCCTGTATCGCTTTACCTTCACCTGGTCAGGAGATGACCCCATCCTGCAAAATGAAGAAGCGCAGATCGCCTACTTCACGACCACCGATTACTTCAAGAACTATTTCATGCAGGGCAATCTGGCTATCGATCTGACTATGTCTCCTGCACAGCAATGGGCGTTGATGAATATAGGTATCATCCCCTCGCAGTGGGTGCTGGTGGCGGGGATCGATCCAGAGCAGGAAGCGCAGTTGATCGGCTTGGATACGGCACTTCTCGCAGGGGATTACCTGGAAGACGCTCCGCTGGAGGAGGGCTTGGAAAGCAGAACGACAAAGAAGAACAAGGTTCCCCTCATCATCAACAATCAAAACTATACTGAGCTGGGCATTTCGATGAAGATCGAGGCTCTCCCGCTGGAAGGCAGCACAGAAACGCTGAAGATCATTCAGACAGAAGGAGGGGAAGCGTGGCAAACTAGCCTGCGGCAAATTTATGATGCCCGCCTGGATGCAGAAGGACAGCTCCTGGTCGATGAGCAGCTTGATCTGAGCGTGGGGCGGAAACCCTTGGCGATCCAATCGGTGGTCTTTAACACGAGCAGCGCTCCTGAGATCAGCAGCGATCTGCCCGGCAGTGCGTATACAACCGGCGGTGGTGTTAACATCGATCGGGATATTGCGTTATTACCGGGCAGCTATCGTTATGAGGCACAGACGCAATCCCCGTTTTCCGATGGACAACCGTTGTTCAAGCTTGAAGCGTATGGGAGCTGGGGGGAGATGCTGGGGTCTGAACTTGAGGTGTCGCGCGAGGGGTGGAGTGGGAGGTATTATGAAAATCTGCCGCTTATTCCAGACGATACGATGCTCTACCGCCCGCTGCAGGTTGTTCAGCAGAAAGATTTCATGTTTGATGTGAAGGGCATTTATGATCTCAGCGTTATTCATGACAGCATTGATGAACTAACGTATGCCCCTCTGGGCATCTATGATCCTCCCATGGCGGAGTTGCAATATGATGAATCTGCACAACCGCTCGCTGCGCAAACCATCTTGCCAGGGCTGAACCCAGGGGCGGTGGTGACGCGCCCACCGCTGGCGCTGACCAATCTGCAGGGAGCCCGTTATTTAAGCGGGCGGGAGGATTATATCGATGCCATTCGTGTGCGCGTGAGCGGGATTGAGGAATATTCCGAAGAAAACCTGCAAAAGGTGGAACGGGTGGCGAGTGAGATCAGCGAGCGCACGGGACTGCATGTGGATGTCATCGCTGGCTCTTCTCCGCGCAATGTGTGGGTGTACGTTCCCGGTATGGGGTATCTGGAAGAAGCATGGACCACTCTGGGCGCCGTGCAGCACATCACCCAGGGCATCAATGCGATGAACATCGCTTTGCTGCTCGCCTTCCTAATCGTATCTGGCGTGTTCATCATGTTCACCACCAATGTATCCCTCATGTCCAGAATTGAGGAAATCGGTGTTCTGCGCTCGGTCGGTTGGAGAAAAGCAGATGTGTTCAGATACCTGTTGTCAGAATTGATCGCAATTGGTTTGGTGGGGGCTATTTTTGCCGCGGGATTTTCGCTGCTGCTCACAAGCGCGCTGGAAATGGACCCGTCTCCGTTCCCAATCATCGGCACTGCGCTGGCAGTTCCCCTGCTTTATACAGTTTCTGGCATCCCTGCGATTCGGCGGGTGGTACAGAAGACGCCTTGTGAACTACTTCAGAGGGGTGAATTCACCCATCAACCTCAAACGGAAAAACGACCAGGAAAAAAACTCACTTTTTCCCGTTTCTTTTTCAATCAATTCTCGCGGCGCAAGAATCGCAATGTGTTCACGTCCTTGACATTTTCCGCCGGCATTGCGTTGCTCAATTTGGTCGTAAATATCCTGTTAAATCTGCAGGGCATCCTGCAAGTCACTTTGTTGGGGCAATTCATCGCGCTGCGCTTGCGCAACTATCATTTTGTGATCGTGGGGATTGCTCTGGTGATGGGCATGCTGGTGATGTATGAAAACTTGCTGCTGGGCATACGAGAACGAGAGGACGAATTCAAATTCTTACATGCCGCAGGTTGGAAGAAGCGACATATCTCCGGGTGGATCGTTCTCGAGAGTGTTTTTCTCAGCGGGATGGGGGGAATCGTCGGAAGTACACTGGGAACGCTGATCTTCTGGCTGTTTTCAAAGACTTTCACGACCAATATGCTCCTCATTTTTGTTGCCAGCTTGTTGGGGTCTTTGCTCATCGGAATCATCATCGCCGTGCAGCCGGCTCGCAGGATCCCCCGACGCCTGTTTCTACGCTATAAAGTGAATGGTGAGGGAACCGGAAAGAAAACGAACCCTCTGCTCCTGATGGCCCTGCTGCTGGTGGTATTAGCAGGGATCATCTTTTGGATGGGCAGAGGCTCGCTGATACCGCAGAGCTGGGCGAGGAGCACACCCGCTGAGGAAAAGCTTTACGATCAGTTTGGAATTGATGGTGCAGCGCTGATGACCACCATCGAGAATATCAGCGGGGAAAGTGGGGAAGCGCTCTCCGGCAGCGCTCCCTCAAAAACAGTTGCGGAAATTATACAAACGCTTGAAAACTATGAAGTAGCCATCCAGCGCGAGGGAGTGCCCCTCCAGGCGCTCACCATCTACAATGCTAATGGCGTTGAAGTGGATACGATCTATGGAACTGACGCTACATCTTTTGGCTTTGCGGGCACGGAGGGTAACCGGCTCATATCCATTGCGTCTCATCTGAGTGATTTGCAGGAGTACGCGGGGAAGAAAATCCCTCTCCTGTATAAACCAGACGCGGAGCCCTGGCAAACGACGGACGTTCTGCGAGGGAAGATCCTGCTGATAGATGAGGTTTTTGGGGAGAGTGATCCTCTCAATAACGGTATCGGGGCAGCCCTGCAACAGAATGTGGATCTATCAGCGACTGCGTTTACGGTGAGTGCAGATATGACCTCTGAATTAAAAAATATCTTGACCACTCACCACGACCTCTCTGCCAGCGTAATCCTTGGAGAAGCGATTAGCGGAGTCATTCAAGGAAAGGAGCACCCAGAAAAGGAAATTTGGATCATTACCCATTACGGTTTTTCATCAAACAGCCCGGGTGCGGATCAAAGCGCAAGCGGTATTGCGACTATGCTCGAACTAGCCCGTATGTTTAAAAATGACCCTCCGGCATACAGCGTGCGCTTCATTTTCTTGCCAGCACAGGGGGGTATTTACAGCGGCTTGATCGCTTATCTCCAGCTCCACGCCTCGGAAGCCTCCCATGTTATGGCTGCCTTCGATATTGCCTGGACGGGAAATTGGGAGAAAATATTGGTCAGTGAATATCTGGATGAAATGGGAACTTATGTTGACGCTACTCGCTTGGAGGACGAGGGGCAGTATTTTGTGCAAACGTATTGGGCGAAGTCCGTTGATCTGGATGATGACGATATGCTGAAGAACTTCACGCAACAGGTGACCCGGCGTATGGGGCTGAGCGAAAGCCCGGCAGCCTTGCAATCCGCCGTGGAACAGGCTGGCGAAATGCTGGATATTCCTCTTACGCGCTCGCTGGACGAAGGATATTTCCCCCTATCGCTCTCGATTCTTTTATCCGATGATCTACCAACCGTTGGCATTTACGGTGCGGGCAATGATATGCTAGGAAGCGAATACGATGACCTGTCTACCATCCAGGAAAAAGATCTGGTCAGGGCGACCGCTTTGATTTATCAGAGTGTACAGAATGTCATGGGAGTAACGAAATGAGCGATATTCTGGTGGAATGTTGGCAATTGGGCAAAGATTACGGCGATAGCATGCGTACGGTGCGTGCAGTGAAGGATGTCTCATTGCAATTGAAAAAGGGATCTTTCACTGCCATAATGGGTCCTTCAGGAAGTGGAAAAACAACCCTGTTGAATTTGATCGGTACATTAGATGTGCCCACCCGTGGGAAATTGTTTTTCGAAGGGGTGGCTGTTGACTCACTCAACGATGACCAACTGGCTGATTTTCGTAGAGAAAATATTGGGTTTGTCTTCCAGTTGTTCAACCTGATCCCGTCCCTCAATGTGATAGAAAATGTGATGATCCCGCTTTTACCCTTTCGCAGCGCGCTTTCCTTTGATTTAGAAGATAGGGCAGGAGAATTGATCGAGATGATCGGTCTGGGGGAGCGTTTTGATCATCTTCCCGGAGAACTCTCGGGTGGGGAACAACAACGGGTTGCTATTGCACGTGCCATGATCAATTATCCGAAATTGATCTTAGCTGATGAACCGACTGGAAATTTGGATACGATGACGGGGCAGGAAGTAATGAATGTACTTAAGCGCATGAAAAAAAATCAGGGCGTAACTATTTTGCTGGTGACCCATGATGCAAATGTTGCCTCTCATGCGGATGAAATTTTTAATATTAAAGACGGTATGATTGTATTGTGAGATTTGTTTATAAGAAGTATCGTGATCCCATTTTTATCATTTTTTCTGCCGGGAAAGTCGTGAGATGTCGTGTCAATTCCGAAGCAGGAAATTATGATTGAAATCATACACTCGTTCTATTTTGATGAGAGTGAAATCCGCTATGTTTTTTACCATTCTTCCGGACCGGGTGGGCAGAACGTCAACAAAGTAGCCACGGCTGTGCAGTTACGCTTCGACGCTGTCCGCAGCCCTTCTCTGCCAGAAGCGGTGCGCGAGCGATTGATGAAATTAGCCGGCAAGCGCATGACCAAAGAGGGAGAACTGGTCATCACCTCCAGCCGCCATCGCACGCAGGAAGCGAACAAAGAGGATGCATTGAACAAACTGCTGGTGATCCTGCGACAGGCTGCTCAGCCGCCTCGAACCCGGCGTGCTACCGCCCCCAGCCGCGCGTCAGTGGAACGCAGGTTACACCATAAACGCCAGCAGGCGCTGAAAAAGCGCGAACGGCGGTGGTACATGGGCAACAAAGAATAGGGTGGATGATTCAACCTCAGTGGAAATTGATAAAATCCGCCTTTTCATCCCCCTCTGCTTTTAGAATCCAAGGTTCTCGTTTACCAGAATCAACGTGGTTCGCCCAGGCATAACTTCTTTGTGAACGATCAACAATTTGCTGACATTGCTGTTCATTCCGTATGTTTGTAAGGCACGTTCGTCTTCCAGCGGCAAAGTGTATTCGTAAATGCGTTTGATCGCTTCCTCTAGATTGGGGACAATTTTCTGAGCCCCGACCACCCACACTACATGAGCTGCGCTGGCAGCATATCCTGCCAGTTGACTTCCTGTGTTTGAAGCGATCACTACCGTCCCATCTTCTGTCACCGCATGAACGCTGCCAACGGTATATTCAGGTGTGGCTCCCAGTTTTACCATTTCACGCCCTTGGGTTTGATTGTTCATGCCAGCCAGCTTTGACCGCACCGAGTTATAGCGCTGGTTCACCTCTTCAGGAATGCCCAGTGTATCGAGCGTTCGGGAAGTGGCAGTGAAAACTTCCGCATCAGTCGGGATATTTTCAAAAAGTTTGTTTTTTGCTTCCTCCCCATTTTCGGCTATCAGAGCATGGATGCCGTTCTTTTCGAGAGCCTTGGCAGTGCGCTCTATTTGTTCACGGCTGGCTAGTCGGGCATATTGCATGTTTGGAACAAGATTTGATTTGACCATTGGTTTATCCTTTCTCACTTGCAAAAACATACACTTGTTGTATAATCGACATATGTTGTATAATATAGCAAATGACGGCTGTTGGTCAACCATCAATTGCCGAGCAATGTTGGATAAGCAACGAAAGAATAAAAATGTTGGAAAAAGAGCCCACTTTCGAACGCGTTGATCCGCGGGTGAAACGTACCCGCGCTTTAATAACGAGTGCATTCATGGAACTGCTTTCTGAAAAAGAATTTCAAGCCATCAGTGTGCAGGATATCACCGAGCGAGCGGAAATCAATCGCTCCACTTTTTATGCGCATTATGTCGATAAGCATGCTTTGCTTGAAACCTGCATCGCCCAAACCTTTCGGCAGGAACTTGAAACGAAAACATTGAACGCTTGTCATTATAGCCGGGAGAATCTGCGCGCTTTGATCATAACAGTCTGCGAATTTATTGCTCAGATGAACCCCCATCGCATCGCCTCCGATACCCAGTTTGAAGTTTTGGTTGAAAAACAGGTTAGAAATGAAATAAAAAAATTGCTGGAGCTATGGCTTGTAAGAGTCCCATCCAAGACGGATCCTGCCACTTCGATTACCGCTGCAAGCTGGGCAATTTACGGATTGGCTTTGCAGTGGAATCAAGATAAGCAAAAAGTGAGGGTGGATTCATTTGTGAATCAAATTTTGCCCCAGATCAATACCATATTACAATTACAATAATCAACCAAAACTTTATTGAGTAGAAGATTTTATTCTTCGTAGATCTTTTGGTACTCCGGATCATTGCGGATATTTTCGAAATCGGGGTCCTCTTTGGACCATTTTTTCATCTCTGGATTCATCTTCAAGGCTTTTTTCAAAGTAGCGATAGCCTTGTCCTTCATGCCGGAGACGGAATAAAAGCAAGCCAGATTGTAAATAGCCACATATTCCCATTCAGGTAAAATCTTCAATTGAGCCACAAAATTTTCCTGTATGGCAACCCCTTCATCCAGCCGATCGTGTTCAGCCAGATAGCGCGCAAAATGCCATTCATCGTGCCAGCAATCCCCTAAGAATTGGTGATACAGTGCGCGCCCGCGCATCCATTCATACTTGCCTGTGTCGGTCAGGTCTTCTTCGCTGAGTTTTTCCAGCCATTTCAACACCTCTTGCCTGACGCGTGTGTTTTCCTTTAGAACGACTTCCCAGGAATCATGCTTGTGTTCTTCAAGCACCGCATCGTTAATGGGGTTGATATCTTCCGGCATCTCTTTGGCTTGCTTGTCTTGCGCAGCGGCTTGCAACCGGTCTAGAAACACGTTCCACCAGAAAGTGCTGTGGACGATCACATCTTTGAACGTCCAGCGCTTGACAGATCCGGTTTCACTCCGCTCTTTTTCTGTCAGATTATCCAACAATATTTGCTGATCATCTGAGACTACCTCGATGATCCGTATGATCTTCTCTTTTATGCTCATGGGTTTCACCTGCTTTTTTGGATGGTATGTTGATTGTAACAAAGGAATGAATGGAAACCAATATACAATCGTACTAAACCTGTTCGATGGATGATATCTCTCTGGGCGTGATCTTGTTTACCAAACTGATGCCGAACAGGATCAAGGCGCCACCCAAAAGAGAAACCAGCGTTATGGGTTCATGGAAAACCGCTGACGCCATGAGCGTGGTAGCAATCGGTTCAAGGTAAAGGTATGCCCCCACACTGGCAGAGGGCAATTTTTGCAGGGCATCGTAGTAAAAAATGTAAGCCAGAAATGTGCAAAAGATGCCAAGGTAGAAAATGCCTGCCCAACCTGAAAGGCTTAAGGTTGCAAAAGACTGCCATTCTGCGCCGACCAAAAATTGAACGCTCGTAAGCAGCCAACCAAACAAGATGGAGAAAAAAGTGGTTTTCACTGCAGGCTCGCGTTGCAAGGTCTTTCGTAGCAGAATGGAATAGATAGCCCAATTGGGCGAACTCAGCATGATGAGCAGATCACCTGGCGCCCCGAAGCCATTTTGAAACAATCCTGCAATATCGCCCCCGCTAACGACCGTTAGAACACCCAATGTGGCAAGAACGACCCCCAGACCGCTCAATGGAGTTAATTTTTCTTTCAGAAACAGCCATCCGAAAAGGACCATGAACAGTGGCGTGGAGGCGACGATCCAGGCTGTGGTAGAAGCCTGGGAGGTTACCAACCCATTGGATTGCAGCCACTGATGCAAACTGATACCCACAAATCCCAAAACGATGTATTCGCCAACTTCTTTCCAGCTTGAAATTTTCAACATACCTTTTTTCAGCATGATGGGGAATAAACACAACAGCCCGATCAAAAAGCGTAACCACACCACAGCCACCGGGGTAGCTTCCATGACTGTCATCTTCGTGGCTATGAACGATCCTCCCCACAGGATGACGGCGAAAATGACTTTCGTTTTCGTAATGAAGAGCGGATCTTTGTTGGACATGCTACGATGTTTTTAAGCAACGGATCAGCAATTGGCGATGCTGGGGATGGGAACGATGTTCGAAGAGAAAGATACCCTGCCAGGTACCTAAACTCAATTGGCTATCGTCGATGGGAATGCTCAAACTGCTTTGCGTAAGCGTTGCCCTTATGTGCGATGGAGAATCGTCGGAACCCTCAAGGGTATGCTGATACCAGTTCTGCCGTTCAGGCGCGAGCCGCTCGTAGAACTCTTCTACATCTCGACGAGCGCTGGGATCATAGGCTTCGCAGGTTGTCAGTGAGGCGCTGGTGTGCTGGAGAAATAGAAAACAGATACCCTCCTGAACATTCCATTCGTGGATCGCCGATCGAACCTGATCGGTGATCTCGTAAAGCCCTTTTCCCCTTGTCTCAAAACGAAGAGCACCTTTAAGCCAATCCATATCTTCCTTTCTCAAGTAATGCCCAATTGTAGCTGATTTTTTGTTAATAGAGCATTAATAGGACAACATAGGTCTACTATATTATTATATTGACGCTGGATACAAGTTCCATGGTACGGAGAAAGCGAGCGATCACTTGAATATCACCCCTCAGGAGAAGGTAGATTTTTTCCTTCGAACGAGCACCCATGCACAAAACGAACAAAATATAGAAGCGAAATTGAGCAAAATCATCGATGAAATCATACGATTCACTGCTGCTGATCAGGGATATCTATTCATGGTTGAAAATGAAGAGATCATCCCTTTCATCAAACGCACCCGCAACGGCACGGACGTCGAGCAGAAGAAAGTCACGCTTCCAACCATGATCCTGATCCAATCTTTTCAAGATAACCAGATATTTTTCGTGCAGGATGCACAAACCGATGAGCGTTTTAAAACATTACTGAGCGTATCGGCTTTTCACTTGCACTCGTTTCTCTGTATTCCGATCTTTGTGAATGATAAAAAAGAAGGATTGCTCTATTTACAGCAAACAGAGACGAAAGAACCTTTCCTTCGAGATCATTTGGAGTCGATAAAAATAGTCATGCCTGTTATTGGATTGCTGCTCGAAAATATGAATCTGCAAAAAGATGCCCTTGAAAAAGGGCGCATGCAGCGAGAATTGCAGATGGCTCGCGATGTTCAAAACGGTCTGATCATGAAAGAAGCCCCACACTATCAGGGATGGAAAACGGCGATCTACTGGCAACCTGCTTTTGAAGTGGGTGGTGATTTTTATGATTTTATTCCGATCAGTGAACACTTGGTGGGTTTGGTAATTGCAGATGTGTCTGATAAGGGGATGCCGGCTGCGCTTTTTATGGCACTGACGCGTACGACCATGCGAGCGGTTGCCATGAACCGTAAAAATGTAGCCGAGATGATTACACAAGCCAATCACCTGATCTACCACGATGCCCATGAAAACATGTTCGTTACCTTGTTTTTCGGATTGTTGAACCTGGAAAACGGAGAGTTGTTCTATGTGAATGCCGGGCATAACCCTCCTTTTTTATATGACCGGGAACATGATACGTTGATGAAATTAAAACCGACGGGTATGGCAATGGGGGTAGATGCACAAGCCAAATATGAACAAAAAAAGGCTACGCTCCGTGAAGGGGATTTTCTTTTTCTTTATACCGATGGCGCTTTGGATGCTGTGGTGCGAAACAAGGTCTTTGACGAAAAAGAGCTGCACGCTTTCATCCGACGGCATCGAAATGCTGACCCGCAAATGATCGTGAACATGTTAAAAGAGAAGTTGTACGCGGTGAATTCTGACCCTTCCTACCACGATGACCTCACCATCATCGCCTGGAAACGCGATGGCAAAGAAAAAACGGATTAGCCCTGAATGTTAGCAGGTTGAGGGGTCGCTCTTTTTCTGTCCCTCAGGACAATAAAAATCAACAATCCATTCAGTCCCGCGCCGAGCCAGCCGCCCCAGACCGGGTTTATGGGTACTGTTAATGGAATCTGAGAAAAGAAGAGTATTATTTGATCGGTAAACGCTGAAAGGAGCCAGGCAGCCATGCCGATAAGCCTTCCCATAGGGTAAAAGACCCACCCGCCAACAAGTGCCAACCCTCCCAGTATCGCCACTGACGGCTGCAAAGGCAGGATGAGCAGATTGACCAGGGGCGAGATCAAAGATATTTCTCCAAACTGGCTTGTCAGCACCGGCAAAGTTGCCACCTGCGCCGAAAATGTGATGATAACGGAGTCTTTAACAAAACCCAGAACGAATTCCTTCGACGGGACGGAGCCTTTTTGAAGCCATCCATCTGCTTTACGGGTGAAGAAATCTGCATACATCATGATACCGAGGGTAGCGCAAACAGAGAACTGAAAACTGACATTCCACAAAAGGTAGGGGTTGAATAAAGCCATCAGCGCTGCGGTAATGGAGAGCGAGTGAATGCCGATGACCCTGCGACCGATGAGATAAGCGGGTATGGAGATGATGCCCATCAAGGCGGCACGCAGGACGGCTGGCTGCGCACCGACGAAAATAGCATAAAGGGCGATCACGACGATGGAAAACATGGCGGCAATACGGTAGGGAAGAAGACGATTAAAAAACCTGCTGACCATGCCCGCTATCAGGACAATATTGAACCCTGAGATGGCAAGGATATGAGCAGTGCCGGTTAGCCGGTATGCCTCGCGCAGGTGCTCCGGAATCCTTGATTCAATCCCCAATAGAATGCCTGCCAACAGCTCGCTCTCCGGATAGGGCATGATCGCTTGCAACAATCGATGCGCTTTGCCATGAAAGGCGTGCAGTACCCCCATTAAAGAAAAACCTTCAAAGGGTGTCTCTTCTAGAACGGTTGGGTAGAACATTTGATAGTGAATACCATTCTGCTCAAGCCAGGAGGTATGCGCTTTTTCTCCCGGAGCTACCGCGGGGATCAAAGTGCCTTGGAGGGTAAGCGCTGTGCGATATGAAAAAAAGAATTCTTCGGGCAACCGGATAAGCACTTTTCCTTCCGCAGGTTGCCATCCTTCAGAGGGGTCTGCAACCTGCTGGATTTCAAGGACCACCTCGCTGTATTGGATAGACGCCTCGCTCGGCTCTACAACGGATCCCCGCAAGACGACCGCCTCAGCGGTTGTGCTGGCATCTCCGGGCAATGTTGGATATTCGGAAAAGCGTTGGTAGCGGAGCGCCCCTCCGAAAAACGAAAAAAGAAGAAGGGCGAAAAACAACCAGCGCTTTAAATATTCTCTTTTTTTACCCAAGCCGTAGAAAATAAAGAAAACAAGGGGTAAAAGAAAACCAAGTGACCAGTTGAATGAAAGTGGTGCCGCTCCAGCCGTGATGATCCCAACTAAGAAAGAGGCTGAAATCCAGAGGAGCACCAACTTCGGCATATTAGATCGCGAATTCTTTGAGCCGGGGGTGATCCTTATATGCCCCCCTGTATTTTTCCGGCAAAAGAACCGCGATGCGACACATGATTTCTTCGGTATAGCGCTGTAATATCTCTGCGCGATTATCGAACTCAGTGATGGGTGGAAGCGTGAAAGGTTTTCCAAAGCGAGCGACCATGTGAGGTTTTCTCAGATGTTTCAATTTCGCTATGGCGTCTTCTGTTCCTTGAATACCGGTTGGAACGATCGGAACCCCGCTTTTCAAAGCCAGCATTGCTGTTCCCTGCTTCCCTTCTGCCAGCGTATGACTCAGGCTACGAGTACCTTCAGGAGAAATTCCCAGAGCCTTTCCCTGTGCGAGAGCCAGCGAAGCCTCACGGATAGCCGTGAAATCGGCTATGTCACGGTCGATCCAGATTCCTTCAGCGGTTTCAGAAAACCAGCGAATGAATGGATGGCTTTTGTACTTGGTCGTAATCAGTGCGGTGATATCGGGTCGGCGCGGATTGACAAAAAGCAAGGGGATATCAATGTAGGATAAGTGATTGATAGCAATGATCGCCCCTCCCTCAGTCGGGATATTTTCCAACCCTAAGAATTCGGTGCTCGTTAGCACGCGCATAAGAAAGCGGACGATATGCTGCAGGGTTGATCTCTTCACTGACACTTCTCCTGATTTATTCTACTTTATTCATTGAAACCCCACCTGCACTATTTGTGTGCGCCTCAAATGATGTTTCCTTTCTGAGATCCTGATTCTTTTTCCAGAGTAAGTATACAATGATCAGCCATATCAGAACCAAAGCGATTATAGAGATCAACTTCAGTGCGGGGGTGGAGGATAGTGCGTCAATACCTGTTTCAGAAGAGAAGAAAGCGTAACCGGAAAGAACTGCCATTGAGTTCCATGCGCCATGAAGTAGGAGCGCCAATAAGAACGGTTTGAGAAATGCACTGGTTTTGCCCGGCTGCATAGAACGCGCGTAACCACATCCAACCAGCCCACTACAGGTTATATGCAGGAGGGCGGTAGCTGCGCGCAGTAGGACGCTTTCAGACCAACTTTGCGAACCGAGTTGGATCACCATACCGGCATTTTCAATCAACGCAAAAGCGCCTCCAAAATACAGACCCAGGATGAAACCCTGACTTGGTGTGAGAGAACGCTTTTGCAGCACCCACAGCGCGGCAGGCTTTAAACTCTCTTCAATGAAGGGGGCGATGACCCCGATAACCATAAAAACTATCGCCAGGAACCAGGGGTTTTGAAGAATCCTGTGAATGTATTGCTCGATAAACCGCGTGTCTATTTGGGATAGGTCTTCAGGAATGGAAAGTGTCCTGATCCACTGTTGGATGGATGGTTGGGTGTTCAAATAGATTAGCAGCCCGGCTATTAACAGCGCAAAGACAATCAATTCCAATGCCATGATGAAAACAATCACGTAACTGGAGCCAATGCTCAGGGCGGCGTTTCGTTTGCGTGCCGTGATGGATGGCAGTTTCCTTTTTCCAAACTCGATGAACCACCAAATCGGAATCCAGATTGCCAGCGGGGTAAGGTAAGGCTGTATCGCAGTAAAAAGTTTGTCGTTACCGTTGAAATAGCTTATACCCATAACCAATATCCAACACAACATCGCCGCTGAGGAAATGGACAATGCTTTGTCTGAGCGCGTGGGCATTGGAGCTGGCGGGGAATTCTTGAAGGCATGACGCAGGGCTGAAAAATGAATCACTGACAGCAAAACACTCAGAGAACCAAGCGAAAGAACCATGGCTGTTTGGTCAGATGAAAGACCAAGTGTTGCACGAAAAACAATGCCGCCAGCAAAACAACTGGCGGCACTAACTGTTGTAAATAACCATGCGGTCAGGCTGAAAATGAACAGGCTGATCTTCAACCAATCGCGATTTCTTCGCTCATCCGCTATCATTTTTCAAAAATGGTAATGCTGGTGATGCTATCGTAGAAAGGTTCAGCAGGATCCAGTGAGTAAGGGCGGTCGGTAAAAGCGTTCAACACATCCATGCCTTCGATGACCTTTCCAAAGATCGAAATTTCACCGGTGAAATCGGTGACGGCTGATTTGGTCAGCATGAATATGCCGGTGTTGTATCCCGTACCTAACTGATTGAAAGAAACCAGCAACCCTTCTTCATTCAGCGTTTGATCAGTGGCTAATTCGTTGAAGTATGCGAATCCCGGCCCACCGTACAGGGTGTTGGAAGGATCTCCGCTGATGGAATACTCGGCGGTTGAAATGATGATGTTGTTATTGTTGTACCAGCCTTTTTCTGCCAGATACTGGAAATACGCAACCGTATTGGGAGCTTCATCTTCGTACAGGTCCACAACGATATCGCCCTTGCTGGTGGAGATCACTGCCTGCAGGTCTTTGGTAAAATCGGTGCTGATAATTGGGCAATCGCCCAGCAGTTGATCAGAAATATCCATTACATCCAGCATGATCGCGAAAGTGGCAACGCTGCGGGTCTGGGTGTATTGGCGGTTATTGACATAGATGGTTGGCGTTCCATAAATTCCCAATTCATCCACCCCGGTACGATTTTCTGTGACCTTGTTGAGCGTGGTCTCGGAATCTATATCGGTGTCGAATTGATCGACATCCATGCCAAAGGAAGCGGCTTGCTCACCCAACCAGTCGCGGAAGTCGTCTTCGCTGTAAGAATACCAGGTAGCTTGATTTTCAAAGAGGACATTTTTCATCTCCTGGAATTTGCCCTGGATGTTGGCGGCTTCAACAGCCTGCGCCGCGACATTCGAATTGCCGCCGGTAGTTACATAACGGAAGACGATCCGTACGGTATTTGAAAACAGTGTCTGGAGCTGAGCCAGTATCGGTTCCAAGTTTGCGCAGTGAGAGCAGGTAAAGTTGCTATAAACGGTGATGGTGTATTTTGCGTCTGCCGGACCCTCGATAAAATCGGCATCTGTCACGGCTGGAACATTTGCATCAACCGGTTGAAGCAGAAGGTCATCGATCAGATTATACGGTTTACAGCTTTCATCGGCAGATGTAAAAGGTGCCACTGTTGCCTCGGCGGCTTCGGAATCACCTGCAGTCTCGCTGGCAACCTGAGTTGCGTCTGCCACCCCAGTTTTTGAACAGGCAGCAGTGAACAGGATCGCAAGCAAAAGAAAAACAACCATATATTTACGCATTGGAATTCCCTTTCTGAACATATGCGGACAATTTTACTCTAAATAATCTAATATAATTCTTTGAATACTAGATTGTACCACTTCAACTGGCTGGTCAGCAGAGACGATGTGCCAACGGTTGGGTTCTTGTGCAGCCATTTCCAGGTAGCCCGCTCTCACGCGCTTATGAAGCGCAAGTTGGTATGCGTCCATGCGGTTCCATTCTCCCCCGCCTTGTTTTCTACGTTCCAGTCCGACCTGCGGATCAAGGTCGAGCAGGATGGTGAGGTTGGGTTTCAACCCGCCGGTTGCAAAAGCCAACAATTGCCGGATCATGGTCAGATCGTGCCCGTGCCCATATCCCTGGTAGGCAATGGTCGAATCGGCATAGCGATCGAGGATCACGATATATCCTGCTTGCAGTTTGGGTTTGATCACTTCTTCTACGATCTGCGCGCGCGAAGCACAAAAGAGCAGTGTCTCGGTTCGGGGATGCATGCTGGTATTATGCATGTCCATCAAGATGCTACGGATCTTATCCCCTATCTCCGTCCCCCCTGGTTCACGGGAGAAGAAAACCTTCTGTCCCCTGGATTCCAAAAATGCCGACAGCAACTGAATTTGCTGAGTTTTTCCGCTGCCGTCGGGACCTTCAAGCGTAATGAACATGGGCATCACTCACGAAAAACCCGAACATAGCGGTTGGGTTCTTTTCCATAAGAATGGGAGGTCAATTCAGCTTCGCGAACAAGTTCGTGTTGAATGCGGCGTATTTTGGCTGAGGCTGGCGGAAGGTCAACCCAATGCTTGCCAGCCAGCACCAGATCGACGGCGTTGTGCACTTCCTGGCTGATGCGGTCGTAATTCAAAGGTCTGCCGCTCGGTCCGCCCAGGTTGAAAATCTCTGCCAGTGCCTGTTCCATCTGGTTCTCCGAATTTGCCCGCAGAACGTAGATGGGAATACCCCTTTCTTCTGCCTGCAAGATGGGTCTTTGCCTGCTGCGATAATAGGATTTCAGTGTGATGAAAACGTCTGCATCCTGAAGGTCGTGTACGACTTTTGCGGGTAACCCCAGGCGGCGAATTGCTTCCAGTAGTCTGTTCCTGGCTACGCCGAAGGGGAAAACGTTTATAGGGGGTAATAACGCCTGCTGTTCTTTGGCAGCGCTTTCAAAACGGCGGTTGGAGGAGCGGAGCTGCTTTTCTTCGTTGCCATAGCTTCCATTATTGTTTTGGCGGCGCAGTCCCTGCGCCTGGGCATTGGCGGTTTCAACACGCTGTTGCGGCTCCTGCGTGTTAATTTTGCCGCTCTCGTCGCGCATACGGATCTGCGGTTCCAACGGATAACCGCGCACCAGCGCATCCACCGAAGCGGCTACGTCCTGGTGAATGGCAAGATGGTCGCGATCTTGAATCTCTATCAATACGTCAAAGGTGGGGGGTGCACGGCGCTCCAGCACGGTCTTCTGCGTTCCACGCCTGCGCGCTTCTTCGTCAGAAAGCGTTACCGATTCAATGCCACCGATCAAATCTGAAAGCGTGGGGTTCAGGAGCAGGTTTTCCAGTGTGCGTCCGTGGGCGGTTGCTATCAACTGCACACCGCGTTCGGCGATGGTGCGGGCAGCGAGCGCTTCCATTTCGCGCCCGATTTCATCGATCACGATCACTTCGGGATTATGATTTTCGACCGCTTCGATCATCACTTCATGCTGGAGCAATGGATTGGATACCTGCATGCGGCGTGCTCGCCCAACAGCGGGGTGTGGGACATCGCCGTCGCCGCCGATCTCATTGGAAGTGTCCACGATAACGACGCGCGAATTCTCAGCTCTGATGCGGGCTGCCTCGCGCAACATGGTGGTTTTCCCGATGCCCGGTTTTCCAAGCAGCAGGATGCTCTTTTCTGATTTCACCAGATCTTCGATGATATCAATGGTCCCGTAAACTGCCCTACCGACCCGCAGGGTAAGCCCGATTATATCGCCTTTTTTATTGCGTATAGCTGAAATACGGTGCAGGGTGCGTTCGATACCTGCCCGATTGTCACCGTCGAATTCCCCAATGCGCGAGACCGTGTCCTGGATCATATCATGGGTGATCTCTTTTTCGCTTAAAGTGAGCTCATGATCGATGTATCTGGCAACTGGCACCCTGCCCAGATCCATGATAATTTCCAACAGATCGTCGTTCTGGTTCTCACGTTCCAGTGCCCGGTTGAACTCAGAAGGCAGAACGGATAATAAGGCGGATAGATCATCCGTGATATGGTTTTGCTTCATAATTATTCTTTCATATTATCACATGAATCGAATCGATAAGGCGAAGATATTGGTATCTTCAGGAATGGGAAAAAGGAGTGGTCGGTTTGGCGATTCCCTTTTCGTCAAGCAATTCCAACGGCTGGTAATTTCTGATTGCGTTCATGGCAACCAGATTTCTCACCATAAAGTGATCTTCCGTTAAGCAGGTTTCTTCTCTTTTGGCAAAAATGTTTGTGTTGATGGGGTGCCTGGTGGATTCTCTGATAAATAATTTGGAGAAGTACCGCGAACATTCTTTCAGCAGGGCGATCATGCAATCATCTTCACCTTCGTCGTTTTCTCTCAAATCCAACATCGGCAATATTACTGCCCGATCCACGAAGAAACGGATGCGCGCAACACCTCGCACACATGCGCTGTGATCGTGCAGTATGAGGTGAAAGATATCCGGAAAATTCCAGGTTTGAAATGCCAGTTCAAGTGGTGAAAGAAAGTGCGAATAATAAGAAGTGATGGCACTGCGGTCCTGATCTTTTTCAATACACCACTGTCCGCTAAATGCTCTGGCGGCAGGAAGATCATTTACCTGCCAAATATTTTGTACCGAGTATGTGTGGAATCCCATGGCATGCAGGAACTGCCACTGCTCGCTATGCATGGGTGCGTTAGCAAGCAGGTGGGCTTTTCCGGCTTCACCGGCAATCCGGCAAAGACTTTCTATTGAATTTGCGGGTGATGTACCGGGCAGTGAAATATAGTATAGGAATACCGCAGACCTTTCGCCAAACTGCAACTGCGCAAATGCCGGAGCGCCATCTTCTTGCGCTCTGTAAGAAAAGATGCTTTCTTTTGAAAGAAAGCAGTTCTTCAAAAAATCACGCGCTGGATCTTGAATGCCCCTTAAAAAAATACGTTCCATGTCGAGACATAGAACGTTGTGGGTGTTCTGCAACATAGCGGGAAGGTCCACAGCGCTGAACGACCTGATATCTATGGAACCACCTCCAAAAAATACTGGTGAAAGCGTGTGTCGTCGGTAAGTTCGGGATGAAATGAGGTTGCCAAAAGATGCCCCTGCCTGGCTGCGACGATCTTGTCATTCGGCAGGCGAGCCAAAATTTCAACACCTTCCGCCGCTTTTTCAATCAAAGGAGCGCGAATGAAGATGCCGTGAAAAATGGGTTTTGCATGATTGACGGAGCGCAATACAGGAATTTCCAGGTCAATCTCAAAGCTATCCACCTGGCGACCAAAAGCGTTGCGTTCCACCTGAATATCCATCAGCCCCAGCAATGGCTGCTGGCGGTGGGCGTCTTTTGATAAAAAGATACTGCCCGCGCAAGTCCCCCAAATGGCGTGCTCCTTGCCAAAGCGCTGCAACGGTTCAAGCAAGCCAAAATCGACAGCCAGCTTACCAATGGTGGTGGATTCTCCACCCGGGATGATAAGCCCATCCAACCCTTCCAGCTCGTGCGGCAGGCGAACCTGCACAACCTGAACGCCCAAATTCTGCAGCATCTGCTGATGTTCATAAAACGAACCCTGCAGAGCTAACACGCCGATCTTCATGCGCTTCTGCTACCAGCCTCGATCGGCGATCAATTCTTGCTCAGGAATCGAGGAAACCTGCCTGCCAACCATGGGTTCTCCCAAATTTCGGCTGACCTCAGCCAGGATCTTTGCATCATTGTAGTGGGTGGTGGCTTTGACGATTGCCGCCGCACGTTTGGCTGGATCACCGGACTTGAAAATGCCGGAGCCCACAAAAACGCCATCCACGCCCAATTGCATCATCAACGCAGCATCTGCGGGTGTGGCGATACCGCCAGCCGCAAAGTTAACCACCGGTAGGTGCCCCAAGGCACGGGTCTCCATCATTAATTCATAGGGAGCGCCCAATTCCTTTGCGTAAGCCATCACTTCTTCATCAGGCAAGTTCTGCAATGTGCGAATTTCACCCAGCACACGGCGAGCGTGCCGCACAGCTTCGACCACATCGCCGGTGCCAGCCTCGCCTTTAGTGCGGATCATGGCTGCCCCTTCGCCGACCCGGCGCAAAGCTTCTCCGAGATTCCGGCAGCCGCACACGAAAGGCACTTTGAAAGCGTGTTTGTTAATGTGGTGTTCTTCATCGGCTGGAGTTAATACTTCCGATTCATCAATGTAATCAATCCCCAGCGCTTCCAGTATCTGCGCTTCAACAAAGTGCCCGATGCGGGCTTTTGCCATGACCGGGATCGAAACTGTATCCATGATCTTGAGGATCAGCTCAGGATCGCTCATGCGAGCTACGCCACCCTGCATGCGGATATCGGCAGGCACCCGTTCCAACGCCATCACAGCTACTGCCCCGGCGTCTTCAGCGATCTTGGCATGTTCGGGGGTGACAACGTCCATAATGACGCCCCCTTTGAGCATTTGCGCCAACCCCGCTTTTAATTTGAAGGTGCCTTTTTCTTCTGCGCTCATTGTACATACCTCCAATACCTGAAATACTGCAACCACATTCTACCACGCAAGCTTGATTTGAAAGGGGAAAAGTGAAGAAAGTCAAGGCTGGCGTTATGTTTCACGTGAAACATTTCCCTGAAAAGCCAATCATCCTGTTTCACGTGAAACAAAGGCGATCTTTTCGATTTATAATTGGAAACCTGAGAAGAGAGCGAGCTATGGACGTTATCAATTTGAATCAAGTTTCTTTTCAATATGGAAAAGGTTTTGCGCTACGCAATGTAACTTTTCGCATGAAAAAGGGGGAGATATTTGCTTTATTAGGTCCCAATGGAGCCGGAAAAACAACGTCTATTCGCCTTGTGAACGGGTTATTGCATGCTTCCTCTGGCAGCATATCGGTTCTGGGGTGCGATCCTTATAAAGATGGCGTCACGGTGCGCCGGAGAACGGGCGTGCTCACAGAAACGCCGACATTATATGAACGACTGACCGCGCTGGAGAACCTTACCTTCTTCGGAAAATTGAATGGCATGAGCAAAACGGATTTGAACACCCGTATTCAGGAATTGTTGGATTATTTTGACCTTTCCGCGCACGCTAACCAGCGGGTCAGCACCTACAGTCGCGGTATGCGCCAGCGCCTGGCAATTGCCCGGGCCTTGCTGCATCACCCTGAATTGTTGTTTCTGGATGAACCAACCTCCAACTTAGACCCTGAGATAGCCCGCCAGGTGCAGGATTTGATTTTGAAAGTTAAACGGGAAGAAGGCTGTAGCGTGGTGATCTGCACTCACCGCTTATATGAAGCAGAGCAGGTCTGCGATCATGCTGCTATCATGCATGAGGGGAAGATGTTGGCAGAAGGGACGCTTGAAGCGTTGCGCGAAGCCGCGGGTTTGGCGAAGCGGGTGCATTTTTCTTTTCAAAAACCCTTGCCTGCGGGGATAGGTGGGGAATTATCCCGCTTGGAAGCGGTCAAAAATGCGGAAGTCAAAGAAAAAGAGTTGTTGCTGGACGTTTCAGATGATGAGCGCGTGCCCGAAATACTGACCTGGATGATCGGGAAAGGTCTGGCTGTGCTTTCGGTCATCCCCCAGGTGCCATCTCTGGAAGAGGTCTATTTCAAGCTGCAAGGGCTGGTGAGGTGAATCGTGAACATAGGAAATAGCTTTACCATTGCACAAAAAGATTGGCGAGAAGTAAGACAAAATAAGTCGGTTTTTATTCCAATCCTGATTGTCCCCTTGATCTTCATTGTGATATTCCCGCTTTTGATCACCCTGATCTTGCCCAATGTGGCGGGCGCGGTGGAAGGTTTTGCCACCGATCCAGATATGCAAGTCTTTTTTGCAAGCATGCCCGCAGAAATGAAAAGAGTATTGGACGGTTTGGATGCTGCCCAAATTGTGATCGTAACTGTGCTGGGATATATTTTCGCTCCCATGTTCCTGATGGTTCCTTTAATGTTTTCGAGCACCATTGCCGCTGAGTCATTTGCGGGCGAAAAAGAAAGAAAGACAATGGAAGCATTGCTGTATCTGCCCATCAGCGATCTGGAATTATTCCTGGGAAAGGTCATGGCGGCAGGCATACCAGCCGTTCTGATCACCTGGGTCTGTTTTTTCCTTTATACGATTATTGTGAATGGGGTTCCCTATGCCAGTTTTGGAAGGTTGTGGTTCCCGCTGCCGGTTTGGTGGCTTTTGATCTTTTGGGTATCACCGGCATTGATCGCCATGAGCATATCGCTCACTGTGCTCATTTCGACCAAAGCTCAAACATTCCAGGGCGCTTATCAGACCAGTTCCTCGATTGTATTGATTGTGGTTGTGTTTTTCATTGGTCAAATGACCGGTGTGCTGTTCCTTAGTCCGCTGGTGGCTCTGATCATGGGCTTTGTATTTTGGGGTATTGCTGCGATCATTGGGCGGGTAGGGGTCAAATCTTTTAACCGGCAAAAATTATTGACCGATTAGTGTTCAAAGAGGGATGCAATGAAAAAAGATAAGCGAAAGGTTGAAAAAAAGAGTTCCCTGTTGCTGGTTATCTTTTGCCTGATCCTTGTGGCGAGTTGTAGCAGAGCGAAGATACCTGCGGTCAACCAGATCACGATTGCTGAGAGCGGCGATCTGAGCACGAGAAAAAAGGTGGTTGTCTTGTATGACGACGACCCGGCAGACCCATGGAACTTTGGCAAGATCTATGCGGCTATGGTGCGCAATCTTCTCGGTCATTTCGAGCGCGAAGTGACCATTCTCGATATCGCTGATTACCGGGCTGGGGCGCTGGCAAATTTCTCAGCAGGAATTTATATCGGGAATATTTATGATTATCCCCTGAGCGATGATTTTTTGCAGGATGTCATCAGCACAGACACTCCATTCCTGTGGATGAATTCCAATATATGGCAATTGTTCAGGAATGAAGAGTGGGGCGCGAGCAGCAAGTTTGGGTTCGAGTATGTGGAAGCGGAGATCGTCAATCCTGATATCAAAATTATCTACAAAGGAAAAGAACTGCCGCGCCTTGAGACCGATGTATACTTCAACCTGGTCAATATCGATGCCGGATCTCAATGCGAGCAACTGGCAAGTCTGCAGATAAAAGGCGCGGTCGACCAACCCTACGCTATCCGATGTGGAAATTTCTTTTATATCACCCATAACCCTATGGCAAATTTCTATGCCAGCTACCTGGTGTTCGCCGATTTGCTGCACGATCTGCTAGAAACGACTGTGCAAGAAAATCACCGGGCGCTGGTGCGCTTTGAGGACCTGATGCCAGGGAATACCAATTATGAGCGGGTGAAAGAACAGGTGGACTTTCTCTATGAAAAAGGCATCCCTTTTGCCTTTGGCGTTATTCCGGTCAATGCCGACCCCGAAGGGATATGGGGAGAGCCCGGCAAGACAGTTTATCTATATGAAGATTTCATGCTGCAAGAGCTGATCGATTATATGGTTGAACGTGGCGGCACCCCTGTACTGCACGGATACACTCACCAGCATGATTCCGTCAGCGGAGTCGACTATGAATTTTGGGATGGCGAGAATGACGCTCCTTTTCCGGAAGATGGTTATTCCTGGGCAGATGAACGGATCAAAGCTGGTGTGGAACAGTTTGAAAAAGCCATGGGATACGCCCCCGTTATCTGGGAAACCCCTCATTATTCGGCTTCTCCCAATACTTATTTTGCGATCAAGAATTCCTTCGATGTCATCTATGAGCGCGTACAAGTTTTCAACGATCTGAATGAAGCAACAGCAGATTCTAACAACGATTACTCCAAGATGCCCTATATCACCCAAGCTTTCCCATATCAAATCTTTGATTCGATCTATGGAGTGCGCATTTTGCCAGAAAACCTTGGTTATCTGGAAGAAGGGGGAAATGCCGAATTCGGAGTCCCGCCTACGCCAGAAGGAAAACTAGCCCTTGCCGATATGTATTCGGTGGTCAGAGATGGGGTAGTATCCTTTATGTTCCATCACTGGCAACCATCCCAGGCTTTTTACGATACGATCAACGGGCTGGAAGCAATGGGCTACACTTTCGTGAGCGTTTCAGATCTTTTGCAGGAGACGGCGGTAGAATAGCTATAGAACATATATTCTATTTACGTAGCGTTGAATACCTGGCTCGACCTGCGTATTTTGTTCAGCTTGCTTATTCTTTCTTGTCTGGTTCCAAATACCCCGCTGCGTAACTCTTCTCTTCGTCCATGATGATCTTGAGATGGTTACCTTTGCGGTAGGTCGAAATGGGCAACAGACGTAAGATGTTTTTCAACCAGTCGTCGGCAGGCAGGTAATCCCCCAGCCGGTTGGGAACATGGTAGAAGAAAGACTTTTGAAAAACATTTTCTGGGTCATCCACCAGGATTGCAAGCGGGTAGATCTGTGCTTCCAGCAGGTCTTGAAAGAAATGCGTACCCAGCGATGGTTCGGGAGCCGCTCCAATATCTTTCCCGGATAGTTCGATGAGGGCGGCGGTGTTGAATATATCGCTATAGGCTACCGGCACTCCCAGGTCGGTATTGGTGCTGCCCCACCTGCCGGGACCGATCAGCACATATTGTTTTTCTGCTAATTTAGAGTTCAGTTGCCCGATAGCGCGCGCCAGCTTGAAGCGACCGGATTCATCGAGTTTGTAATACTCCTCGGGGGGCACGAACACGGCATGGGTGATGTTGGTAACCATGCCCTGCGGAACCATGAAATAGGTGGAAAAAAGAATATCCTTCTCCTGCAAATTTGCAGGGATCTGACCTTCGGGGCTATCTGAAAGGTGGCTTTGTGGGCGGCACTGGAGAATGGTGTATTGGATGGTCGGATTGCCCGCTTCCTGCTCTTCAATGTTGAGGGTGAATTCCATGTCGACCGGTGCGTTGTAGTTGGTCTCCAGTTTTTGCAGGATCTTGCGGATGCTTACCGCAAAATTGGTCTTGCGCAGCAGTTCGTCAAAGGTAAGCACGATGCGATTGCGGTCTTTCTCCATCAATCGGCTGTGCATGGGCGAAAAATACCCCTCTTCACTGAGCTGGGCGATATATTTCAATGGAAGATAATCGCTGCTGATGACTTCGTGGATTGGCAAGGTGGAAAAGGCATTTTTTTCCATGTCAATCAGGTCGACAAATTTTTGAGAGCAGCGTCCGACGGTTTCGAAGTCAGGCATGGGGCGTAGTAATGGGTGGCTGAGAGCGATCAGGCGCGGGTAGTCGTTTCCCACCCGGTCTACAGCTCGTGTGCCCAACCCCCACACCAGCCGCACGAACCCATCTTCCCTGCGTATCTGGGGTGTCCAGCGGTACAGGTTGCGGCTGAACGCCACGCCGGCTGCATCTGGCAAATAATATTTACCAAAACGTTCCCCTTCTACTTTCATGATCAAGATAGCCATGCGCTCGTCGTAATCCTGCAACCCCTTCTTGCGGCGGTATAACAGCGCATTGGGGTTCAACGTGGATGCCCAAACTTTGGTGATAGCCTGGGTGAGGGCTGATAAATTCTCCTCTGGTGTGCCCTGGTTGGGCAAGAAGAAACTATCATACTTCCCGGCAAAGGAAGTGCCGAAGGAGTCTTCCAGCAAACTGGATGAGCGTACGATAAGTGGTGATCTGCCGACCTGCTGTAGCAGCACTTCGAGTTTTTCCAGAATATCGTTTGGGAATTTCCCCTTCAGAAAGTCATCGACGATCTTTGGATAATCCTCGCGCATTTGCTCTTCAGTTTTATATTTTTGGTCATTCCAACGCTCGAAGCGGTTCATGGTGATGAATGAATATTGTTCGTTCGAACCGATGAAATAATAGTCTGGTTTTGCGAGCAGCGGTTTGAGATCATCATCCAATTCATTTTCCAGAATGCGGTGTGCTAGCAGCATACCGGCAGCTTTGCCACCGATGCGCCCGGTTCCGATCTTTCTCTTTCTGATCTCTGAGAGATCCTGGATGGTGAACCAGCGTTTTGCTATATTGATATAGGGAAGCTGGTCGCTGATCATGGTGCGGATCAAGACCACTACGGATTCTTCCAAATGGTGGTTGTACTGTTTTTGCTCGTCGGGTGGAAGGCGCAAAATGGACCAGGCATGTTCAAAGACCAGTTCTTGGGGTGCCAGTTCGGGGTTGAAGTCGATATTGTGCCGCTCGGTGGAAATGCCGCTTTCCACCAGAACACGGGTGACGATCTCCTGAAACAGGTCAAAAGAAAAGTGCTGGCTGAATAGCAAATCGGTGAGCTGGTCGCGCACGCGGGTGGTGCGTTTTTCCCACATTTCGGCTGATTCTTCACCCAGCGGATTATTCACGCCCTCGCGTTCCTGCGATTGGATGGCTTTTTCACGCACTTCGGATTCCAGCGCAACCTGGGTGATGATATTGCGGCGGAACAGTTCCTGGCGCATTTTGCTGTGAATACGATCGCTGAGAATCGGATATTGCCCCATTGCCAGCGTGATGCTCATCAAACGGTCGGTGGAATTGGAAAAATCCTGCATTTTCGACTTCCTTGTTCTGTAATAGAAAAGAAGCTGCAGCCAGAAATAAACAAAACACAACCCACTAGAGAAACAGGAAGCTTCTATTCTGTGCAGCGATTATAACAAAATGCGAAAGCGTGGCTCGATTACAAAACTCCCGATTATCCGAGGTGCATTGGCATGATTACGTGTAAGAATGAATCATCGCTGACCGGTCGTATCAAGCCGGGAGTGTTATCGGCGTTGGTTGACAGAATCGTATTGGGTGTAGAGACCACATCCAATACATTCAGCAGATAGCTCACATTGAAGGCGATCAGCAGCTCAGGTCCATCGATGTTGGCTTCCAGCACCACTTCGCCGGAACCTCGCTCTTCTGATTGTGAGGAGAATTCCACAATTCCAGGTCCCTGTTCCTGGGGCTGGATGTGCAGGCGGATGACATTGTTGCTTTCGCGAGCGATGATCTCTGCCTGGCGGCAGGCTTTCTGGAATTCCACGGTTGTGAGAGTGGTTGTGGTTTTGAAACTGCGCGGGATGATGGCGTTGTAATCGGGGAATTTCCCATCGATCAACTGCGACACCAGCTCGGCATCTTTAAGGTGGAAGATCACCTGACCGCGCCCGTCTGGCACGACCATGTTGATGGATTCGTCACCGTTGGTGGCAATGCGCGCCAATTCGCTCAGCGAGCGGGCGGGAATGATCACTTTCACAGGATAAGCAAGCGGGGTGGAAAGGGCAGCTTTTTTAACGGAAATGCGGAATCCGTCTGTGGCAGCCAGGGTGACCTCATTATTTCCGATCTCCATCATCACACCCTGCAAGACCGGGCGCGCCTCATCGGTCGATGCAGCGAAGCTGACCTGCTGGATCATCTCTTTGAAATCAGAAACGTTTAAATCCACACTGTTTTGTAGATCCGGCACTGGCATGGGAGGAAATTCCTGCGCGTCAATGCCTTTGATATCAAAATTGGAAGTCCCGCAATGAACGTTGAGGGTTTGTGTGCGGGGGTTTAATGTCAGCTCTACGGTCGTTCCGGGTAATGCTCCCACAAGGTCAGAAAAAATGCGCGCCGGGATGGTGATAGACCCTTCTTCCTGAATCTGCGCACCGATCCATTTGGTGATCCCTAATTCCAGGTTGGTGGCAGATAAGCGCAAACGACCTTCATCGGTAGCAAGCAAGATATTGTTCAAGACAGGTAGCGTGCTCCGGGGGGAAACAGCCCGTGTGACAATGCCAAGCCCGTGAGCAAGTTGTGGTTGCGAGACAGATAATTTCATGCGATTACTCCCTCCCGGATTGTTCGGATTGTAAAAAGTATACAACGAGCGACTTAAAATTTCCAGCGCCTGTTACCTGAGGAGTGGAACGTGTATGATTCAATACGATCACATTGGCTGCTTCCACAAAAGCCCATTTCAGGTATTGATTAGCTTGTTTGCACATGCGACCCTGGCGTGTTTTCCCTCCGCTGGAAAAAGTGGTAGGTACTGTTCCAGCATAACTGCGAAGTGAGATGCGCTCGGGAAACGTTTGATGTCACCTGCTCATTCAAGCAGATAATTTCTTCATTCACATGATCATTATCTATTAGCCTATAATATATCTAAGATTTTCCATTCTTATAAAGAAGAACTCTATAGACGATTCCATCGTAATCCTTGAAAGGTAAAAAGTGATGTTCGCCACTAACAAAGATTTTTCTCAGTACAAAAAGCACCAAATCACCCTTTTCAAAGAAATGTTGCATACATATCCCAAAAACCAATTTGACGAACAGGCGCTTCCTTCATACACAAATCCAAACCCTCTGATGCGATATTTATTTTGGGAAAGAATAAGGTTTGTAATCAAATATCTATCTAGTTTTAACAAGATCAATACCTGCCTGGATTTTGGCTGTGGTCTTGGCACGATGATTCCATATTTATCACAAAAAGTTCAATCTTTGTTTGTTTTAGATCTCGACATTTCACTATTGCAGGAAATAGGGGAAAAAGAGGGATGGCAAAATGTTGCTTATCTTGACAGCCTGGAGCAATTGAATGGGTTCGAAGGAAAAATCGATTTCATACTGGCGCTTGATGTGCTTGAACATGTTGATAATTTGTCAGAAATCCTACTATGTTTTTCTGAGTTATTGACGAAAGATGGCTTTATTCTCGTTTCCGGTCCAACAGAAAATATTTTTTACAAAATCGGAAGAAGGTTAGCAAATTATAGTGGTCACTACCATACTAGAAACGTTTACGATGTAAAGGATGAAATGGAAAAACATTTTCTCGTTTCCTCTCTGAAAACTTTATACAAACCCATTCCTTTTTTTGAAATTTACCTGGCAAAAAGATATATCCCAAAGAATAAGCGATAACATAGATCAACAAAAATTTTTGTTGAGATAAGTGTTGCCCCTTAAACCCGATCCATAAATGATTGAGCCACCATTGTGTCGGAAAATAATGCCGCTCCAGATTCGAAAACCCTGAATTTTCCAGGCATCCCTTGATCTCTTCATCCAAAACAAAAAAGCTCTCGCCTTCAGCCATTCCGCGCTCTGAATCCATATCAATGT